>Ga0315328_10000361_pt1 | contig 19584 bp, 21 predicted proteins | sample M120032315metaG_FD_203462 | JGI IMG/M metagenome (GOLD analysis project Ga0315328, IMG submission 203462) | Ammonia-oxidizing marine archaeal communities from Monterey Bay, California, United States - M1 200m 32315 | ecosystem: Environmental > Aquatic > Marine > Intertidal zone | place: USA... | reverse complement strand
GTCGGATGGCGCCGCCCGCGTTCAGCGAGGCCATCGACCGGGGCGTGCCCGGCAAGGTCCTCGAGTCGGTGCACATCGCCTGGATCGGCACGATGATCGGAGCGGTCATCTCGCTGCCCTTGGCCTTCCTGGCCGCCGGGAACGTCTCCCCCGCGTGGATCCGGACCCCGGTCCGACAGCTCTTTAACGTCATCCGGGCCGTTCCGGAACTGATCCTGGCCGTCATACTCATCCCCATCACAGGCCTCGGCTCGTGGGCCGGCGCCCTGGCCATCGGCATTCACTCCGTAGGGACGCTCGGTAAGTGGGCCACCGAGGCCATCGAGGGCGTCGACCCCGGTCCGCTGGAGGCCGTGGCGGCTACCGGTGGGCGGTGGGCGTCGAGCATGCGTTGGGGCGTGCTCCCGCAGGTACTACCCGTGGTGACGTCCCAGTGGCTGTTCCGCTTTGAGATCAACGTTCGGGCATCCACGGTGCTGGGCATGATCGGCGCGGGCGGTGTGGGCTCCGAACTGGTGTCCCAACTGGTGTTCCGGAACTTTGCCGCGGTGGGTGCGGTGCTGATCATGACCATCGCCGTGGTAATGGCAATCGACACCGCCTCGGCCGCCGTTCGCCAACGCATCATCCGTGGTGGTACCCGACCCGGCGGGCCTGACGTCGACGACGAAGACCGCAACGCCGCCGTACTGGCCGACCTGACCGGCCTGCCCACCGGCGGCCTATCTCGCGATTCCTGACCATGAGCGACGGTAGGACCACCATCGGATTGGACGTCGGTGGCACCAAGGTCGCCGCCGTACTTCTTGAGCGGGCCGGTGGCACCGTTCTGGACCGGGAGCAGGCATCCAGCGGAGGATCGGCGATCGATCTGGTGGCCACCCTTGCCGGCCTCGTCGACACCCTCCGGGCCCGGGCAGACGCCGACCGGGGAACGGTCGCCGCAGTGGGCCTGGGCATCGCGGGGCTGGTGGACCGCCGGGGCGTGGTCCGGTGGTCACCCAACCTTCCCGTAGTGGTGGACCACCCGGTGACTGAGGAGTTGGAGGCCGCCGTCGGGCTGCCGGTGACCACCACCAACGACGCCACAGCGGCCACCGTGGCCGAGGCACGGCTCGGGGCCGGCCGCGGATGTGACGATGTCGCCCTGGTCACTCTGGGCACCGGGATCGGTGCCGGGTTCGTAGTCGACGGTCGACTGCTCCGGGGAGCCCACGGTTTTGCCGGTGAGCCGGGCCACATGGTGGTCAACGCCCACGGGCCTTTGCACTTGACCGGCCACCAGGGCCCGTGGGAAGCCCTGGCCTCCGGTCACGCGCTGGGTCGGATGGGGGCTGAGGCCGGCATCGGCCGGGGCCCCGAGGTGGTCGCCGCCATGACCGCCGGTGATCCGACTGCAACCGACGTGTTCGATCGCTGGTGCCGGGAGGTGGCCCGGGGCCTGGCCAACCTGGTCGTGGTACTCGACACCCGGCGGATCGTCCTCGGTGGCGGCCTCGTCGAGGTCGGCGAGCCACTGCGTTCCGGCGTGGCGTCGTGGTTGGAACGGTTGACCCCTGGTGCCGACTCGCGACCTGCCGTCGAGGTGGTGCTGGCCGAACTGGGGACCCAAGCCGGTGCACTGGGTGCCGGCCTGCTGGCCGGCGATCTGGCGGCGGACAACGACTGACGGCGGCCCGGTGGACGCTCCCGACTACAGGTGGGCGTCAAGCAGGGCGAGGGTGCGGGTCCAGGCAAGGGCGGCCGCGTCGGCGTCATAGGTGCCGAACGGGTCCTCCTCGTTGGCGAACGGATGCCCCGTCCCGTCGTAGACGTGGAAGGTCACGTCTCGACCCATGGTCCGGAGGTCGTCTCCCAAAGCCATCACGGCCTCGGTCGGGAAGAAGTCGTCGTGTTCGGCCATGTGGCCCTCGACCACCGCCGTCAACCCGGACCAGTCGGGTGCGCCGTCTCCCAGCGGGGCGCCGTAGTACGGGGCGGCACAGGCCACCCGGTCGCCCTCCTGGGCGGCGATCAGCAGGGTGAGCATTCCGCCCATGCAGAAGCCGACCACTCCGACGGCCTCGCCGTTGGTGGCCTCGTGGGCCAGCAGATGGTCGATGGCCGCGGACATGTCCCGAGCTGCCCGCTCCGGCGGTAGCGAGGTCATGAGCTCTCCGGCCTTGTCCACTTCGGTGTGGGTGGCCATCTCGCCGTGGTACAGGTCCGGGGCCAGTGCCACGTGGCCCTCGGCGGCCAGTCGGTCGCACACCCCCTGTAACTGTGGTACCAGCCCCCACCACTCCTGGATCACGAGCACCCCCGTGCCAGAACCGGACGCTGGAACGGCGAGGTAGCCCCCAGCCGTCGATCCATTTACCACGAACTCCACCCGCTCACCTGCCCGCTCCGGGTCCAGGCCACTCTGGCCGTTGATCATCGGTCCTACTCCTTCTCGGCCGGCTGGTCGTCCGGCTCCTGGTCGTCGGATTCTGCCAGCCACGCCGGGTAGTCGTCGGGGTCTCGGCTTGGGGCGGACGGTGGAGGTGGACTTTGGGGCTCCATTGGGAGTGGGCCTCCGGGGGCCGGCATGTGCCTCGACTCCAGTCTCGACTCCAGTCTCGACTCCAGTCTCGACTCCAGTCTCATGGCCAGGAACGGTTGCTCGAGCCGCGAGACTTCACCGGCCGAGAAGAGGGCTGCCGGCCGTCCTCTGGAGCCACTCGGGTCGGTGGTCCGCCCGAGGTCCCGCACGAAGTCCGGCTCGGACCGCACCTTTCGCTGGAAGTTGCCCTGATCGAACTCGGTCCCCCACACCGCCTCGTAGACCCGTCGAAGCTGCCTGATGGTGAACTCGGGAGGACAGAAGCGGGTGGCCTCCGTCGAGTACTCCAGCCTTGACATGGCTCGTTCGACAGCGTCCAGGACGATGGTCCGGTGGTCGAAGGCCAGTTGCCGCTCCTCCCGCTCGATCTCGACCACGGGAACGAGTGCGGCCTCAGCCGCATCGCCACCTCCGACCAGGTCCCCGACGTCGGCCAGGATCGTCCAGTAGGCGACGGTCACCACCCGCATCCTCGGATCCCGATCCGGCTCTCCGTAGGTCCGGAGTTGCTCGAGCTTGTCGGGCTTCAAATCGAGCTTCAGGCCGACATTCGTCTCCTCCGCCACCTCCCGCCGCGCAGCTTGATGGGGAGCCTCATCTGGACGGACGAACCCGCCGGGTAGCGCCCAGCGGTCCTTGAATGGCGGCTCGCCCCGCCGTACCAGGACCACCTGGAGCACGTCGTCGACGATGGTGAACACCACCACGTCGACCGTGACCGCGAACGGAGGGTACGCGGAAGGGTCGTAGTCGCTCAGTGACGAATCACCTGAGCTACCGCCGTCCGTATTATTTATGTCAGGGGTTGACATTATTACCAATTCTCCTATATAGTGATACTGACACAATATAGAGCATCGACACGCACGACGTCAACATGGACTGTCACAAGGGCTCAGTAGACAGGTGTCAGAAACGGGAACCCGGACCGGGGCCCGGCCAGGAACAGGGAAGAGAGAGCAGGACACACGCATGACGACGAATGAAACCTACATCGCACGGCTCCGCAAGTTGATCACCGAGGCACCCGACGGCCTCGACGTCGGCCCGCTGGAGGTCGCCCTGGCATCAGCCGAGGCCGCCCTCGCCAGCTCGGGCTCCACCGGTGACCGCACCAAGATCTGGTTCCTACTGGACCGCTCCGGTTCCATGAGCCACCTGACCGGCGACGTGATCGGCGGGTTCAACGAGTTCCTGGAGCAGCAGAAGGCCCAGCCGGGGAAGGCCCGGATGTCGGTCGTCCTGTTCGACGGCCAGGACCCCTACGAGGTAGTGGTCGACGGCCGCCGCATCGCCGAGGTTCCGGCGCTGACGCCCAGCGTCTACCAGGCCCGAAGCTCCACGCCCCTGTTCGACGCCCTGGGCACCCTCCTTGAGCGGGCCGACCAGCGCATTGCCCAGCGGGCCGAGACCGACCGGAAGGCCGAGGACCAGTTGGTCCTCATCTTCACCGACGGCCACGAGAACGCCTCGAGTCGATTCGACCGGGCCCGGATCTTCGAGATGATCAAGGACCGTCAGGACGCCGGCAACTGGACCTTCGTGTTCATGGGCGCCAACCAGGACTCCTACGCGGCGGGCGGCGGCGTCGGCTTCGGCGACGGGAACATCCAGGACTTCGCCGCCACCTCGGCCAGCGTGCGCGACTCGTTCTCCGAGTTCGGACGCAGCACGGTTGCGTACCGGTCCAAGCCCAGCCATCGGCGGACGACGGACCGGCACGACTTCTTCGAGGGCCAGAAGCTCGCCGAACAGGCTCTCCGGGAGCAGGAGAAGGACCAGAACTGACCGGGCCTCCCCGAAGGTAGGCCGGTCGGGTCGACGGACCCGGCCGGCGCCCTTCCCCCTCCCGACACATCACTAGCCACACCACCGACCAGCACAACCGACAAGAGGAGACACCTTGACCATCACCCCGCTCGACTCCGCCCCCATCGGGCCGCCCATCACCCGCGGTGGCATCTCGATCTACCCGATCTACCTACCCGGCAACGTCCTGCCCCCCATCGGCACCGGCCGGGAATCCGGCCTGGTCATCGACGAGCTACCCGACGCCCAGGTCCCCCACCTGGTGGTCCACAACCCCACCGACCGACCCATCCTGATCGTCGAAGGCGAGCAGTTCGTGGGCGGACGCCAGAACCGCACCGCCAACGCCAGCGTGCTGGTGCCGGCCGGAGAAACGCGGGAGATCCCCGTCTCGTGCCTCGAGGTGGGTCGCTGGGGTCAACACCGGGCCTTCGAGCACGCCCCGACCTTCACCCCCCGCCGAGTGCGCCGCACCAAGCAGCGCGAAGTGGCCCGGAGCATGGTCGGAGCCGGCGTACGGTCCGGCGACCAGCAGCAGGTCTGGCAAGCCATCCAGACCGAGATGAACAGCTTGGCCGCGCCGTCGAGCACCGGTGCGGTAGCCGATGCCGACCAGGTATTCGAACGGGACGGGTACCGCCAGGCCGCTGTAGACGAGTTGGTGGCCCGTGGACCGCTCACCGGCCAGTGCGGCATCGTCGTGGCCCACGGCTGGCGGGCCGTAGCCGCCGAGGTGTTCGGCTCTCCTGAACTGCTCGCCGCTCACTGGGGCCCGCTGGTGCGTTCGCACCTGCTGGAGCACCCCACGGCCACCGGTCAACGGTCGGCTACCGGCGCCATGAAGCTGCTTCGGCGCTTTGCCGAGGCCACCTCTGTGGACTCCCCCGGCCTCGGCCTGGGCACCGAACACCACGTGAACGCCGAGCGGGTCACGGGCCAGGCCCTGACCCTGGATGGCGCATTGGTCCACGCAGGGATCTTCCGGCGGGGCTGATCCCACCTGGCCCCGCCGGTACCGGCCGGTGGGGCCATGGAGCGGTCCGGTAACCTGACCCGTTCCAGCCCCTGTAGCTCAGCGGATAGAGCATCGGCTTCCGGAGCCGTGTGCACAGGTTCGAGTCCTGTCAGGGGCGCCAGACGGCACTGCAAGAACGCAGAGATCCTGGCCTGGATGGCCACACGCGACGCCTGTTCCTGAACCCGACTCCCGAGCCCAGAAGGGGCATTGGTTAGGATCGGGGCCAATGGCCGTACCCCGCAAGAAGTGGACCTTCCAGTGGAAGGAACTCTACGACGAGGTCATCACCTCCGGCCTCTGCACCGGCTGCGCCGGTTGTGTGATCGCCTGTCCGCATGACGTCATCGGCTACGAGCACGCACCCGGGCAGTACAAGCCGTTCCACCTCGAGGACGACCTGGGCCTCGACGACTGCGGCCACGGCCAGAAGGGCTGCACGTCGTGCACCCGGGCCTGCCCACGCTTTCGCGACTGGGAAACCGAAGCCGACCAGCACCTGTTCGCCCGAGCCCGCAAGCCCGACGAGATGTCCGGCGTCTACAAGGACGTCCTGCTCACCCGGGCGAGTGACGCCGGCGTCCACCAGATGGGCCAGGACGGCGGCCTGGTGTCAGCCATCCTCATCTGGTGCCTCGACAACGGCATCATCGACGGCGCACTAACCAGCCACCTCGAACCCGAGGGCCCTGACGGCTCCAGCAGTTGGAAGGCCGTCCCAGCGGTGGCCACCGACCGTGCCTCCGTGCTGGCCGGTGCCGGCAGCCGCTACACCTACTCGGCCAACACCCTGGCCATGCCCGAAGCACTAGATCGTGGCCTGTCGTCGCTCGCTCTGGTGGGAATGAGTTGCCAAACGTCCATCGGGCCGGTGATGTGGCACCGCAAGGTGGGCAAGGCCGGCAAGCCCATCAAGCTCAACATTGGCCTCCTGTGCTCCAAGTCGTTCGACGACGCCATCTTCGAGGAGTTGTTCTGGGCCAAGTACCGCCTCCGCAAGGAGGAAATGGTCAAGATGAATATCAAAGGCGTCTTCCAAATCTGGATGCGCAACGGCGACTACCACGAGATCAACCTCAAGGAGTGCCACGCCTGGACCCGCGAGGGCTGCATCCACTGTCCAGACTTCGCCGCCGAGCACGCCGACATCTCCACCGGCGGCATCGGCGAGAACAACGACTGGACGCTGACCATCGTGCGGACCGAACTGGGCCGCCAGGTCATCATGGGGATGCTGGCCGACGGCGTGATCGAGGGTCGTCCGGGCGACAGCGACCCCGGAGCCATCGCCCTCATGCACAAGTTGGCCGCCAAGAGCAGGGATCGTTGGCCCGACTGGGCCAACCCCACGGCCCGGATCGGCCTCCCGGTCAGGGCCGGCTGATCAGCCGGAAGTTTCAGGCGGCACAGTCGTCGGAGATCTCGACGAACCAGCCGTAGTGCTCAACCAGCATGCCCCTGGTGACGACGTCACGTTGGTCGTCGATGAAGGCGTCCAACTCCTGGAACTTCTCGAAGGTCACCTTGGCCTGGATGCCGTCCAGCACACAGGCGCAGAACGCCTTGGCCTTGACCGACCCCAAATCGTCGTTGGCCTCCAGACAAGCGGCGACGAACTCGCGCTCCACCAGTCCCTCACCGGTCGCGTCGGCCTGGTCCTCCCATGACACCGGCTCACCGGAAGGCACGCACGCCGCAGCCACCAATACGAGCAGGGCAACGGGCAGGAGGGAGCGGAAGAGACGATTCACGACCCGGAGGCTACCGGCCGGCCAGCTCGACGGCCCGGCGCAGCACGGCATCGAACATCGGCTCGGTGAGCCGCCCGGTGAAGGTGTTTTGCTGGCTCACGTGGTACGAGCACAAGATCGTACGGCCGTCCCCCAACGGGGCCTCGACCCCGTGTCCGAACGTCGGCCGGGGGCGTAGGTCGAACTCGGCCGCAGTGGCCACGTAGCCGATCTGTCCAAGGACGACCATGACCCGAACGTTCGACAGTGCGGCCACCTCGCGCTCGAAGAACGGACGGCACGCTGCCTTCTCGTCAGTCGTCGGCTTGTTGGCCGGCGGTGCGCACTTGACCGGTGCCGTGACGAACACGTCGGTCAACGCCAGGCCGTCGTTGAGGCCCACCGCCTCAGGCTGGTTGGCCAGGCCCACCCGGTGAAGGGCGGCAAACAGAAAGTCCCCGGACCGGTCGCCGGTGAAGACTCGACCGGTCCGGTTGGCTCCGTGGGCAGCCGGGGCCAACCCCACGATCAGGATCCGGGCCCCCGGGTCACCGAACCCGGGAACACCACGACCCCAGTATTCCTGATCACGGTAGGCGGCTCTTTTCTCGTCGGCCACCTGTTCCCGCCACGCCACGAGACGTGGACACGCCCTACAGGCCACCACCTCTTCATGGACGGCCCGCAAAGAGCCAGCGATGCCACGATCAGAGACGGGTCGAATCACCGGGCCAGAGTAGGTTCGACAACCGATGCGTCCCACCCTCGTGCTGTACGTCCGCCACGGACGCACCCCCACCACGGGAGCCCGACTCCCCGGTCGGGCCCCCGGCCTACACCTGTCCGACGAGGGACGCGCCCAGGCCGAAGCCGCCGCCGCCGCCATCGCTGCAACCACGAGTTCGAGCCGACCGGTGGCAGCGGTGTACGCGTCACCCATGGAACGCACCAGAGAGACCGCGGCGCCCATCGCCCGAACCCTCGGACTTCGAGTCCGAACGGCCTCCGGCCTCCTCGAGTGCGACTTCGGACGCTGGACGGGACGGCGCCTCAAGGACCTCATGAAGCTCAAGGCGTGGACCACCGTCCAGCGACAACCGTCGGCTTTCCGCTTCCCGGGCGGCGAATCATTCGCCGAGATGCAGGCCCGTGTCACCGGCCAGGTGGCCGACCTGGTGGCCCGCCACCCCGGCGAGACCATCATCTGCGTCTCTCACGCCGACCCCATAAAGGCGGCACTCGCCCAGAGCCTCGGTACGCCGCTGGACCTGTTCCAGCGGATCGTGGTTGGTCCGTGCTCAACGAGCGCCGTGCTCCACGACGCGGAGCGGCCCACGGTGCTGCACGTGAACGCCACGTACCACCTTTCGGGGCCACCCCGTCGCGACGATTCATAGGCTCGGGACCGTGGCACGACCGGAGATCGACTGGGACGACACCGACGGGTTCACCGCTGGCGCCGTCGGACCTCAGGGCCGACGGGTGTTCTTCCTCCAGGCCCGGCGAGCCGGCCAGGTGGTGTCGCTGAAGGTCGAGAAGCAACAGGTCTCCGGCCTGGCCGACTTCCTCGACGGCCTCATGGACGACCTCCCCCCAGTCGACGAACAGGCCTTGGAGGTGGTCGACGCCAACGTCCGCTTCGACAGCCCCGATGAGGCTGACTGGGTGGTGGGCAGCCTCGGAATCACCTACCAGCAGTCGACCGATCGACTGGTGCTGATCGCCGAGGAACTGCTACGCGACGAGGACGAGCCACCCGCCCAGGCCCGATTCCCGATGCGGCGCGAGATGGTGGTCTGCTTCATCGACCGGGCCCGCCAGTTGGTGGCCGCCGGTCGACCGCCGTGCGACTGGTGCGGTGCCCCGCTGGAACCCTCGTCCGGCGGCTGGTGCCCCTGTGTCAACTGAGTCGTCGACCGGCCACGAGACCCATGGGTCCACCGAAGGAACCGCCAACGGCACCACCTCGGATGCCGGGCCCGATCCCTTCCGCCGCCGCGGCCCGGTCCTCGACCCGCTGGCCGTCGAGGTGCTCACTGAAGGTGAAGTCGAAATCTTGGGGCGGATGCCGTGGACGTCCAACGCCACCTTCCTGGTCGACGTCACCCACCCCTCGACCGGACCCGACCCGTACCTCCAGGGCGTCTACAAGCCGGCCCGTGGCGAACGACCACTCCACGACTTCCCCGCGGGGATCCACCGGCGGGAGGCCGCGGCCTGGGAGCTTGCCGCCCAACTGGGATGGAGCCTCATCCCACCCACCGTGGTCAGGGACGGTCCGCTGGGTGAGGGGTCCATCCAGTTGTACGTGCCGTGCGACTATGAGGAGCACTACTTCACGCTGCGTGACGATCCGACCCATGCTGATGCCCTCGTCCGCCTCGCCGCCTGGGACCTAGTGGCCAACAACACCGACCGGAAGGGCGGCCACGTGCTGGCCGGCGACGACGGGGCCCTATGGGCTATCGACAACGCCCTGTGCTTCCACCACCAGTTCAAGGTGCGCACGGTGATCTGGGACTTCGCCGGCCACGCCCTGCCCGACGAACTGGTCGCCGACCTCCATCGACTCGTCAACGACGGGCTCTCGACGTCGCTGGCCGAGCTACTGGACCCGCTTGAGCGAGATGCCGTACTGACCCGTGCCGCGGCGGTGGCCTCCGCCGGTGAGCTCCCGACCGACCCCAGCGGACGCCGGGTCCCCTGGCCGCTGGTCTGACCGGTATCACCATGGCCGACCTCGACCGCCTGCTCGTAGACGGCGACCTCGACGGCCTACTCCGACTGGTCGATGAGGCCTGTGACGCCGCCGACTGGGAGGCCCTCGAGCGCGTCGCCACCCGATCCCGGTTGGCCGTCGAACGGGGCCACCAACTATGGCCGGCTGCCGACCATGCTGAGCACCGTCTGGCCCTCCAGGCCCCAGCGTCGTTCGCCGCCGCCGCGGTGGTCCGTGACGCCACCACGTTCGGGGTGGCGCCCCTAGCCGAGGTGGCGGCCTCGTCCCACCCGTGGGCGGACCTGGAGCCCCATCTACCCAGCGACGTAGGAACGGTCCGGGCCGTGGTGGCCCACGAACGGGTGGCCCGCGGCGAGGATCTCACCGCCCTCGACCTGGTCGACGACCCGTTCGGTCTGCCACTCCGGCTGGCCGCTTGGGAGCCGACCACCGACGGCCCTACCATTGGCCCCTACGCCGTGGACGACCCCGTCCCACCTCCGGGGTCCCTCCAACCGAACCCCGGTTCCAGCGATCTTGGAGGCGACGCCAACAGGCCCGCAGGACCCGAGGCGGAGACGGCCCGCATCGCCCTCCGGGACCTGGTCGCCACGTGGACCGAGCAATCCCGAGGCACCGCGACGTCGGTCGCGGTGGTGGGCTCCGGTCTGGATGCTGCCCGCATCGCAGGGCGTGCCACCGACGCCGGCCCGGTCAGCTTCCGCCCGCTGGCCACCGACGAGGCCATCGGCCTGTTGGCGTGGGCCGGAGCCTCCGGAGGTGCCCACGGGCGACGGCGCGGCGCGGCGCGGGGGCGCTTCGAGGCGTGGTGGTGTGCAGCAGCGCTAGGCGGGCTGGACGGCCCGACCGAGGCGTGGCCCCCGGACCCCGACGAACTCGGCGATGCGGTGGCCGAGATGGGCTGGTGGCGCTGGGATGGCGCGCAACGTCCCGCCGGTTGGTTTCTGGGAATCGCCGTCGACGACCCGGCCGACGGTCTGGCGTGGGCGCTCGCCGCCAGCGACCACCTGTCCTGATCCTGTTTCGCCGGGCTGTCCGCCCGGAGAAACAGCCGGTCAGCCTCGGGCCTGCAAGGCCTCAATCAACTTGGGCAGCACTTTGTGGACGTCACCCACGATGCCGAGGTCGGCGATGCCGAAGATCGGCGCCTCCTCGTCCTTGTTGATGGCGATGATGTTGGCTGAGCCCTTCATCCCGACCAGATGTTGCGTGGCACCGCTGATGCCGCAGGCCACATAGACCGTCGGCTTCACGACCTTGCCGGTCTGGCCGACCTGATACGAATACGGAACCCACCCGGCGTCCACCACGGCACGCGATGCGCCGGGGGCGCCACGGACCAGCCCAGCCAGGGTCTCGATCATCTCGTACTTCTCTGCCTCTCCCAGCCCACGGCCGCCGGAGACGACCACGGCCGCCTCGTCCAACTTCGGACCTGATGTCTCCTCGACGAAGCGGTCCTTGACCACCGCGGCACCGGTGTTGCCAAGATCACCCACGACCAGTTCGGACAGGGCGGCCGGCGCACCACCGGACTCCTCGGCGGCAAATGACTTGGGCCGGACCAGGAAAATGGCCAAGCCGGCGTCGGTGAAGCCGGCCATGACGTCGGTGGTACCACCGAACACGGGCTCACTGCCCAGCAAGCGGTCGCCGTCGACGACCAGATCAACGACGTTGGTTAGGACCGGACGGTCAACCTTGGCTGACAGGCGGCCGGCCACATCCCGGCCGTCGTAGGAGGTAGCGGCCAAGAGCACATCGGGGCCGGTCCCGGCCTCGAGTGCTCCGGCGATGGCCGAGGCAACCCTCGCGCCGGGCAGGGCGCCGTCGGCGTCGGCGATGGTGTGGACGATCGTGGCGCCGTGGGCACCCAGGTCGCCGGCCACGGCCGAGGCGTCGCCCACCATGACCACCTCGACTGTGTCGGCCAGCGTGCGAGCCTTGGTCAGCAGTTCCAGCGTCCCGGCCGACGCACCAGCCTCGGTGGCCTCGCCGAACACCCAGATCTTCGAGATTCCCATGACCGACTCCTACAGGACCTTGAGGTCGTCCAGGAACGTCAGGATGCGTTCGTGGGCGTCGCCCTCGTCGACGATGACCTCGCCGGCCTCCCGTGCGGGGGCCTCGACGATGGCCGTGATCTCCTGGCGGGCACCGGCCCAGCCGACGGTGGCCGGGTCGATACCCAGACCGGCCAGGTCCAACTCCTCGACCGGCTTGTTCTTGGCCGCCATGATCCCCTTGAAGGAGGGGTAGCGGGGCTCGACCACGCCGGCGGTCACCGAGACCACAGCGGGGAGCGGGCACTCGACCTGGTCGAAACCGGCCTCGGTCTGGCGCTTCACGGTGGCCACGCCATCGACGACCTCGATCTCCTTGCCGAAGGTGACTGATGGAAGATCCATCAACTCGGCGATCTGTACAGGCACGGTGCCCGTGTAGCCGTCGCTGGACTCTGTGGCCGTCAAGATCAGGTCGGGCTCACAACGGGCGATCGCTGCGGCCAGCACCTTGGCCGTGGACAGCGAGTCGGAGCCCGCCAGAGCTTCGTCGCTGACCAGCACGGCGCTTTCGGCGCCCATGGCCAGGGCGGTCCGCAGCCCGCTCACCTCGTTGTTGGGGGCCATGGAGACGAGCTTCACCTCGCCACCGCCGGCGGCGTCCACCAACTGCAGGCCCATCTCCACCCCGTAGGAGTCCGACTCATCCAAGATGAGCTTGACGTCCCGCTTAAGGGTCTTGGTCTCGGGATCCAACGCGCCCGGATCGGCCGGGTCGGGGATCTGCTTCACACATACGACAACGTCCATGGGGTGGAGTCTGCCCGACGACGATGGCAACCGGACCAACCGAATCAGGGGATTTCGTGGTGGTCGTCTGTCACCGTCAGGCCTACTCCGGCCATAGCGCCGGATCGGACCCGGACCGGGCCGTAAGGTCGGTCCATGCCCACTGGCGAACCGCCGACCACCGCTCCGCAGAGGTCCCGGCCATGAAGGTCCTGCTCATCGTCAACCCGTCGGCCTCGTCGGTGACGGCCCGTACCCGAATCGTCATCCAGAAGGCCCTGTCGGCTGACCACCGCCTCGAGGTTTCGGCCACCACCCGTCGAGGCCACGCCACCCGGCTGGCCCAGAGCGCCGCCAACGACGGCATCGATGTGGTCGTCGTCCTGGGGGGCGACGGCACCCTCAACGAGGCAGCCAACGGGCTCGTCGGCACCAACACCGCTCTGGCTGCCCTGCCGGGCGGCTCCACCAACGTGTTCGCCCGTACCCTCGGCCTACCCGATGACCCAGTGGAGGCCACCGGCGCCCTGCTGGACGCCCTCGACGTGGCGTCGATCCGCCGGATCGGGCTGGGTTCGGTGAACGACCGCCACTTCCTGTTCCACGCCGGAGTCGGATTCGATGCCGCGGTGGTCGAACAGGTAGAACGCCGGGGTGGCCTGCTGAAGCGCTTCGCCGGGCACCCGTTGTACATCGCGGCCACCATCGACACCTGGGTCCGCCACTACGACCACCGGCGCCCCGCCTTCCGGGTGACCTTCCCCGAAACTGACCAAGACGGCACCGACACCGGACCCGGCGCTTCCAGCGTGTTCGCCGCCTTCCTCAATACCGACCCCTACACGTACCTCGGTACCCGCGGACTCTCACTGGCCCCCGCAGCCACCCTGGACGGTCCGCTGTCGGTGGCTACCTTTGCCAATCTCTCGGTGGCTACCCTGGCCACCACCCTGGCCGCTGCCATGGGCCTCCAATCGGCAATCCGGTCTCGTGCTGGTGCGTCCGGCGGACTCCAGGTCCGTGACGACGTCGACCTGGCCGAGATCGTGGCGACCCGGCCTGTCCCGTGGCAGGTCGACGGTGACCACGCCGGCAATGCTGATCGACTGGTGGTCCGCCACCATCCGGAGGCCATGGACCTCGTAGTTCCCCTGGCCTCACCCGCCTTCGCCTGAGGCTGTCAGGTTCCAGGCCAGCTCCGGACTGGTCAGCCGTCGACCCAGAAACCGTCTCGTCGACCGTCGATAACCGCCCGAGCCACGCCGGGCCGGTTGGTGACGATGCCGTCGACACCCCACTCGGCTAGCTCGGCCATTCGACCCGGATCGTCGACTGTCCATACGAACACGTCTAGGCCTCGGTCACGGGAGGCCGACACCAGGTGCTCGTCGACCAACTCGTCCCACGGATTCACCGCCCCGTGCCCGTGGGCCACCGTGCGGTCCAGCGTCAGGTCAGTACCTTGGCGCTCGGCCACGAGCCACGCTGTGGGCAACGACGGATCGGTAGCCCGGATCCGGTCCACCGCCGTGATGTCGAACGACGACACCAACAGCAGTTCCGGTGGCCGGTAGGCCACCGCCAGCCCAGCGACAGCCTCACAAACCATGGCCGACGCATCATGGTCGGGGTCCCCGGGGAGGTTCTTCACCTCGACGTTGACTCCCATTCCCTCACACGCCTCGAACGCCTCGGCCAGGTTCGGTACGTGGTCCGGCGCATCGGCGGCCCGTACCTCGCGCACGAGACGCCCGTCGGTGTAGTGGGCATCGTGGTGGACCATTAGCACGTCGTCGGCCGACAACCGAACGTCGAGCTCCACCCACTCGGCCCCCTGTACCCGGGCCTCGGCGAAAGCTTCGACTGTGTTCTCCACCCGGTCGTGTGACGCGCCGCGGTGAGCCACCACCAGCGGTCGTCCGTCCATCGAATCCGGCCCCATGGGCGCCGACCCTAGGGCGCCCACGTCGTCACGCCGATGCCCTCAGAGTGTGTCGGTCAAACGGGATCCCGCGAGTCGCCCCACGGGCCTACCAGCCGGCTGGCCGGTACCCATACCTCGGCCACCGTGCCCGAGTCGCCCTCGACGGGAACAAGCCGGATTTTCCCACCCAGTTCGCCTTCCACGAAGGTGCGGACGATGGTCAACCCGAGTCCGGTCGTGTCGGCTACATCGAATCCCTCGGAGATGCCCACACCGTCATCAACCACACGCACCAAGAGCCCATCGGTCCGCCGGTCCAGTTGGATCCGTACGGTGCCGCCCTCCACCGGGAAGGCGTGGTCCACGGCGTTCTGGAGCAGTTCGGTGAGCACCACGGCCATGGTGGTGGAAACCTGGCCGGGCACCGTTCCGGCGTCGCCTTCCACCGTGAACGACACTGGCCGCAGCGGCGACGAGACGCTCTCCTCGACGACTCGCACCAGCGGCCGGACGATCTCGGTGAAAGCCAAGTCGTCGTCCGCGCTCTGGGCCAGTGTCTCGTGGACCACTGAGATGGCGGCAATTCGTCGTACCGACTCACCCAGGGCCGCTCGGGCCTCGTCGCCGGAGAGACGGCGGGCCTGGAGTCGCAGCAGCGACGAGATGGTCTGCAGGTTGTTCTTCACCCGATGGTGGATCTCCCGGATGGTGGCGTCCTTGGACACCAGTTGGCGATCCCGGCGACGCAACTCGGTCACGTCACGCACCAGAACGATGGCCCCGGTGGCCGTGCCACCGTCCAGCAGCGGGAAGCAGTGGCTAACTACTGCCACCTCATCGGAGCGCTCCATCTCGTCGATGACCGCCGTGCGACGGGCAAACGCCGAGCGCAGCATCGACGATCCCAGACCGGTGTCGTCGAAACGGGCACCGGTCACCCCCCGGGTCACCCCCATGCGGTGCAGCGTAGAGACCGCGTTGGGCGAGGCGAACTCGATTCGGCCGTCGGCGTCGACCAGTAGCAGGCCGTCGCCGACCCTCGGGGTCCGGTGCCGGAGCCGTTCCTCGTCGTGGTAGGGAAACTCCCCTCGTTCCAGCATCCGGGCGAAGCGGTCGAAGACTGTCAGGTAGGTGCGTTCCTGTTCACTGCCCGGCCGGTCTTCGGGCCGGAGACGCTCCCGGGCCAGCACGGCGATGGTCTCGCCGTGGCGACGCACCGGCACTGCGGTGACGTGCACCGAACGGTCCGAACCGACGTCGACGGTGCCCTCAACGGCCTCATCGGCCTCGAACGCCTCGACGATCAGCGGCCGTCGACGGGGTTCAAACACCTGGCCGACGAGGTCAGCCCGGTAGAGGGTGGTGCCGGTAGTGGGTCGCATGTGGCCCAGCAGTACCAGCGCCCGATCCGCCCCTGCAGGTTCGCGGGCGTAGAGCAGCAGGTCGGCGAACGAGAGGTCGGCCAGCAGGCCCCAGACGCTGGCCAGGTCCTGTAGGTGTTCGACGCGAGCCTCGTCGAGGCCCGCATGGCCCCGGGCTAGTTCAGGGAGTGTCGCCACCGGTCCGTCGCTCCCCGACCGTCACCGTCGTCTTGAACCCGGTAGCGCTCAGCCGAAGCCGACGGGATTGGTCCCCCCGTCGGAGCCGACGTCCACGTAGGCGATCCGCTCGGCGGGCACGCCCACCCGGCGGCCCCGAACGTCGGTCAACCAGAGCACGGCACCTTCGCCGCCCACCGCCGACTCGACGTCGGACACCAGGGCCTCCACGTCAGTGTCGTCGGCCAACTCGATGGTGATCTCCTTGGGGGTGTTGACCACCCCGATGCGCACGTCCACGTTCTACTCCGTTTCCCGGACGTCGGAGGATCGCTCCCCCGGACGGCCCGTCTCAGACGATCTTGAGTTCCCGGTGCCGACGCTTCGTCGGCTTCATCTCCACGTCCAGCACCCGGGCGATCTCAGCGAACACCGAACCCACCTCGGTGGACGGATCGCCAGCCACTGGCTGGCCCCGGTCGGCGCCGTCGCGAAGTGCCGGCACCAACGGCACCTGACCTAGCAGAGGCACCCCGATGCGGTCGGCCAGGGCCTGACCACCGCCGGAGCCGAACAGTTCATAGCGGGTCCCGTCGTCGCCGGTGAACCACGACATGTTCTCGATGACCCCGTGAACCTTCAGGTTTACCTTGTCGGCCATGAAGGCCGCCCGCTGGGCCACCGTCTGGGCTGCCGGCTGAGGAGTGGTCACCACGTACATCTCGGCCGTCGGAAGAAAACCGGCCAGCGAGATGGCGATGTCGCCGGTACCGGGGGGGAGGTCGACCAGGAGGTAGTCGGGCTCATCCCAGTACACGTCGGTCAGGAACTGCTCGAGGGCCTTGTGCAGCATCGGTCCCCGCCAGATGACCGGCTGGTCCTCCTCGGCGAAGAAGCCCATAGAGATGCACCGCACCCCATGGCTCTCCGGCGGAATGAGCATGTCGTCGATGACCGTCGGGGGCTGGTCGACGCCCAGCATCCGGGGAATGGAAAAGCCCCACACGTCGGCGTCCACCACGGCCACGTCGCGGCCCCGACCGGCGAGGGCCACAGCCAGGTTGGTGGTCACCGAGGACTTGCCCACGCCTCCCTTGCCCGAGGCGACGAGCATCACCCGGGTCGAAGAGTTCGCCTCGGCGAACGGTACGGCTCGACCCTCGGAGTGCCCGTAGGTGGAGTTGGTCCCGGCCGTGGACGCCGGGTCACCATGAAGTCGCTCCCGCAGGTCGGCTAGTTCGGACTCGGTCATGACCGTGAACTCGACGTCGGTGGCATCCACACCGTCCAACGCCTTCACGGCGGCGGCGACCGACTGCTGGATCTCGGCCTTCATCGGGCAGCCGGGCACGGTCAAAGCCACCTGGACAGAAACCCGAGGACCGTCTATACGGACCTCGCGGACCATACCTAGATCCACGATGCTGCGGCGGAGTTCGGGGTCCTGGACAGGGCGGAGGGCGTCCACCACCTGGGGTTCGGTGACCGGCACGGAAACTCCTTTTCGCAGACCGTTTCAAGGATCGACCGCTGGTCGAACGGTCGCACGACAACCCCGACCGGACGCTGACGAACGACCGGGGTGTCAGGATCGGTAGAATAACCGGGTGGACGGGGCCCCCCTCACGGCTACCGAGTTCTCCTCGGCGGTCACGGCGATCACCGGAGCGTTCGGTGATCCGACTCGACGGGACATCTACCTGCACGTCCGCGAACGAGCCGGCGACGGGATCGGGGTCACGGCGGCCGACACGGCGACGGCCTTTGACCTCCACCCCAACGTTGCCCGCCACCACCTCGACAAGTTGGCCGCCGGCGGCTATCTGGAGATTGCCGTGGAACGCCCCGAGGGTGCCTCGGCGGGCCGACCCTCCAAGCACTACCGGATGGCCGATGCAGGTTCCCCTCTGGAACTCCCCGTCCGACAAGACGCCGTGCTGGTCAGCCTGCTGGGTCGGGCCCTGGCCCTCCTTCCCGACGACAAGGCCGAGGCCATGGCCGAGGAGGTAGGCGCCGAGGTAGGTCGCAGCATGGCCGACAGCCTCGGTTCCGACGAAGCCCACCGGTCGCTGCAGTCGGCTATGCAGGTGGTGGCCGAGGCCCTCACGGCCCACGGCTTCGCCGCGAGGGCTGAGCGGTCGGGTGATGACGGCCTGCGGATCGTCTCCGAACACTGTCCGTTCGGTGGCGCTCCGATCGAACACCCGGTGATCTGCGCCGTCGACAGGGGGCTGGTCCGCGGGATGCTCGGCACCCTGTACGGCGAGACCACCCCCGAGATGAGATCTTCGCTTCCCATGGGCGACAGCGTGTGCATCACCGACGTCACCGTCTAACCGACGGTGACCATCCTGCTGATCCGCCACGGTTCGGCTGGTGACCCGTACCGCTGGTCAGGCGACGACGCTGACCGGCCGTTGGACGCTGCCGGTGTCGACCAGGCCACCCGACTGGCCGACAAGGTGGACGCACTACTGGTCGGACGACCGTTGTCCGAGGTGCGGAGCAGCCGGGCCATCCGTTGCCTCCAGACCGTCGGGCCCGTAGCGGCCCGTCACGCCCTCCTCCCGGAGAGTGATCCCTCGTTGTTCGAGGGGTCGTCGTCGGCCATGACCGACCTGGTCCGTAGGCGCGCCGGCGCCGACGACGCCGACCAACTCGTTGTGGTGCTGTGCAGCCACGCCGATGTCATCCCCGACGTGATTCGGGACGTGGTGTCCGACGGTGCCAGCCTGAGCGGCGGGCGGGGTTGCGCCTACGCCTCCATCTGGGAGCTCACGGTGGCCGATGACTCCATCGTCCACGCTCGCTACCACCAGTAGCGCGTTACCTCAGCCGTCGAGTAGGCCCATTGAGACGAGGGCAGCCACCAGGTCTGCCGGTGGATCGGTCAAGGTGGCGAACGCCTCCAAGTCGGCGGCCACGTCAGCGACACGCTCGGCCGCGCTGGCCGCCGTACTCGCCACTACGGCCCGGTAGGCCAACGCGTGGGGATCGGTCGGCCCGGCGGCCACCGCCTCATCCAAGTTCTCCAAGCCACGCTCGACTAGTTCGGGCACCCGGGTAGCGGCCAACAACCATCCCCGCTCGGCCAGGAGTGCGGCGCCGGACCCGCCACCCGTCCGCTTCCTCGCCTCCAGGCCGGAGTCCAGGAGTTCAAGGGCCGCCAGCAACTCGCCGGCTGCGGCCAACTCGCCGGCTACCCGTTGACGGAGTCGACTGGCAGCCAGTAGGTCTCCCACGATGGGTGGAGCGTCCAGCCCGTCCAGCACCGCTAGGTCGAAAGCAGCACCGGCGTGGTCGCCGTCGGCGTGGCGGGCCGATGCCCGGAATACCCGCACGTCGGCGTACGCATCGTCCATGGCGACCGCGTCGTCCAGGTCGATCAGCGCTGCGGCCCGGTCGTCGGTACGCCACCTCAACCAGCCGCGGTAGGCCAACGCCTCCACGTT
>Ga0315328_10000358_pt1 | contig 19620 bp, 14 predicted proteins | sample M120032315metaG_FD_203462 | JGI IMG/M metagenome (GOLD analysis project Ga0315328, IMG submission 203462) | Ammonia-oxidizing marine archaeal communities from Monterey Bay, California, United States - M1 200m 32315 | ecosystem: Environmental > Aquatic > Marine > Intertidal zone | place: USA... | reverse complement strand
CCCAAATCATTAATACCTAAAATAATTGATAATTCATTATGGGTTAAATCTACAAGTATTTTAGATAGTAGCTCAGTAGATTCTGTTTACAATTTTGCAGTTAAAAATAAAGTAAATAAACTTTTCTATCAAGTAAGATATAGAGGTGATGCCCTTTATAATTCTATGATAGTTCCAAAACATGAAAAATTAGATTCAATTTTTGATCCATTAAATTATATTTTGAAAAAAGTTGAAGATTCTGATATTGAAATACATGCATGGTTTAATACCTATGTTCTTTGGTCTTCAGATACTAAGCCCTTAGATAAAAATCATCTTTATTATAATTGTGAAGATTGTTTTGAAGTTGATTTAAATGGTAAGTCAGATATATCAATTCCTTTACATCAAATCCATTCAAAATCATGGGAAGGTATATATTTATCTCCTTTGAACCCTTTAGTAAACATGCATTTATTTGATGTTGTAAATGAGTTAATTTCAAATTATAAGCTTGATGGATTACATTTTGATTATTTAAGATATCAAGATAGTTTTTATGGGTATAATAAGTTAGGATTGATTGAATTTGAAAAAAAATATTTTATTAATCCTATAGATTTGAAAAGAGGTATTATATCGGAAAGATTTGGTTATTCAAAAGAATATGTTGATTCAATGGAAGTAAATTGGGAACAATTTAAAATTGACAAAGTAACAGAATTTGTCAGATCTATTAAGTATTTAGTTATAAATGACTCATTAAATATTAAACTTAGTGCAGCTGTAAAACCAGATATTCTAGAAGCAAAATATAGATGGTATCAAGATTGGGAATCTTGGATAAATGAAGATATTATTGATTTTTGTGTAGTAATGAATTATTATGAGGATTTTAATAAATTCAATTCAATTAATACAATTTTAAACTCTAGAATTTCAGACAAAAATAAAATTTCAATTGGAATATCTGTATTTAATCAAAGTCAATCAATGATATCGAATAAAATTTTATTAACTAGGTTAGATGGATTCAATAAATTTTCATTATTCCCTTATAATATTGATAAAGATACTACAAATTGGTATGATCCAATTTATAATACATTGAACTTTTATATAGATTAAATAAATGAAAAAAATAAAATCACCAATAGGAAATAAATTAATTTGTAAAGGTTGGCATCAAGAAGCTGCTATGAGGATGTTAAATAATAATTTAGATCCAATTGTAGCTGAAGATCCAGATAATTTAATTGTATATGGAGGTCTTGGGAAAGCTGCAAGAAATTGGAATGAATTTAAAAATATTAATAAGGCTTTAGTTAATCTTGAAAATGATGAAACATTATTAATCCAATCTGGTAAACCCGTAGCAATATTTAAAACACATCCTTATTCACCTCGAGTACTTATTTCAAATTCAATGTTGGTTCCAAATTGGGCAAATTGGGAACATTTTAGAGAGTTAGATAAAAAAGGATTGATGATGTATGGTCAAATGACAGCTGGAAGCTGGATTTATATTGGTACGCAAGGTATCTTACAAGGTACATATGAAACTTTAGCTGAGGTAGCTAGACAAAATTTTAATGGAAGTTTGAGTGGTACCTTAACTTTAACAGCAGGACTTGGTGGTATGGGTGGAGCACAACCTTTAGCTGTTACAATGAATGAAGGTGTAAATATAACGATTGAGGTTGATGAAGACAGAATCAATAAAAGGATTAAAACAGGTTATTTAGATATTAAACTTAAATCTTTTGATAAGGCAATAAAAATGGCTCTTAATTCTAAAGATAACAATGAGGCACTCTCAATTGGTTTATTAGGAAATGCAGCTGAATTATTTCCAAAATTTGTAGAAAATAAAATTATACCTGATATTGTAACAGATCAAACTTCAGCTCATGATGAGCTAAATGGTTATGTTCCTCATCAATTATCATATGAGAAGTCATTAGAATTAAGAAAAAGTAATCCTGATTTATATATTAAGTTTTCATATGAATCAATGAGAGACCATTGTCAGGCAATGTTAGACTTACAAAGTATGGGTTCAATAGTTTTTGATTATGGTAATAATATTAGAGGGCAAGCTAAAGAAAATGGTGGTTTAAAAAATGCATTTAATTTTCCTGGTTTTGTTCCAGCATATATAAGACCACTTTTTTGCGAGGGGAAAGGACCTTTTAGATGGGTAGCCTTATCTGGTGATCCTGAAGATATATATAAAACTGATAAAAAAGTATTAGAACTATTCCCAGAAGATAAAGGTTTAAAAAGATGGATAACGTTAGCTCAAAAAAAAGTAAAATTTCAAGGGCTTCCTGCTAGAATATGCTGGCTAGGGTATAGAGAGAGAAATATTTTTGGTGAGGCTATAAATGATATGGTTGCAAATGGTGATTTAAAAGCACCTATTGTTATAGGTAGGGATCACTTGGATTGTGGATCTGTTGCTTCTCCCAATAGGGAAACTGAAGCAATGAAAGATGGTTCAGATGCTGTAGCTGATTGGCCAATATTAAATGCAATGTTAAGTGTTTCAGGAGGTTCTAGTTGGACTTCATTACATCATGGCGGTGGAGTTGGTATGGGATTATCAATACATGCTGGAGTTGTAATTGTTGCTGATGGAACACTTGAGATGAAAGAAAGGATTAATAGAGTATTAACAAATGATCCTGGACTAGGTGTAGCGAGACATTTTGATGCTGGGTATGAAAAAGCTATAAAAATAGCCAAAGATAGAAAACTTAATATTCCTTCCTAATTGTGAAGACTAAAATTATTAATATTAGAAAAATTATTACTTGGAATCCTGAATCAAATTCATTGGATATATTATTAAATAAAGAAGTATTAGTTGAAAATAATATTATAATAGGAATAGAAAATAATTTCAATAATCATAATTGTAATATTCTTGATGCTGAACAATGTATTTTGACACCAGGATTTATTGACTCTCATACGCATCCTATTTTTATTGGAAATAGATCTAATGAATTTAAAATGCGATTAAATGGAAGTAGTTATGAGGATATTAAAAATGCTGGAGGTGGTATATTATCATCAATTAAGAGCTTACGAGAGGCCTCATTTAATCAATTATATGAATATTCTTTAAATAATATTAAACCATTTATTAATTTTGGAACAACAACATTAGAAGCTAAATCAGGGTATGGATTATCAGTTAAAGATGAAATTAAATCTCTACAAGTTATAAAGAAAATTAATGATGAATTAACTATTGATATTTTACCAACATTTTTAGGAGCACATGCTGTACCAGAAGAATACAAAACAGAAGATTATGTAGAATTAATATGTAAAGAAATGATCCCTCAAATTGCTGAAGAAAAATTAGCAATTTTTTGTGATGTTTTTTGTGAAGATGGATATTTTAATTTGGATCAGACTAGAAAAATTTTAGAAACTTCTAAAAGATATGGGCTGTTGCCAAGGGTTCACGCAGATGAATTTAAATGTTTCGGTGCTTCAGAACTTGCAAATGAAGTAGGTGCATTATCAGCTGATCATTTAATGGTAATAGATGATAAGGGAGTACAGGCTTTATCAAAATCAGATACAGTTGCAACAATATTACCAGGTACAACATTCTTTTTAAATAAAAATAAATATGCTAATGGTAGGCATTTAATTGATAATGGTTGCTCTGTAGCCTTAGCTTCAGATTTTAATCCAGGAACATGTACTATGAGATCTTTACCAAATATTATGTATTTAGCCATACAACATTGCGGTTTAACTTTAGAAGAATCGTTTCTAGGTATTACATATAATGCAGCTAAATCATTAAAAAAAGAACATACATTAGGTCTTATTAGATCTGAATATAATGCAGATTTTATTTTCTGGGATATTAAAGAATTAGATGAATTACCTTATTGGTTTGATTCTTCTTATACAAAAATTAATAAAATTATGAAAAATGGAAAAATATTATAAAATTAATTAATAATAATATTAACCATATCTACTATATCTAATATATTTATATTCCCATCATTATTTAAATCAGAACATTCAGAGCATTCAGTTAAAAGTATGCAATTTACAAGATATACTATATCTAATACATTTATTTCTGTATCATTATTTATATCACCTAAGGTCAAACAATTTGCAGTGTATGGTAATGCTCCAATATCAGATATACTACCATCAGAATCATAATAGTTAGGATTTCCAGAATTAATACATGGTGATATTGAGTCAATATTAAAATTCCAATGACTTGAATCTATAAATTTTGGATCATTATATATGATTCCAATTCCGGGATTTAACTCAAACTGAGTCCATATATTGCCTCAACCAGGACAATTTTCTAGGTGATTGTCTTCATTATTCCAAAATAAAGAATATGAAATATTTAAATTTGGATTTTCTGTATAAATTGAAATTCCCATAGAATTATTAGAGGAAAATATAGAATTGTTTACAATTATATTAGAATTATCAAACAGTTTAATACCAAAGTTAGTATTAATTAAATTACAATTATTAATATTCCCAGTAGATTCACCACTATAACTTAGTCCATAATATAAGCTATTAGTTATGATACATTCTTCAATATCTAAATTAGCAGGATTATTCTCATCTCCATATACCCAGATTCCATTGCCTTCTTGCAAATCAATAATTGCACCATTACAATTTATATATGTATTCCCTTCATAAAGTCCTAATCCACCTGTATAAATATTATTCTGAGATAGAACTAAATATTTATTATATTCTTCATAAGAGCTTGCATCATCATATATTTCCTGAAGAGTATATGAAAATAAACTAATATTTATAAATAAGACTATAATAAGCATAATATTAACTTATAACATTCTCCTGTAATATTCATATGGTTTATTCAAACCATACCAATTTGGAAATATTTTTACTATTTCTGTATTCTTTGAAAATTTTTTTGATATACCTTCAGAAACATGACCAGAAACATATGTGAATCCTTTCTTCTTTACCCAATTTAGATATATCATTTTCAGGGTTTTAGAAAATCCACCTTTTTTTCTATATTTTTTTTTCATAAAAAAAGCATACGTATAAATTGTATTTTTCTTATTTATATTTGTATCAAAATGAGACCAGCTCTCTTGAGAAAAATACTCTAATGGTACTCCTATTATATAACCAATAATTTTATTTTTATATCTTGCAATAAATGGGAGAGTATCTTTGTTGAAATATTTTAAAATATTATCTTCACTTATAATTAATCTTTTGCCATAGATTTTAGATAAATCTTTAGAGATATTTAAAATATTTTCTATATCATCTGAACCAATTTTTTTTATTAATTCAATTTTATAATTATAAGATGAGGATGCAACTATTTCAGAGTTTGATTTATTCACTATATTTAATGATAATTGTTTCATAATATCATTGTAAATTTATATTATTGATAACAAAAAAAAAAATAAATAAGAATATATGAATTTTAATGAATTATTAAAAATAAAGTGTAATGAAAAAAATAATAGACTTTGTTTAGGCTTAGATATTGATAATGATTCTCTTGAAAATAAATCTTTAGATTATATGAACTCTTATATTAAGGATATTATTGTTTCAACAGTTGATGTTTGTCCAGTATATAAGATTAATTTTTCATTTTACGAAAGACATGGATCAAAAGGATATGAGATTTTAGAGAAAATTCCAGAATATATTAATGGAGAATCGATATTAATTGCAGATGCCAAAAGAGGGGATATAGGTAATTCATCAAAATTTTATGCAGAATCAATTTTTGATTATTTAGGATATGACAGTGTTACAGTTTCACCATTTATGGGTATAGATTCAATTAAGCCATTTGTTAATTATAAAAATAAAGGTGTATTTGTTTTGGCTTTAACTTCTAATCCTGGATCGAATGATTTTCAAAAAAAATTTATAAATAATAAAGAATTATATAAATATGTAATTGAAATGTGTAATAAGTTAAATAGGCATAATAATGTAGGCCTTGTTATTGGAGCAACAAATGATGAAGAACTTGATGAAGTTGCGTTAGTGTCAAACTCTCTTCCTTGGTTAATGCCAGGGATTGGTTTTCAAGGAGGGAATCTAAAAAGATCATTATTAGTTGGTGAAAAAAATTATCTTTCATTGGTTAATGTATCTAGAGGAATATTAAGTTTTAAAAATAGAAAAATTTCTGATATTAGAGAAGCTACATTGAATTACACAAATGAAATTAGAGAAATATTATGAAGAGTAATGAAGTAATGGATTTATTAGAGTGGACAGGTGCTATAATGAAAGGACATTTTAAGTTGACTTCAGGTAGGCATAGTGACACATATATTGAAAAATTTAGATTATTAGAAAATCCAATTGCATTAGATAAAATTTGTTTAACTATGGCAAATAAATATAATGAAGATAATATTAATCTAGTAGTTGGTGCTGCAATTGGAGGCATCTTATTATCTGGAGGTGTTGGGAAACATATTAATTGTAAACATATTTTTAGTGAAAGAGTTGATGGGGATATGGATTTTAGGAGGGGTTTCACCATTGAAGAAAATTCTAATGTATTAATAGTTGAAGATATAGTAACAACAGGTGGATCAATAATTGAATTAATCAAGTTATTATCAAATTATAATGTAAATATTAAAGGGATAGTTTGTTTAGTAGATAGAAGTAACAAAAAATTGGATTTTGGTTTCCCTTTTATTTCTTTGTTAAAATTATCTGTAGAAAGTTGGGAAGAAAATAATATTCCTAATTGGCTTGAAAAAATTGATATAACAAAACCAGGAAGTACTGGTAAATAATATGGTGATAATATATATCATATGTATATCATTTTTATTATCTGATACCTTGATAATTGATAATCCGCTATTATCTAAAAAAGGATTGAAGTTTAATGCAAACATGAAAGGAAATATAATTCCTAAAGCACCCACAGATTTATCCCCAGTAGAAATAGATTTAATTAAATCTAAGGCTAAAGATTTTATTCCTTCTCCTGTGACTGAAAATGATATTATTATAATGAAAACAAATTTTGGAACTATGGAATTTATTTTTTATAATGAAGAAGCACCTAATCATTCTTATAATTTTAAAAAATTAGCAAACAGTGGCTTTTACGATGAAACAATATTCCATCGAATAATTCCAGGCTTTATGGCCCAAGGCGGAGATATTTTAACTAGAGATTCAAATAAAAAAAATGATGGAAGAGGTAACCCTGGTTGGACAGTTGATCAAGAATTTAATAATATTTCTCATGAAAAAGGTGTATTGTCAATGGCACGTTCTCAAGATGTTAACTCAGCTGGAAGTCAATTTTTTATATGTTTTGATAATGCTCCCCATTTAAATAATAAATATACAGTATTTGGTAAATTAATAAGTGGATATGAAGTATTAGATAAAATAGAAGAATTAAAATCAGAAGCAAACTATATAATTGATAGGTCAGTTAGTAAATTACCTGATAATGAAGAAAACAATTTTTTAGAATTTAATTATAAAAATAGAAAAAGATATATAAAAATCCCTTTGAATGAGAATAAAAATAAGTTTAGGGATGATATAAATAATAGTTTGAAAAATATCCATAAAACAAAAAGACCTGTAGAAATAATTAAAGTAAGAGTGAGGAGTGAAAATTTTGAAAAAGATTCTAACTAGATTTAACTGTTTATTTATATTTTTTTTATTTAACATTTCATTTTCTAATGATAACCTAGCCTTAGAAAATTGTGTTAAATTTGATGTTGAAGTAGATAGGAAAGTTTATTTTGGAGGTGAAAATTTATATTTATCATTTAACATTGAAATAGATGAAGGATTTCATATTTATTCTGTCCATCCTGAAAAAAGCTTAAGTCCTTCTTATGTTGATATAATCGATTCTGTTTATTTTTCTCATATAGGTATTATAAATGAACCTAAACCATTAAAGAAATTTGATAAAACTTTTAATCAAGATATCTACTATCATAAGGATGATATCCAATTAGTCAAAAATTTAAAATTAATCGAAGATCTTAAAAATAAAAAATACTTAATTAATGGTGTATTTGAATATTATGCATGTGATGCAAGTATGTGTATCCCTAGATGGGATGATTTTAGTTTTGAATTTCAAGTATTTGAAGGGGATAAAAGAGAAGATTTTGATTGGGAACCATTTCCTCTAGAATATGATTCAGAGGTTCCTCTAAGTGAACTTGAAACTGAAATAAATAAAGGATTATTTTCATTTATTCTTTTTGCTTTAGGAATGGGCTTTTTAGCATTGTTAACTCCTTGTGTATTTCCTATGATTCCTATAACAGTTTCATATTTCACAAAAGAAGGTGAAAAAGAAGATAATAATCCTATATTTTCAGCATCATTATATGCGCTTGGAATAATATTTATTTTTACAACTTTAGGATTGTTTTTATCTTTTACATTGGGAGCATCAGGTGCAGGAGATTTGGCTGCTAATCCATGGATAAATATCTTTATTGCTTCTTTATTTATTTATTTAGCTTTTAGTTTATTTGGTTATTATGAAATACAAACACCTTCATTTATAAGGCAATTCAGTATAAATCAAGAAAGCAGAGGAGGTGTTCTTGGTATATTATTTATGTCTTTAACATTTACTTTAACTTCATTTACTTGTACGGTTGCTTTTGTTGGAGCATTATTAGCAACCGCAAGTCAAGGGGCTGTTTTTTGGCCTATTATAGGTATGCTTAGTTTTTCATTAGCCTTTGCATCACCATTTTTTTTATTAGCATTATTCCCACAATATTTATCAAAATTACCTAAAAGTGGTGGCTGGTTAAATTCTGTAAAAGTAATTATGGGTTTTTTGGAAATAGCTGCTGCATTTAAGTTTATTAGTAATGTGGACTTAGTTTGGAATTGGGGTGTTTTTGATAGAAATATGGTTTTACTTATTTGGGCAGTAATATTTGTTTTAATGGGATTATATTTATTAGGTATAATAAAAATGCCATTTGATAGTCCAATAAAAAAATGGAGCTTCACAAGAATTAGTTTTTGTATAATATTCTTGTTAATTGGTATTTATTTATCGACTGGATTGTTTAGTGGTAATAAAGTTCATGGTTTGATTGAGTCATATCTTCCACCAGATAAAGAAGGGGACTGGATAGAAAATTTAGATGAAGGATATATTTTATCGAAAGAATTAAATAAACCAATATTTATTGATTTTACAGGCTATACATGTACTAATTGTAGATGGATGGAGATTAATATATTTGAAGAGGAAGATGTAAAACTTATTTTTGAAGATTTTATTTTAGTTAAATTATACACAGATGGGAAAGAGGATATACACAAAAAAAATAGAAAGTTAGAAATTGATAGGTTTGGTACTGCGGCTTTACCATACTATGTGATATTAAGTCCTGAGGATAAAATACTTGGGACATTTCCTGGGATGGATCCCAACAAAGATAATTTTATAAATTTTTTAAACAACTCCAAGGAAAAATTTGAAAACTAAATATTTTTTTTTAATTATATTTTCACTTATTTTTTCAAGTGATTTAAATAAAGAACAGCTAGATAGAATAAAGAATTTAACTGATGATATAGATTTAGCAAAAGATTTTTCATTAAATTCTGTTAGAGAAGATAGTATATATACACTTAGAGAAATGGAAGATAATGTTGTTTTAATTAATTTTTGGGCAACATGGTGTGGTCCATGCAGAATGGAAATACCTGATTTTAATGATTTGTATGAAAAATATAATTCTAAAGGACTTAGTATACTTGGTGTTTCTATATCTGATAAAAAAGAGCAATTAGAGAATTTTTTAAAGGTTTATGAGATTAATTATCCGGTACTATATGGTGATCAAAAGGTAATTGATAAAATGGTAATTGATTATGGTGGTGTTTATTCAATACCCACAACATTTCTAATAGGTAAGAATAATAAAATAAAAAGAATTTATCCAGGAGCTATATTAAAACAATATGACCCAAATATGTACTCTGATTTAGTGTATAATATTGAAATTTTACTTAGTGAGTAAATTTTATGAAAAATAAAAATTCTAATTTTTTTAGTATACACGGTATAAATAATTGTATAAGCCTACTAAATTCTCCATTAAATGTAAGTATAGAATCAATTACTATAAATAAATCAATTGAATCATTACATTTCAAAGAATTAAACGAAATCTTAAATAAAAAAAAATACTCTGTCTATTATTTGGATGGAAATGCATTTAATAATAAATATATTCATAAGCATACTCAAGGGATAGTAATAGATTTTTATTATGATTTTTATTTAGATTTATTTTTTAAGAGTGAATTTTCTGAAAATGAATGTTTATTAATGCTTGATCAAATTAATGATCCTCAAAACTTAGGCCAGATTATTAGAACGTCTGAATGTGCTGGAATAAATGGTATTATATTACCTAAAAATAATTCAGTTAAAATAACAAATACTGTTTTGCAAGTTAGTCAGGGAGCATTTGTAAGTACTAATATTTATATGCAGACTAATCTAAAATCAACAATTGATTATTTAAAATCCAAAGGATTTTGGATTGTAGGTATTGAAAATGGAGTAGATGCAAAACAGTGGTATGAATTAGATTATTCAGGTAAAATTGTATTTATTTTAGGAAGTGAAGGTAAAGGAATCAGAGAATTAATTAAGAAAAATTGTGATTTTTTAGCTACAATAAAAATGAATGGAAAGATAGAGTCCTTAAATGTATCGGCAGCAACAAGTATTATATTGTTTGAGAGACAAAGACAATTATCAAATTAATTTAGTTAAATAAATGATAATAGCTGATAATGATAAAAATGTACCAAATGGTAATTTCCTGTTTTTTTCATGTCCTTTAATAAAATATAGTATTATCCAATAGAATATTCCAATACATGCAGATAAAAAAATTGTTATTAATATTTTAAGAGGTCCTAACCATAATCCTAGTAGTGCAATTAATTGTATATCTCCTAATCCAAGAGGTTCTTTTTTTGTTATAACCCAAGTTACTGTATATATAAATAATAAATATCCCAAACCTACTAATAGACCATAAATGTAGAATAAAGGGTTACTAGAGAATATGATATTAGGCAATAATGCTAATAAAGTGAAAAAAGATAATTCTAGAGGTATTATATAATATTTATAATCAATTATAGATATTGCATATAATAAACTAGAAACTAGAATAAATGATATGAATTCTACATATTGGAAATAATGAAATCCAATTAAAAAAATAATACCTATTATAAATTCTGTTAATGGATAGATGAAAGAAATTGATTTATTACATTGATTACATTTACCTCTTTGTATTAAAAATGAAATTATAGGTATATTCCTATAAAATGGGATCATTTTCTTACATTTTGGACAATGAGATCGTGGTTTTATAATAGATATTTGATTAGGAATTCTATAAATAATCACATTTAAAAAACTACCAAATATTGTTCCTATTATAAAATAATATGAATATAACATATAATTTAAGTTATCCAGCTAAAGCAGAACCAAAATTGAAAATAGGTAGATAAGTAACAACTAAGACTATTCCAATTACAGCACCAACAGTTATTATCAATATTGGTTCAATTAGTGATGTTAATCTATCAACAATTGCTGAGACTTGCTTGCTATAAAATTCAGATGCTTTTAAAGCTAAATTATCAATTTCTCCAGTTTCTTCACCTGTAATTAAGAGTTGGATAAATATAGGTGGAAATATATCAGTTTGTTTAAGTGCTTGAGATATGCTTATACCATTTTCTATTTCTTTTTTAGCATCAATAAGAGCTAATTCATATACTCTGTTATCTACAATTTTTATAAGTAAATCCATAGAATCCATTACTGAAACTCCAGCACTAATTAAGATTCCAAAAGTTTTACCAAATTTACTTAAAATATTTTGTTGAATTAGATTACCAAAAATTGGAAGTTTTAATACTATTTTATCTCTTACTAATCTACCATAATCTGTAAGAGTAATAAACCATATAGAAATTATCGATAATAGGATTGTAAGAAGAAGGCTTGCAATGTTACTTTTTAACCAAACTGAAAAGTTTACAAACAGGATTGTATAATATGGTAGTTCACTACCTAATTGTTCATATACAGTAGAAAATTGTGGAATTAAGAAATAAAAAATTCCAAATAGAATACATGTAAGAAAAATTAATATAAATACTGGGTAGTACATAGCTGATTTAACACGTCGCTGGGTATCTTCAACTGTTTCAAGATAAATTGATAATTCCTGAAGAGTTTCTGATAGTTTACCACTTACTTCTCCTGCTCTAACTAAAGAAATATATAAATTTGAGAAAATTCCTGGATGTCTTTCAAGCGCGTCAGATAATAATAAACCTTTTTTAACATCATTTTCTATTTTTTCTAAAGCTTTTTTAAATTTTTTATTTCTTTCTTCCTGTGTTAAAAAATGAAGGGCACGCTCAATTGTTAATCCTGATGAAAACATAGTTGATAATTGCCTTGTAAAAAAAACAAGAATTGTTATAGGAACTTTATTCTTAAACTTTTCTATTTCAAGTGCTAATCTATTTAAAAAAGGTTTTATAAAATCAAATGAAGTATCAGATTCTGTTAACTTAACAACTGTATTTTTATCACTTTGTAGTTTTTCAGCAGCTTGATTATAGTTTTCAGCCTTAATTGAACCTGTCTTTCTTGCACCAGATTCATTCCTAATTATATAATCAAAATTAGGCATTAATTTTCCTCAACTGTAGCTCTCAAAATTTCTTGAATAGTAGTTGATCCATTTTTTATTTTTTCTAATCCCGCTTCTCTTAGAGGTGTCATTCCATTTTTAATAGCTAGTTTTCTCATTTCCAATTGACTTGCATTATCATATATTAATTTTCGAATATCTGTTGTTATCTCTAGTATTTCATGAATTGCAGTTCTACCTTTATAGCCAGTATTATGATTTGATGCAGAAGGCTTTCCCTTGTAATATTTTAAATTTTTCTCATTTGAGAGTCCAACTCTATCAATTTCATTTTTATCTGGTGTATATTCTTCTTTTTCATTTTCATCTATTGTCCTAATTAATCGCTGTGCCATAATTAAGTTTAGAGATGAACCTAATAAAAATGGAGGAATACCTAAATCTAATAATCTTGCAATTGTAGAAGGAGCATCATTTGCATGTACTGTAGAAAATACTAAATGTCCAGTTAATGCAAACTTAACAGCTATATCTGCTGTTTCTTCATCACGAATCTCACCAATTAATAATACATCTGGATCTTGTCTAAGGATTGATCTTAAAGAAGATGAAAAATTTAATCCAATATCATCATGCATTTGAACTTGATTAATTCCTGGAATTTGATATTCAACAGGATCTTCAACTGTTGTAATATTTATTCCTTCACTTTGAATTTCCATTAAGGAAGCATAGAGTGTTGTTGATTTACCACTACCTGTTGGACCCGATATAATTACCATTCCATATGGTTGATTTATCCATTTTCTAAATACTTTTAGTTTATCATCAGGAAAACCTAAATTTGTTAAAGTTAAGGTTTTCCCTCCACTTCCAAGTAATCTTAATACAACTTTTTCTCCATGTACAGTTGGAAGGATTGAAACCCTTACATCTATTTCCTTTGAATCTGTTTTAATTTTCATTCTACCATCTTGTGGTAATCTGTGCTCTGCTATATTAAGTTTAGATAGTATTTTAATTCTTGTTACCATACCATTAAGAGAATTGATTGGTGGAGACATAATAGTTATAAGAACACCATCAATCCTAATTCGTACATTAACAGTATCTCTACCTGGCTCAATATGAACATCTGTTGAACCTTCTCTGATTGCTTCAGTTAACATCAAATTAACTAATTTAACAAATGGAGCATCTTCAGCTGATACATTTTCTGATCCTAAATCAAGTTCATCTCCATCTTCTTCATCTCCTCTAACAATGCTTATTTTAGAGATAGCACTTTCAACTTCACCACTTTTTTTGACTTTATCATACAAACTTTCAAGTGCATCTTTAATTGAACTTCTACCTGCTACTAGAATTTCTGGACTTAAATTGGTTAATTTTCTTATTGAGTCAAGAGTTGATAAATCCTCAGGATCTTCCATTGCTATTGCTAAATAATTATCTTTTTTACTCAAAGCAAGAACATTGTTTTCTTTAGCAAAATCTTCAGGAAGTAAGGAAACTATAGATTGATCAATTTTTAACATTTCATCTTTTGTAATTGAACGGTGTCCACATTGCATAGAATAAGCATTTACTAGCTCTTCTTCAGTAATTGTACCTTGAGTAATAAGAATATTACCGAGTTTATCTTTTGTTGATTTTTGTTCAGTTAAAGCATTCTCGAGCTGCTCAGATGTAATTATCTTCTGATGAACAAGTATATCACCTATCTTTTGAAATTGTGGGTTAAAATTTTCCATCTAAATGTATCTCCATTTATAAATTTTAAGGATTTTTTTCTAAAATAATATCAATACTCTCACTAGCAGTTTGAATTGGGTTTTGAAGAGTGGTTATAATTGTAGATATTCTATCTTGATATGTAAATTGTCCATTATTCTCTTGTCGAGGAATAACATTTTCATTATAATGAATTATCCAGAAACATTGACCATTCCCATTTGTTTTACAAACAGTTTGATTATCATCAAATGATCCTGGTATTGCATCATCATTATCAGGTGTCCATACGCCACCATTACCAACACATAGACTACATTGATTATCAAAGTCATCTATATCACAATCACCTGTGATTCCATCACCATCAGAATCTATTGGATCACAAGCAATCCAATCATGAGCATTAGCTGATGTATCAGAATCGTCTATATTTGTTGCACTTGTGTTTGTACATGAATTTTGAGTTCCAAGAGGGACAAAACAATCTTCATAGTCTTCTTCTGCTTCAGCAACATCACAATAATTATAGGTACCTTCATCTGGTGTTGAAAAATCAGCATCAAGTAGAATAGTTCCACCACTTACTGGATATTGATAGTAATCAGTTATTGAAGCTATGATAGCAACTCCTTCATTAGGAAAAGATAATGTGCTTCCAGATTCATCTCCTAAAGTACCATCGTTAACCCAATCAGGTTCATAACATTCTGAACCAGCGCCTTGTACTCCAAAGTCCCAAGCATCTATAGCTGAGCTAACATTTACTGTCCCTGGCCAGAAGGGAAGAGTAAGGGGTCTATTTTGATGATTTACTCTACTGTCAATTAATAAAATATTACCATTTGCATCATAGGTTAATGCTTTAATTATAACTCTTTCAAACATGTCACCTGTACCAAAATATACATAAGACCATGCAACTCCTGGAATATATGCATTATCAGGTGAAAGCATTCCTGTCTTTGCTTCACCAATAACAGAACCAGGTTCATTTGGTATAACTTCCCAAATACAGTCAGTAGTAATACCATCAGTACTACATTCATTTAGAAGTTGACTTTTATAGCATTGACAAGAATTATTAATAATATTTGAATTCATTTCATTTGGGTTTTGTCCTAAACTAAATTGATCTGGTCTTTGAAGAACATATCTTAAACTATCTCTAATATCAATACTTCCATCAATTTCAACTCCCCATTTAACAGTATCAGTTATAGCTCCTTCATTTGGATAATCTGTGGAATTATTAAAGGAACGAGCAAATCCTTCAACCCATATGTATACATTTGTAGAGTCTTGGACAGGGTTTGCCCATTCATCTTCAAGTTGAACAGATAAAGGAACTTGGTATAGACCTCCACCTATTGGAGCGATATCTACATAACTGAAATTAATTTCTCCAGAGTGAGGAGCTCCAGTCACAACAGTAACAGGTATTGCATCAAAAAATGCAAGTTCACATTCATCATATAAACCGTTATTTCTATTAGTATATATTGAAGCACATAATTCAGCACCAATATCAGGTTGTACATCTAAAGGGGTTCCATTAATACTCGCACATGGTTCTTCAGGAATACCTAAATTAAATAATTCAACATGTACAGGGATAGAACCAGGCTGAGTCCCAGAATTTAAAGTTACAGAACCAGTCCCATTACTTGATTCAATACAACCATAGCTTTGGCCTTCAACATTAACAAAGGTACCATTTGGAGTATTATCTCCTAATTCAAAATAAATTAAATATGGCTCAGAAACCAAGTTACCATTACCATCTTTAACTTCTACTGTTAATTCAGTTGATTCAAGACCACCACCACCAGAAACTGTAATTTCATTGGGGTATGGCTGTAGAATTTGAATATATTCAGCTTCAGAAGCTGTTATAGAAACATAGGATGTATCTGATAGGTTATATTCAGGAACAGATGTGATTATTGTTGCAAGACCCACATCATTTCCCATGTTAAAAATTGAAGAAGCTGTACCTGAAACATCAGTAAAAGAATATGTTGGATCAAAACTTCCAATAGATTCAGTTAATTCACCATTTTCATCTTCAGCTAAGCTTTCAAATTGTACTAATGTATTTTCAATGACATAGCCATCATTATCAGTAACGGTGACACTTACTGTTGATGTTTCAATAGAATTATTTGGAAGTTGAGTGTATTCTATATTTGAAACCATACCCAGACTACTACTATTTTGTGTCAAAGTAATATTTGTTGGATTGATTGTTATACTTTCATTATTAGATAAGGTTGCATTTATCTGTATATTTATATCTTGTTCTAAATTTATTGCAGTATTTTCAAAAGTACAGAATGAAGTTTCTGCTGCTATATAAGGAGCAACATCGATAGAGTCTGTTACAGCATAATATTCAGTTAAAATACCATATTGAGAATCTGTAATATCATTTAATGAAAAATTAACAGGTACTCCATTAAGAACACCACCATACTCATTAAATGCAATTGCATAAACTTTAGCGCAGTTATCTTGATTTGCTGTGTCATCAGTAGCACCACCTGTTGTTGCGCCTCCAGTTCCTCCATCATCACCCACTGTTGTAGAGCTATCACCAAAGTTTAAACTTGAAGGAATTGTATTTAATAGGACAGACTGGGCTAATTCATCAGCATATTTAGTTTGTATAGAAAATTCTTCAAAACCACCTTGCATCATTCCATTTGCATCAATGTATTGAGTCTGATTTTGAGGGTCTAAAATGAAAGCTCTGATGTTATCTGTTGCCCCAGTAACTGAATTATTATATATAACTGTTGCAATTCCCATATTCTCATCAATAGTTGCACTTCCATCTCCGTTCCAATCATATAAGGTATCTCCTGATGCATTAGAGCTATCATCATTCGTACCACTATCATCACCACCATCTGTTCCTCCAGCTGTACCACCATCATCACTTGTTCCTTCATCATTAGAACTACTACTACAACATGTATAAGTTAAGGCAGTACTTAATGAACCATTACTATTTCTACTTTGTTCAAAAAGTTCAAATTGTACAGGTACTCCTTGTATCCCTTGTCCAGATTCACTCTTTACAATAAAAGGAAGCACTTCTCTAACACCTTCATATTCTCCAATATTTTCTCCAGCAGAAGCATATGAATCTAAATTACTTATAGATTGTGGATAGAAATTAAATTGCTCTACATCATATTCAATATTTGCATTGCCATTAATTACATATGTTCTTTCTAAGGTCTGATTATGCTCATCGCTTACAAATACATTTATATCAATTTCTATATTATCTGAACTTTCTAATAAATCTGCTTGAGATATATGAAAAACAGTCCTTGCAAACCCTTGTTCATCACTATAGAGTAAATGATTTTCTAAATAACCAACATCATTAGATACTAAACTAAATTGAATTGGAACACCATCTACTGGTGTATCGTTTTCATCTAATACTTGAGCAATAATTGAATCAGAAAAAGATAAATTAATATTATTTATAAGTGATATATTCTGCAAAAATACAGCATCCAAATTTTCAACATCCCATGTTTTTTTAAGAGATTTTGCAACAAATAGAATGTCTTTATTTTCTGAAACTATTTCTTCATCATTTTCATTTATAACTTGCGCATTTATTGTTATTGTACCTAAACCATCTATTAAATCATCAGGGTAAATATTAACTAGTTGATTTTGAGCGAGTCCTGATGAATTACTAATAATTTCAGAATTAATTAGAGTTCCAAAATTTGGAGTAGTATTTGAAAATTTAACGGGGATATACTGTAGAGCAATACCATCTGCATCTTTAACAATAGCATCTAAATTTAGTTCAGTTACTGATTCAGTAGAATCGATACTATTTGGTAAATCATTATATGTTAAAGTATCAATTGAAGATATTAATGTAAAAATTGAAATATTTTCATATGAAGCTTCAGCTGCTTTAACTTCAAAAGGATTATTAGTAGAATTAATACAATCGTCACCCGGTGATTCCAAAGACCATACAGTCCCATCAGAGTGGTTGTAATCACAATATAAAAATATACAACCTTCTTGATTATCATCAATCCAATAAAATTCAATTTCTCCAGAATCATCTGTAGCATATGTTTGATTTAAATATACATCAGTAGCAGTTTGTCCACTATTTGGGATTGTTTGTAAGTGAGGCTCAGCAGAACCAGAATCAAACTCATTCCCATCCCCATCTAGGATAGTCCAATTGAAAGTAATATCTGCACCAGCCACAAGAGATAAATCATCAGCATTACAATCTGTTTCTGAACTTGAAAGTGTAATTGTTATTGCTCTTTGAGTAGCAGTATCATCTACATAATCATATTCACCACCTTCAACAACGCTTGACATTGTCAAACAATATACTGAGGGATCACCATCTGGATTAATTTGTGTAGGATAACTATCATCATCACATGCTAGATTAAGAATAACAAAAAGTGATAATAATATAAATAATTTATTTTTTAATAATTTCATAAATAGAAACTCCTTATTAATTTTCTTCTTCAAATGCTTTTTCTTCAGCATCTTTATGGTAATCTTTTTTATCAATACCTGAGTAATTATCTTTTATAATTGAAGGTGTAACTTGAATAATTAAATCTGTTTTTTTATCTTGCTTTTCAGTATGAGTAAACCATTTCTTACCTATAAATGGTATTCTCCATAAAAGAGGCACCTTTGTATCAGTATTTATTGTTTCAGTAGTAATTAACCCTGCGATAACAATTGTTTCACCATCTCGGACTCTTACGGTTGTTGTTGACTCCCTCTTTTTTGTCCATGGATAACCTTGAGCTGTCCATGATTGAATTGAGCTTACTTCAGGAGTAATTTGAGTTGTTATATATCCATCTGTATTTACATAAGGTAAAATTTTTAATTTAATACCAACAGTTTCTTTTAGTACTTGAAAATTTGAGTTTCCAAATCCACCATTTGAAGCAAGATAGGGGATTACATCCACCATTTGAATCTCAGCTTCATGCCCATTTACCGTAACTATTTGAGAATTTGTCAATATGTTGGCCTTATTATCTTTTAATAACATATCTAGTGTTATATCAAAAGCAGTAAGTTGTCTACCAAAAGAATTAATTCC
>Ga0315328_10000357_pt1 | contig 19645 bp, 15 predicted proteins | sample M120032315metaG_FD_203462 | JGI IMG/M metagenome (GOLD analysis project Ga0315328, IMG submission 203462) | Ammonia-oxidizing marine archaeal communities from Monterey Bay, California, United States - M1 200m 32315 | ecosystem: Environmental > Aquatic > Marine > Intertidal zone | place: USA... | reverse complement strand
CCTGAAGGCATCTCTGCCCAAACAAGTAATCCAAGCTTGTCCGCCCAGTAGAGATAGCGCGGGTCTTCTGCTTTTTGGTGCTTACGTGCGCAGTTGAACCCCATCTGCAAGGTCAGTTCTACATCTCGACGGATATCATCATCGCTTAGTGCGGTATACCAGCCACCGGGGAAGTAACCCTGGTCGAGAACGCCCCGAAGAAATAATTTCTCGCCATTAAGAAGCAGGTGCCCATCACGAACCCCGATTTCTCGTAGTCCTGTGTAGCTGATCACTTCATCAGCATCGCCACTCCGGGTGTCTAAAAGAGTCAGTTTCACATCGTAAAGGGTTGGCGACTCAGGCGACCACAGCACAGGCTCGTCCAATTGAAACGACACTCGGGCTTCGGAACGCAAACCTGTATTCACCTGTTTCCGGCCTACAACGACTCCCGCCAGCAGCAACTCAACCGTCAACTCCCCCTCCACCTGCTTCGAGAACAATGCTGTGAATGTCAGTTCTCCAGAGCTCACCTCAAAGACCGAATGGGTACTTTCGATTGAAACCGGCGGGAGAGGCTCAAGCCAGACCGTTTGCCAGATACCCGTGACACTGTCGTAGTCAATCGGCCACCGGGTGGTACCAGCTTGTTTTCCCCTCGGCTGCGTCCACGACAAAGAATCCTCAACTCTCAGCACAATCGTATTGGTACCTGACCGTAGAACATGTTCAATATCGAACGAGAAGGGTGCGTAACCACCCCGGTGCTGCCCTACTTCCTGTCCATTGACAAAAACACGGGTCGAGTGATCACAAGCACCAAAACGCAGGCACGCCCTCTTATCCCAGGCCCCTGGCAGATCAAACTCCCGGTGGTACCAGACAACCGAAGCGGGCTGAATGTTATTAATAGTAGAAGCTTCGGATTCCACCGGGAAAGGAACCTGGATGGTCGCGGTGCTTTTTGAAAGTCCCTCCCTAAACCAGCCTTCAACCAACCCAATGTCATTGACGTCTTCAACAAAGCGCCAGCTACCATTCAGGTTTTTCCAATCGGATCGCACAAGCAGAGGTCGCGGGTATTCTGGCCGGGGCATTAACATTTTCCTGTCTCGCATGTGGCTGAGCTGAAACTATAACTTAACGAATAACACTTCAAAAAATATTACCCGGCGGTTAGACGGCTCGTTTTATGTCAACGAGGCTAATAGTTGGTTGAATGGCATAGCCTCATTGTACGATGAGTTCATCACCAATCGCCTGACCATAATCCTTCAGACGAACTCACCTCACAAAGTTCCTTAAAACTGGTCCCAACTGGCCAAGTTCAAGTACACTGGATGCATAATCGAAAATCAGTTACGAGGCGTAATCATGGATTTTAATATACCCGGCGATGACAACGAACTGCGTACCTCACTAAATGACGTAAACCTGCCAACTCTTTTAATGGTCATGGCCCAGTTCTCAGGCGAGGATCGCTGGCTGACAGATCGATTCCGGCCGGATCCTATTCAGACCCCCGAGGGAAGTATTTTCCCCGACGATTCGGGTAACTACAGTAGTGAGATCGCGATCGAAATCAGGGAAGGCGCCTTCGAGATCATTAGAACGTTACGTGACGAAGGTGGAACCATGCCACTAACACCAGACGTCAAACAAATGCGGGATCTGATGGAGTTCTCCACCGCTGAACCATTGGACGATGAGTTTTGCGCAATGCTGCTGGAAGAAACCAATTTCGTGAACCGGGACAATACCTGGAAACCTAAACTGGAAAAACTGACCGGTGGCGCGGCCGGCGAAAACTTCAGCGTCATTGTGGTTGGGGCAGGTATGTCCGGGATATGCTCCGGGATCAAGCTCAGTGAAGCAGGTATCGACTACACCATCCTGGAGAAAAACGCAGCGGTCGGCGGCACCTGGTACGAGAACTCCTACCCGGACTGTGGTGTTGATACACCAAACCATTTTTATTCCTATTCATTCGAACGCAACGCCAACTGGTCTGGGTATTTTTCCAAACGTGACGAGCTATACGAATACTTCGAGCGGTGTACAGACCAGTTCGGTATTCGAGATCACATCCAGCTGAATTCAGAAGTCCAGAAAATGCAGTTCGACACAGGCTCCCAGACCTGGCATGTCACCGTGAAGAGACAGGATGGATCTGTCGATACCCTGGCAGCAAATGCCGTCATCAGCGCCGTCGGCCAGCTTAACCGACCCGTTATTCCTGATTTTGATGGCCTGGAAACATTCGAGGGCGAGAGCTTCCACTCAGCCCGCTGGCAACATGATGTATCCCTTGAAGGAAAGCGGGTCGCGGTCATCGGGACAGGATGCAGCGCCGTCCAGTTGGTTCCCAAAACAGCCGACACGGCTTCCCACCTGACCGTTTTCCAACGATCACCTCATTGGATTTCACCGAACAAGGACTACTATCGTCCCGTTGAAGCAGGCCTGAAGTGGGCACTTAACCATATCCCGCTTTATGCTGAATTTCATCGCGCCCGCATGATTTTCGGCTTCATGGATCGCAACTGGCCAGCAGTGCCTGGCGACCCGGCCTGGGATCATAAAGATCGAGCAATGAGCGAGGTCAACGATATGTTACGGGAAGCATTGGCCGGATATATCAGCGAGCAACTCGGTGATCAACAGGAGCTGATGAAAAAATGTCTCCCTGATTTTCCGGTTTTCGGCAAACGGCTCATCATCGACAACAACTGGTACCAGCATATGACGCGAGAGGACGTGAATCTCGTGGACGATTCCATCGTGCGATTTCATCCCAAGGGTATCGAGACTGCAGATGGAACAATCCATGAGTTCGATGTCGTCGTATTTGCGACAGGATTTAACAGCAATCGATTTCTATGGCCGATGGATGTCGTCGGAAAATCCAATGTCAGTCTGGGTGAACGCTGGGGAGAATACCCTCAGGCATATAAAGGAATGCTGGTTCCCGACTATCCAAATTTGTTCTGCATTTATGGCCCGAACACTAATATCGTGCACGGCGGCAGCATTATCTACAACACCGAATGCCAGGTTCACTACATTATGCAGTGCCTGGTTCTTATGTTGGAGCAACGGGGAAAGCTCCTTGAAATTCCCCAGGAAGCGACCGACGAATACAATGAGGAAGTTCAGAATCTCAGCAAAAATCTTGCCTGGGGTCACCCGGGAGTTGAAAGTTGGTACAAGAACTCGGATGGGAAGGTAGTCAATAATTCACCGTTCAGTAACCTGGAATACTGGTCTCGCACCCATGACGCAGAACCCAATACTTATCGGATGGATTAAACGTCAGGACATCTAGTCAGGGCATCTAGTCAGGACAAGAGATCTGAACAGGACATGGATTCAAGCGCGGTGAGCGCTCGTTCGAGCATTGTGGTTCCGAGTTTCACGCCGCGTTCGTTACCCTGGTCAAGGGTGCCACAGATTGCGATCGGAGTGATCATGGTCACCAGTATGTTGTATCGGTACTGCTCAATACATTCCTCAAAACTATATCCCTCGACGCCCCGATCTTTGAGTATGTCGTGATAGTGTTTTAAAGCCTGCTGCTCAGATTCACCTCGCAGCGCCGCGTCGCACCCCCCGGCACTGAAATAGGCAATGTCGTGCGTTCCATTTCCGCCCATCGTGTTTTGCCAGTCAAAGGCAATAATATCGGGATCATCCGGTGGCCCGGTAAGGAAGACGTTATCCACGCGGTAGTCACCATGAATAATGGTCGGCTCGCCACCCATCGCATGCAGGAAAAGATCAATATATTGATCACCTATTTTGCGAACGATATCTGCGCGGTCACCACTAAAGTAGTCCGGAAACCTTTCTATGGTGGGCTCAATACCAGGCCGCAGTATTCTATCGCGCCTGAAAAGAATCGTTTTCATATCTACCTGGTAGTTCAACCAGTCAAATTCAGCAGCTCGACCCCAGAAAGTTGCATGAAGCTCCGCGGCCCGGCTGAAGGCAACCAGGCGTTCCTTTTCAGTACAGCCCTGCAACTGATCACCCGCTTTCTCTTCTCCCAGGTCTTCCAATACCAGCAGAAAATCCTGGGTATCCGGATCAACCGATGCGTATAAACAACGCGGGATCCTAATCGGTGTTTCCTGCGCGAGATGAAGATAGAAGTTAATCTCGTTTTTGTAAAAGTTAAGCCCTTTGGACAACTTGCTGTTTTCGGTGCGGGCAACGCATTTGACGATAACAGTCTCTTTCCGGCCGGATTCAAAGGTCAGGTGGCCTCGGGCAATCGAGGACATCAATCCAACGCCTTCGCCCAGACCGTGGATTTCAACATCCGTTATTTTTTCAGGATAGACGTGTCCGATAGTCTCGTTCGCTATCCGGGAGGTGAATTCTTCGTAACGCTCAATGACTATGGACATATCCCTACCCATAAAAATAGTTAACCTACATTAGTTCTCTTTTGCCGATTTATCACGGTTTATACTTTGATACCAATCAACGCAAGCGAGAACATAACTTAACTTCCTCAAAAGATTACTCGGCATTTTCGAAATAGAATGCGTGGGCTCCTGGCTACCCAGAAGCGCAGTCGCTACACCACCTGCTGTGGGATACTTTCGCCTTGGCAAAACCGCCTATCCTCTGTTTAATGGGTGCGGAGGTGAGCTATCAACAACGATGACTATGACTACATTATTGTAGGAGCAGGATCTGCAGGCTGTGTACTGGCTAACCGCCTCTCGGAAAATCCGGATAACCGGGTACTGGTGCTGGAAGCAGGCGGCAACGATCTGCATCCTTATGTGGGAATACCCAAGGGCATCGCGAAACTCGTCCAGCACCCTCGATTCACCTGGACGTTCCCCATCAAGCAACCCAGGAAACCTGGGCTCCCGGCGACCGAGGTCTGGATTCGCGGTAAATCTTTGGGTGGATCCAGTTCTATCAACGGAATGATCTATTCCCGGGGGCATCCACAGGACTATGAAGAATGGAACACCCTGGGTGGGCCGGGTTGGGGCTGGGAAGATATTAAGGCCGTGTATCGCCAGATCGAGTCACATGAACTCGGGGAAGCTGATCACCGGGGAGGAGCCGGCCCGCTACCGATATCAACGGGACAATTCAGGTACCCAATCGCCGAACAGCTGATCGAAGCAGGAGTCCAATTTGGTCTTGAGCGCAAAGAAGACCTTAACGACGAGACTCTTGAAGGTGTCGGTTACTACAATCACAACATTAAAGACGGACGCCGAATGAGCGCATCTCGCGTTTTCCTGAAGCCTGCAATGAAACGCAGCAATCTCATCGTCGTCACCAGTGCCCACGCGCACAAAATTAACTTTGTGGATGGCAGGGCTGCCAGCATCGATTGTAGCGTTGGCGGTTCCCCAACAACATTTCAGTGTCGCGAAGAGATTATTCTCAGCGCGGGCGCCTTGCTTTCCCCTAAACTATTGCAGCTATCCGGTATCGGCCCGGCAGGCCTGCTTAACTCACTTGGCATCGACATTATTCATGATAGCCCCGACGTCGGGCGAAAGCTGAGGGAACACCTTGGGTTTTCCATGCCTCATCGTTTAAAAAATGGCAAGGGTATCAATCATCGCTTCCGTGGGGCAGGCCTTGTAGCCAGCGTGCTGCAATACTACCTGACACATACCGGGCCAATGGCAACCGGGCCTTTTGAAATAGGCGCATTTGTTCGTTCCATGCCCGGCGCAAATCGACCAGACACGCAGCTTTATTTGGGCGCCTTCAGCTATGGCCGATCAGACGACAATTTCCCTGTGCAACTGAACAAGCCGGACAGCCAGCCTGGTATTACTATTTATGGCCAACTACTGAATCTAACGAGTGAAGGCGAAATAAGTATTGAAAGTACTGACCCGCAAAAACCGCCAGCAATCAAGCCTAACTGGCTGAGCACAGACTATGACCAAAAAGCGGTTGTCGCGATGGTCCGCACCATGCGCAAGTATGCACAACAGCCCGCCGCAGCAAACTATTTTGGTGAGGAACTGATCCCCGGCGAAGATTGCCAGAGTGATGAACAAATCCTGGAGGCAGTACACCGTTTGTCAACCAGCGGGCTTCATGCCACCGGCTCCTGCCGAATGGGAAAGGATGAACAGTCAGTGGTCGACAACCAGCTCCGGGTTAGAGGGGTCACTGGGCTTCGCGTGGCAGATTGCTCCATCATGCCCGCACTACCCAGCGGCAATACCAACGCCCCCGCGATGGCAGTTGGCTGGCGGGCCAGCGAGATCATCCTGAATGGGAAAATTTAACCCACCTGCAACACAATATAAGGACAGCCAGACTATCGATTCTCAACACCTTGTGCGACAGCGATTTATCTTCATGACCGCGCTGATTTTCGCTGGTGAAGCCGTTTATGCCATACCATTTCATGTCACTCGCTTCTTCCGGCCAACAGTACTTGAAGTATTCGACCTGACAGCGACGGAACTGGGCGCAGCACAGGGCATCTACGGTATCGTAGCCATGATCGCCTACTTCCCGGGTGGCCCACTGGCTGACCGGTTCCCTGCACGCAAGCTCCTTGCTTTCTCGCTCTGGTCAACCGCACTGGGTGGGGTCTATATGACCAGTTTCCCTGGCTACATCGGATCGATCTGGCTTTGGGCATTTTTTGGGGTCACCACTATCCTGTTTTTTTGGGCGGCCCTGATCCGGGCGACTCGCGACTGGGGTGGCAACGATGCGCAGGGTAGGGCCTACGGACTGCTGGATGGTGGTCGTGGACTATTGGCAGCCGCACTGGCATCAGCGGGCGTCATGATTTTCAGCATGACATTCCCGGAAGATGCCGCAACTGCCTCCCTGCAGGAAAAACAGGACGCGCTGTTTCAGGTCATCTGGGGTTACAACATCGTTACCGCACTGGCGGGTGTTTTTGTCTGGTTCGCCATCCCGGACACCCCTCCATCAGAAGCCAATGGCAAAGAACACGCACCCGATGACACCATTTCAAAGCACATCGTGGCGGTGCTCAGGATACCTGCGGTATGGATGCAGGCAGTCATCCTGCTTTGCGCTTACGTCGCCTACAAGGGATTTGATAACTACTCACTGTTTGCTGTCGAGGCTTACGGAATGAACGAAGTCGATGCAGCGGCAATTGTGACCATAGGTGCCTGGCTTCGACCGGTTGCAGCGCTGGGCGCCGGCCTGCTCGGCGATCGATATAATGTATCCCGGATGCTTGCTTTGTCTTTTCTGTTTTTGCTGGCCTCGGACCTGTTTTTCGCATTTTCGACTCCCATTGCAGGCGCAGCCTCGATTCTTCTCGGCAACATCCTGATAGGGTCAACGGCGATATTCGCCATGCGTGGTTTGTATTTCGCGTTGTTCGAGGAAGCGAAAGTCCCAGTCATCATGACTGGCACCGCAGTTGGCCTTGTCTCGGTCGTCGGGTATACACCAGACATCTTCGTAGCACTGGTCGCCGGCATCATGATCGATGCCAACCCAGGTGCAACAGGCCATCAACACTTCTTCGTGTTTCTCTCGGTGTTCGCAGCGATCGGACTTACGGTCAGCTTAATGCTGATGGGTTTATTGCATCGAAATAAGGCTGCCCAAAACTAATCCTGTTCCATCGACCAGGTTTTGCTGGTCAGGCGCGCCAATTCCCACTCGGACAGGGATTCATCTACTTCATGATATTGCAGAGGTTGTTTCATTTCTGCTGTTTCAACACCATTAATCGCTGGGATTGGTTGTACCTGTGGAATAGACATGATGTGCGCCTTTCGTGATCAGAGTGTGTCGCCAATTCAGACACGCACAATTTATCAACAATGACAGGAATCGATTAAGGAATAATTAGAAAGTAATAAATTCCAGTTTGGAAAGGGTTACTTCGAGCGGACTACCTTTCGAAGTGATGAATAAGACCCTTGCAGGGTTGGCCGTCCTGCACAACGGGCGCTGCTTTCAAATCCGACTGAACAAATCCTAGAGCCAACATGGCATTGCTGAACTTCGCAGCATTCCCCCTTCCAGGATCGACAATAATGACTTCACATTTTTCTTTGGCATGTCGGTTAACGAACCCGGACAGCAGTATGGCGTGATCCGGTTGATAGAGAAGATCGCTGCCAACGATCAGTTCAAACTCTCCCAGACTGGTATCCTCCTGTTCCCAACCTGTGCGCACAAACGGGATGCTCCGACCCTCATTTAGGTCAACATTCAACTGAAGGTAGGCGTTGGCCTCCGGGTGATGATCTGTTGCCGTGATATCCGCAATCCTGGAATTCAACATCAGGCTCGTTAACCCCACTCCGCAGCCAACCTCCAGGATACGCTTGTCCTTAATATCAAAGGTTTCCATCAACCGCGCAAGAACCTGAGAAGATTCCCAGATGACGCCAAACAGAGGCCATATCGCTTCTGGAACACCCAGTTCCCGGGCGACACCATTTGGATCGCTGAATTGCTGTGTATCGCGCAGCGTTCTTACATGGATATCTGACCCCTCAAACTCAATTGTCTGGTATCGATACCTTAATTGGCTGGGTTCAGGGATAGGTTAGCATCATAAAGAGGTGATTCACCCTACTACTTGCGCCTCGCAATTGCGACCAATGGACGGCCGTAGCACCAATATTCCTTGCTTTACGCGATTTAGCACCCTAGACTGCGCGCGCTGATCTTTGATCGGCCACGTCATGTTGATTTGATAGCACTGGGTACCCCAGTCGCCCCTCACCTCGAGGCCAGCCAGGCTTGTAACGCCACTGCCTCAACTCTTTATGTCGTCCAGCGCATTCGTGCGCCCTAACATCGCAATAATTGCGGTGAATTACATCATTGCGCCCGTAAAATGGCGCCAGGAAAGAATATGAGTTTTAATGAACTTGGCTTGTCCGAGCCACTACTAAAAGCGATATCCGATAGCGGATATACAGAACCAACCGCCATCCAATCAGCGGCAATTGCGCCAATCCTCTCGGGAAAAGACCTGATGGCATCTGCCCAAACCGGAACCGGTAAGACCGCAGCCTTCACGCTACCACTACTGGAAAACCTAGGCCAACTAGACAATCCCGGCAACCACCCGCGCGTGTTGATTATCACACCAACACGCGAACTCGCAGCCCAGATCGAAGCATCTGCAAACACCTACGGGAAGCACACGACGCTTCAATCACTGGCTGTGTTTGGCGGCGTCAAGATAGGGCCACAGATCAAGAAATTGCGTCAGGGTATCGACATACTGGTAGCGACCCCTGGTCGCCTGCTGGATCTGAGTCAACAGGGAGCCGTAAACCTTAAGCACGTCGACGTGCTGGTACTTGATGAAGCAGACCGTATGCTGGATATGGGATTCATTCCTGATATCAAACGCATCCAGAAGCTGCTGCCCAATAGCAAGCAAACGCTGATGTTCTCAGCGACCTACTCACCAGAAATCAGAAAACTGGCCCACGACTATCTGTCAAACCCGGTTGAAGTCAATGTCACGCCAAAAAATGCCGCTGCCCATACCGTCGAGCAGGTTCTTCACCCGGTAGACAAGAGACGAAAGTCCGAACTGCTTCAGCATCTGGTGCAACTGAACAGCTGGTCACAGGCGCTCGTGTTTTCAAAAACCAAGCACGGAGCGAACAAACTCACTCGCGATCTGGTGAAGACGGGTGTTCGTGCGGCGGCCATTCATGGCAACAAAAGTCAGGCCCAGAGAACCAAAGCACTTGAAGACTTCAAACGCGGCAAGGTTGAAATACTCGTGGCTACTGATATCGCCTCCAGGGGAATCGATATCTCGGAGTTGCCAATGGTGATCAATTTTGATTTACCTCATGTGCCAGAAGACTATGTCCACCGTATCGGCAGAACCGGCCGGGCGGGAACGACAGGCAACGCCATTTCTCTTGTCTGCGCAGACGAATCGAAACAGCTTCGGGATATTGAACGAGTAATCAAAAAACCCCTGGAGCGTGTCGAGATAGAGGGTTTCGAACCTGATCATGTTCTGCCACTGTCCAGCGCCGGTCATGATCGATCAGGAAACAATTCTGGCTTTTCAAAGAACAATGGTTCGAGGGGAAATAGTTCGAGAGGCAATGGTTCGAGAGGCAATGGTTCGAGAGGCAATGGTTCGAGAGGCAATGGTTCGAGAGGCAATGGTTCGAGAGGCAATGGTTCGAGAGGCAATGGTTCAAACGGCAATAGTCGAAATCGTTCCAGGCGCAATCGAAATTCATCTTCGAGCCCTAGAACAAGCAGGCAGGCGACCGCTTAGCACGGTAGCTACAGCAAGCTTACCTGCGGGAAAGGGGTGGCGCGCTTACTTGGGTATCTTTATCTAAGTAAGTCGGCGCCCTGGATTCCTTCTTCCAGAAATTAACAGCAGAGATTCACAGGGCCTCTTGAACAAAGGGGAATTTTTTTGTCCACCCGCTTTCAGTCCTTCTTTCTCCTGACAAACCAGCCAGGTAGATGTGCTCTTCATCAATCTCATAGTAGCTTTTCATTAGCGCTGTTCCGAGAAACGCAAAGGTCGTATAGCAAAGCCCATCGGAAGAAGCGTATCATCATAAGGTTTCAATCCTTGAATCATCGGATAAAGAAGTTCAGATGGCGAACGATGCGCGCAAAAACATGACCGCTTAAAACAATGACTTTCAAACAGATTTACACTCGCGCGGTTAATAGAAAAGGTAAACAGGAACTTGCTGCTTCGCTGCCCAAGGTGAAATCCCGACAGGCTCTTATAAGAGCTACTGATGATTCCTATTTGTCCGAAATGACCAAATGTGTATTTCGATCAGGGTTCGTTTGGAAGATTGTCGAGAACAAATGGTCTAATTTCGAGACCGCGTTCGCAGGGTTTAACCCCAAAGCGATCGCCAGTTTCAGTGATGAGCGACTGGAATCCCTGGCCCAGGACACATCTATCATCAGGAACATGACAAAAATTTTAGCGACCCGGGAAAACGCAAAGTTTATCCTGGACGCCATTTCCGAACACAAAACCTTTGGTCGGTTTCTGGCAGACTGGCCCGAAGATGACATCGTCGGCCTGCTACTTTATCTGAAGAAACACGGCAGCCGACTCGGGGGACACACGGGACAATATTTCCTTCGGTTTGTTGGCAAGGACACCTTCATGTTCAGTAAGGATGTCGTCACTGTTCTGGTCGCTGAAGGGATAGTTGATAAAGAACCGACCAGCCAACGCGCATTGCGAGCAACCCAGGAAGCCTTTAATCACTGGAGGGAAGAAACAGGCTTGCCGTACAGTCACCTGAGCAGAATTATGGCTGCTTCGGTTGGCCCGCCTATCTAAAGAAGTACACTCCATCCAGCACCCGTTGCCGTCTGATCGAATCCCTCTTTTTCATTCTCCCGATTGTGCTTTCCTCGGAGGTATCGCCACTAACCTATTTACCTGACTCGAACAGGTAGGGCTCCAGCGATGCCTGCGCTTCGACACGAATTTTATGCCAGTTACCCCCACCGTAATAAGCCAGACTGCCCGGCTCCGCATTACCCTCACCGTTGTAATACGAGAGGCAGTCGCGCAGCGGCGCAGAATTGATATCGGCTTTTCGACAATGTGCTGCATACCGATCCTCTGTCTCTTCGCGAACATCAACTAGCTTCACTCCCTGCTCTCGCATGGTCGACAACAACCAGACAATGTAATCACCATGCTCTTCGATAGCATTGGTGAAATTGAAACTTCCCCCACCGCCTTGCGGACCCGAAACGATAAACAGGTTCGGGAACCCATGACTGTGAATACCAAGAAAAGTTTTTGTTCCCTCTGATTGCCACTTACCATTCAACGTCTGACCATCACGACCCTCAATCATGTTGAACGTTGAGGTCGCCATCCACTGAAACCCGGTAGCGTATATCAAGACATCCAGTGGGTACTCTACCCCATCGTGCACGACCCCATGTTTAGTGATCTCACGAACGCCGTGGGGCGAAGTATCTACAAGCGTGACATTAGGTCTATTGAATGCCGGCAGATACTCATCATGAAACGTCGGCCGCTTGCAGCCGTAAGGATAATAGGGTTTTAGAGAGGCCGCCGTTTTTGGGTCTTCCACTATCGCATCCACTCTGGCCCTGATCTGTTCCATAATCCGGAAGTTGGATTCTAGATTCTTCTGGATCATTTCCTCAGGGGACAACTTTCCTGAATGCTCCTTACGCTCCTTGAAATCAGGAACCTTACCGGCCAGGTAGTCATCATTCGCCTTGATGGCAGTTCGACCTCCGGATATCTTCGCGAACCTCGCTCGCCGGGCCTTTGCCCAACCTGGCTCGTTCGCCCAGGTCTGTCTTTCTTCCTGCGTTGTTTCCCTTTGGTCTCTTACGTCGACGGACGACGGTGTCCTCTGGAACACATGAAGTTCACCCACTATTTTGGCCAGCTCCGGCACAGCCTGCACTGCAGTTGCACCTGTGCCGATAATCCCCACCCGCTTACCTTCTAAGTCCACATGGTAGTTCCAGCGTGAAGTGTGGAAAGAATCCCCCTGGTATTTCTCCATGCCCTGAATTCGCGCCAGCTTTGGTGTTGTCAAAATCCCGTTGGCCAGGATAACGTATCGAGCTTTCATCGAGTCGCCGCGGTCTGTGTGAACAGTCCAGCGACCGGACGATTCGTTCCAGGTTGTTTTTTCAACCGTTGTATGGAAAAGACAATGGTCATAAAAGCCAAATTTTTCTGCCAATTTCTGGCAGTACTCCAGAATTTCAAATCCCGAGGCGAACTTCATGGAAGGGACGTAACCCATCTCTTCGAGTAAAGGCAGGTAGCTGTATGCTTCAACGTCGCAGGCGATACCCGGGTATCGATTCCAATACCAGGTACCCCCAACATCACCACCTTTTTCACAGAAGCGAACATCGTTAAAACCCGCTTGCCGTAATTTGTGCCATAGCAGCAACCCCCCAAACCCGGCTCCTACAACCAGAATTTCGCACTCATCATCGAGTGATTCCCGCTCAACAGGATCAGCTGAATATACGTCCTCCAGATACCTGCTGAAATCCCCTTCCATGGGCATATAATCCGCAGCGCCACGCCTTGCCTCTTTGAAATCCCGATACCTGGCCTGTTCTTCCGCATTGAAAACAGCGCCAACCGGAGGCTCCGGTAAATCCTTCAGTGCCTGGTCATCAACGACGGCGTAACCACGGCCGGCAATCTTGTCAGTCGCTAGGGCGGCTCGAGTGTTAAATGTTTTAAGTCCTGTTTCCGGGTCTATCTGAATCGTCATATGGTCCCGCGCTAGTAAATGATGAATGCCACAGGGGCACCGAGGGCAATGAGTGAATAAACCAGAGAGCGCGCTCCCCGTCAAATAATCCTGATGTCCGGCAAGACGGTTGATGCTATCTCTACTAAGATAGATGACATGGAACAATTCATTCATGAGCTCAATCAGTTGCCTGACTCGACCAGGGTTGGATTGCTGCTGGGCAGCCTGCTCGCCACCCTCGCGCTCGAATCGCTTATCCCCAACATCGAATTCGGATATCAAAAGTTAAGGCACGTCGCGACCAACATGGTTTTTATACTGACCTCGGGCATCATATCCCTTGGCCTTGCATTCCTGGCATACGGAATCATAGATATTACTCGCCTCGAGTTTGGGCTCTTCTACATCATCGGCATTCCTTTATGGATGCAGCTCGTTATCTCTCTGCTCCTACTCGACTTCTTTGGCCAGTATCTCGTCCATGTCTGCCTGCATCGATACAAGTGGATGTGGAAACTTCATCTGGTGCACCACAGCGACACGACGGTCGATGCCAGCACGGGAACCCGCCACCACCCAGGCGATATTCTAGTCAGAGAGTTACTGATTTTTAGCGTGATCGTATGCGTCGGAATTCCAGCCGCTTTTTACGTTCTCTACAGGATTATTACGCCATTTTTTGCCTACTTCACCCATGCCAATATTCGCCTGCCAATAGACCTCGACCGGGCGCTCAGCTGGATCATCGTTACACCGCACATGCACAAGTTTCATCACCATTTCGAACGTCCATGGACCAACAGTAACTATGGCAACATTCTGTCCTGCTGGGATCGCATGTTCGGCACCTTTGTTTATGACAATCCGGACGACATCTATTATGGTCTGGATACCGTCGACGGACAGTACGACCTGAACCTGGCCTTTCAATTCAGCCTGCCCTTCAACAAAACAATAAAGACCGACTACTAACGAGTTCGACCCCAAGAACAACAGACCGCGGTGGCTATTTCCCGCTAAACTAACAGTTTTTGAACTGACACTTTCATAAGCTCACTCCGTTTGTACTCAGAATTGATGTTTTCGGACGGACACTAACCAGGGAAAAGATTTGGATTCTCAATTTTCAGCCGCCGATGAAGCATTTCGAGGAGAAGTCAGGTCATTTCTCAATGAAAATCTCAGCGAGGAGCTACGTGAAGCCGGTCGCAAAAAAACCAGCATTTGGCAGGAAAAGAACTCGGCCATGGCCTGGCTGAAGTTGTTGTTCGACAAAGGCTGGGCAGCGCCCGAATGGCCAGCAGAATACGGCGGGACTGGTTGGTCACTGACGCAGAGATACATATTTTCCCAGGAGTGCGCCCGCGCTGAAACACCGGGTATATCTCCCATGGGATTGAAGATGTGCGGACCTATGCTAATAGGCTACGGAACCGAAGCGCAAAAAAACTATTACCTGCCAAGGATCCTGTCCGGTGAACATATCTGGTGCCAGGGATATTCGGAGCCTGGCGCAGGGTCCGACCTCGCATCATTGAAAACCTTTGCTGCCAGTGATGGTGACGACTACATCGTTAACGGTACAAAAATATGGACCAGTTTCGCACAACACTCCAACATGATGTTCGCACTGGTCAGGACCTCAACCGAAGGCAAGGTTCAACAGGGTATTTCGTTCCTGTTGATCGATATGGACACGCCGGGAATAACAATCGAGCCCATTATCAACCTTGAAGGGTCACATGAACTTAACCAGGTATTCTTTGATGATGTGCGAGTCCCCAGAGCGAACCGGGTCGGCAAGGAAAATGATGGCTGGTCTGTTGCAAAGTATCTACTGGAGTTCGAGCGATTTTCAATTTCATCAATAGAGCTCCGAAGGCTTATTAACCGCACACGACGTTTGGCTAATGAATCCGACACGACAGGGAATTCACTGTCTGGCGACCCGGCGTTCCTTGGAAAACTGGCGCAGCTGGAGATCAATGCGCTTGCCATGGAGACATCAGAACAAAGAGTGCTGGCCAATCTTAGTGCCGGGAATCGACCGGGCTCAGTTTCTTCCGTATTAAATGCCATTAGTGCAGAAACACTGCAAAAAGCCGATGAACTAGCCATTGAAGTCGCAGCCTACTACGGGCTCCCCTATCAGCCAGACGCACTTGAAGTCGGCGGTCCATCGCCTATTGGCTCCACAATCACGCTACCCCTGATGCCAAGCTATATGAACAACAGGATGCGAACCATTGCAGGTGGATCAGCCGAGGTTCAACGCAATATAGTCGCCAAGGCTATCCTGGAACTATAACTCGAAATCGCTTGATGAAAAACAAGTGCTACCAGAAAAGCGAAGGGGCGGCCAGCAAACAGACTGCCTCTAAAGCGTCATCATCAGGAACCCCGTCAGAGCGGCATTGTTCGGTGCGAGCGACGGACTAATCAGCGTCTTCATCTCAAGAATTGCTTTTCGGTAGCCCTCATAAAATTCCCAGCTGGGTCTTGGCTTGTAATCCAGATCCAGCTCCAGCTTCTGCACAATGTTCTTGGCGGTCGTCGGTTTCACAAAAACTTCTTTCTGCGGCCGGTAGTAAACCAGGCCAATTGTCACCAGGCTCCATTTGGCCATCTTCCTTTCTGCAAGGAACTCAACCACCTCGGTTAAACCTTTCTTTTGGTTCCCATGAAAGAGTTTCTTGTACGACGCGACAAGTCTTACTCGATCATCCGAGTTCAGGTCATTCACCATATCCCTGAATTTTGGTTTCTCGAACAGTGACACCATCGACGATCGCGAAATCAGTTTAACCATGTTCTCCAGCAACGCGTTGGGTTTGTCGAATTCCTTTTTCGCGAGGACTTCTTTGGCGAAGACAGTCATCTTGTCCACCCGATGACGCTTACCAACCTTTTCAAGCCCCGCATCTGCAAATCCGTCAGGGTAAGATTGTAGGAAATGTGCCTCGGCGAGCTTCAGCTTATTGATGTTCAAGAAACAGAGTCCATACCCCGGATCATCGCTGACACTACTTCACAGGGTGTACAGGACGCCCCCGCGGCGGCTGAATGATCCAGAAATGCTGACTCATCGGACTCCCTGATTTTTCGCCTAAGCTCAGGGTCCGTTTCAAGCAACCTAATAAATCTTTCACCATTTTCGACACTCATTACTATCTCCCATTTTGCGGTAAATCCATCCTATACTGCAGACTACCGTTAGCCCATGGAACCATCAACCGATAAGCGAGACCCTATGAGTATTATTCGACACCCTATTTGGCAGTATGCCTATTTTGTTGAAGACATTGATGAAGCCTGCAGAAAATGGAACAAGATGGTCGGCGCAGGTCCGTTTCATGTAGTCCGGAGTCACGTAGCGGAAAACTTCCAATATCTGGGCGAGCACGTAGAAGCCGACGTCAGTTACGCGTTCGGACAGGCAGGTCCCGCCCACATTCAGTTCATCGCCCAGCATGACGATACACCCTCAATCTACCGGGATATGTACAAGCCGGGCGAATATGGTTTTCACCATATCGGGTTACTCATTCATGATGTCACGGCCGAGGTTAAGCGATTTAACGATGAAGGTTACGAAACAGCCTGTACCTTATGGGGTGGAGATTACGTGGCCTATATGGATTGTCGAAAAGATATGGGGTGTTACGTGGAACTCCATGGCGATGCACCGATCATTCGGAATCTGTTCGACGGCTGGAAACAGCAGCATGAGGAATGGGATGGTGTTAGTGACCTGATTCGCGAAGCGGGCTAAGCCGGCCAGACGCCTCCTATTCAGGCGCCGCAAACACCATCAACAGGTTACCCCGCTCATGGTTGTACAAGCCGTAACCAGAGTTTATCACCACATGACCATCCACAATTGCTGGCCCTGCACCACTCATACTACCGCCATACCCGGTAATACCGTTGACGCCGACTCGCTCAGGTCGGGTATCGAACTCCCACAATAGCTCTCCGTTTTCCGAACCGTACGCCCTGACAAAGCCATCCAGGTGGCCAGCAAATACTGCACCGGGAATAGAAGTCACAGGCGAGCTGATACCGGGATCGCAGAATTCATCCGCGTCAAAACACACATTTGACTGGACATTACTCCAGAGCAGCTTGCCGGTATTCGCATCGATACTATGGATTCCGGGACGAGCCTGCTCAGGATCGAGGTAATCACCGTTGCGGGTATTGTTCATATCGTTGATCGGCACATACAGCTGGGTATCCGCGGCGGACATCCCAAAGTGAATACCTCCCTGTATGCTGCCCCGCCCTACATTAGTCGCCCAGCGCACCTCAGCTTTGTTGTCAGGGTCAAGCGCATACACGGTGCCATTCTTATGGCCGGCAAGCAGGATATCTTTATCTCTCTCGAGCTCAACGATAAGAATACTGGAACCATGATCAAAATCTGGCCCATCCTCCGGTGGACAGTTCGGGTTATCAGCCATCATACAGGCGACATTCCAGGCATCGCCACTGGTGGATTGACGGGTCCACACTCGAGCACCGGTCGCCATATCAATCGCAAGAACCGCATCTGAATTTCCATCAGCGGGTGAAGAATAGTTTTCTCCCGTCCCTACATAGATCAGCCCACGCTTACGATCCACAGTAGGACTGCTCCAGACCGGCGCGCCGGATGGCGCCAACACCCTTGTACCAACACTCGTTCTGGTCACCTCTGAAGGCTCTTCTTGAATTGTGTAGTGACGCCACAGGACACTACCATTGGTCCCATCTATCGCAAGGACACTCCCCCGGAATGTACAACATTCATATCCCGGATCGGCCGCGGGAATAACTTCCAGCGACGACACGGGAACAAACAACGTGCCCTCGTGAAAGGCCGGGGTTGCCGTCAACGTTGCACTGGGATGGTCATCCGCCTTTAAAGACCAGACGAGTTCCCCGGTCAGCGCATTAACCGCATAGAAACGCGCAATGATGTCTCCGAAATAGGCGAGCGGTGGATTGTCTTTTGAAATTGGCGCCTCTGATCGCGATAACACGACGCCAGTCCTGACTTCCGCTGCAGCGCTAAACGACCACCTGGCGCAACCTGTTTCCAGGTCAAGCGCATAGACACGGCCTTCCTGCGAACCCACAAAGACGGTACCCATGGCTATCGTAGGTTGCGATCTGGCCCGAAACGCATCAGGAAAAGCAAATGCCCATTTCAATTCAAGGTTCGGGATTTCAGGAACCGTTAACCCCGCTACCGTCGAAGGGGAATATCTATTGGTATCGTGCCCCCAGTTAACGACCGGAGCCGGGGAAGAAAGATCAAAATCACCGTCAGTACACATCGGTGGCTCAATCACCTTCAGAGCCGCGCCACCTGCAAGCTTTGTGCGAGTGAGATACTCTGTAATCAGTATCTTGTCCTCATCGGTCAATGCCTCGGCCTGCACACTCATCACACCCTCGTTCATCGCTTGATAAACGACTGATGCATTCATCATTTCAAGCCACGAAAAATGCGGGGCCCTTGAAACAGTCCCATCGTGACAACCGCTGCAGCTCTCTTCATACAACCCCTTACCGGGATGAGTCGACCGGTCGAAGTCAGCCGCACCGGTTTGCATATCGTCAGTCGACGTCAGCAATTCTGGCTCCGGTGGCGTAATCACAGGGACGCCATCGGTATCACTCTGCTCACATCCTGCGATCAGGAAACTGAGTAAAACAAAAAACATTGCTCGAATTGCCACCTTAAACTCCTTTACTGTGATTCCATTATCAGGATTCTATCGCCACAATACTGACGAGGTACAAAACATCTTGCAACCTTACGGTGCCCACACTCACCAGACGGGTAGGTTTGTACAAAAAATCAGCTACAGTAGGACCACGCCTGATACAGACCCTGTTCTTGAAAGCATTTGATGCCATCATTATCGGCGCAGGCGTAACTGGAGGCGCGACATCGCTGGTTAGACTGGCGCGAATTTCTAGACTACCCACCCGGACCCATTGCCCGTTATATTGAAATAGGCGGCCTGGCCCTGATCCGGGATGGAACAGGTCATCAGTACGAGAACAACCTCGCTATGCTGGCTGGACAACGCCGGCGTTGAATTACAGAGGCTCTCACCGCAGGAAATCGAAAAATTATATCCAGGGTATCAGTCTACGGGCCGTCGGTCTGCCCAGACGCCAGCATGAAGAGGGCTTCGGCGAAGGTGATCTTAACTACGCCGTTGTCCACGACTTCAGACATACCCGGTCATTTCTAAAGTACTTTCATAGTTGTTTTCGTTTACGAAATATTTTTCCTGACCTCTGGTAGTACATGATTAGCAATATACTCAATCCTCCGGCTGCCATGTTCCACCGATTCACCGGGGAACTGCGCCCAGAAGTGAATATCCTTTATGCCAGGGTGCCCTTGCAGCAGAGTA
>Ga0315328_10000355_pt1 | contig 19658 bp, 21 predicted proteins | sample M120032315metaG_FD_203462 | JGI IMG/M metagenome (GOLD analysis project Ga0315328, IMG submission 203462) | Ammonia-oxidizing marine archaeal communities from Monterey Bay, California, United States - M1 200m 32315 | ecosystem: Environmental > Aquatic > Marine > Intertidal zone | place: USA... | reverse complement strand
CCTATAGGAGCGTTCATGAAGGGCCCGTTGGTCGCACGGACTGCAGGAACTCTGCCACACTCGCGGGCGCTTTGTGCCCATCCACCGAACCGCCAACTGGCGAAAACCGGGAGCGAGGCCCCGAAAGTGGGGCCGAGAGCCTAAGGAGAAATGAAAATGACAAATGAAGGAAAATACGTGATACACGCGACCATCCGCACTGACGGAACGGTTGCGCGCAAGGACGTCGTGGGAGCAATCTTCGGCCAGACCGAAGGCCTCCTCGGCGAGGAGCTACAGCTCAGGAAGCTGCAGCGGACCGGGCGCATAGGCCACGTCGACGTTATCCTCCACCAGAACAAGGGCAAGGTGAACGGAGAGATACAACTCTCTTCGTCTATTGACCAAGTCAGCACCGCCGTGATTGGCGCCGCGCTCGAGACGATCGATAGGATCGGCCCGTGCAAGGCAGTAATCAAGGTCAAGAAGATCGAGAACATAACCTCGGTCAAGAAGGACACGGTAATTGACAGAGCCAAGGAGCTCTTACTCGATATCGTGAACTCCGGTGCCGACGAGTCGAAGAACATCCTCGACGAGGTCCGTTCAGTCCTGAATCTGGGGAAGGAAGCCGACTACAAGGGAATGACAGCGGGTCCGAACGTGACCAAGTCTGAGGCGATAATTATCGTCGAGGGCCGCAACGACGTTCGCAACTTGCTGAAGTACGACATCAAGAATGCCATAGCTACGATGGGTTCAGGCATCATGCCAGAACTAGTCGAGCTCGCCAAGTCGAAAAAGACGGTGACCGCGTTCCTCGATGGCGACCGCGGTGGCAAGTTACTACTCATGGAGCTGGAAGGCGAAATGGGCAAGTCACTGACGCATGTGGCGTTCGCACCGACGAGCCGAGAGGTCGAGCACCTCGAAATGAAGGTCGTGACCAAGGCACTGTCCCAAAAAGAGACAGCCGGCAAGGTCGTAGCCCGCATCAAGACCGAAATCAACAGAGACGATGACCGCGCGGTCGGACGAGGCCAAGAGGCCCTCGCCGCCCCCGATGAGGTCAAGGCATGGGCAGAGATGCTCGATGGACTACCTCAGAATCAAGCAGTGATCATCCAAGAGGATGGCTCGGGCTCGGATCCGATAGGAGCAAGCAAACTCAAGGAAACTCTAGCCGACTCAACCGGTGCCCAAGGACTGGTGTTCGCCGGTAAAGTGACCGCCCGTATCTTTGACCTCGCCTCCGGCGCAGGTATTGAGAACGTGCTAGCCAGATCCGTCGGCAAAATCACCCGTAAGTCCGGTGTGCAAGCGTACGCGGCCGAAGACCTCTGATTCGCTCAAACAGCGAATCCTCCGGCGGGACATAGTCCCGCCTACAATGGCTGCGACAGCCTTGTCATCCGCAGAAGCCATCAAAAGTCGTACAGGTCCGCTGGGACTGGATGGAAGACTCAACCTTGGGCGTTATGGCATTGTATGCCCTACTGGGTCTGGCGCTACTGACCCTCTGGTTCAGGCACCGGGCGGTGCTTCGTCAAAGAGAGAGGATGAGGGAGAAGATGGGGACCCTGCAAGGAGACCTCTCAGACACCTCACAACGTCTCGACTTGCTGTCAAGGGGCGTCGACACCGTGCTCAGCGAGACTCCTAGGATGCAGGGTTTGCTGGATGCCCACAAATCCCTTGAGTCAGCTGAGACCCTGTTGTTTGAGCAGGATGTCAACGTAAGTTCCAGTGAATCGGTCGCTATAGCGAGCCATGCAGCCAAGACTATTCTCGTGCACTACCCCGGTCTGGCTGATGAGGACGGCCACAAGGAGGTCGTTCCGGGGTTGCTACCTCTAGTCCAGCGACTGGACGCGATACTCACCGAGGCTGAGATGCAGTCTGAGGATCTTGAGCTGACCGGTAATCAGCACCGAAGACTCGGAGAGCTGTTCCACGGCATCGACCGGACGATACGGGCATCAGACTTCTACAGACGCGCCCACAGCCTCAGTGCAGAGGACGCCGACGCTCTACGTTCCCTTGCAACCATTCACCGAGAGGACGGCGACATGGAAGCTCTCGACCGCAGTTTAGAGAGGTTACTCGCGGTCGATCCGGATGACGTCGCCGTGCTCAAGGAACAGGCTCTGTTACTCTCTGGAACTGACGAGGAAAGGGTCACTCGCAACTACCGTAGATTGGAGGGACTCGGAGTCGAGTTTGACATCTCTCTGGCGACAATCGAACTCTCTGATATCGTCGAAAGGGCAAGAGAGGTCAATAGGGAGGTCGACCCGAGGACGACCGAGCCCGAGACATCTACAGGATGGCTCGAACGCGCAGCCAAGTTGCTGATGATGGGAGAGGTTACCGTCGCCCTAGAATCAGTCGAGAACGCAATCGAAACCAATCCTGACAACGGTGAGGCGTGGATGCTGCACGCCAAGTTACTGTCGGTTGATGAGGAGAGGACGAAGGAATCTCTCCAGAGCATACGTCGGGCTACCGCTCTGGGACAGTACGGAGTCATTCTTGAGTCGGAGATATTTGAGAACGACGGTAGGCTCGACGCGGCTAGAGCTGTGCTCGAGGAGAGACTTGAGACCAACCCTGAGGACGCCGAGGCCAGAGCCCGTCTGAGCTTGGTGCTTCTGCGAGCTGGGGCTAACGAGTGGTCACGAAAAGTGCTTGACGAGGCTCTACCTGAATCATGGGAGAGTGCCCCGTTGCATGTCATGGATGGAAGACTCCATCTGCTTACCAGTGAGAGCCACCGCGACAATACCGGCCACCATGACCAGTTGGTCCTACTCGACGCGCTGGTTGCCTTTGATGCAGCAATCGACCGAGACAGGGAATCCGGCCTAGCCTGGCTGGGCCGCTCTAGGGCCCTGCGCTACCAGGGAGCCCCCAACGAAGCCGAAGTAGCACTGACACGAGCCCGGCGCCTAATCCCCGAGCACCCTTCCATCCCTCTCGAGGAGGCACAATTGTGTCTCGATCTTGGCCGCCTCGAGCAGGCTGATACATTGGTGTCAGAGGCCGCCACTCAGTTGAATGACCACTCTGCCATACCCTTCGTCAGGGGTATGATTGCTGCCCGTCAGAACAGGCTCACTGAGGCAATATCCCTGTTCAGTAAGGTACTCGCGAGCGAGCCCGACCACGTCCGCGCCCGCCTCAACAAATGCTCAGCCTCATTGTTGAAGGGCGACCTAGCTGCCGCGCTTGATGACGCCGACCACCTAGTGTCTAGCCAACCTAGGCTTGACATGGCGCGACTACGTCGCTCCGAGATTCTCATGAGTCACGGCGATTGGGACGAAGCCGAGGCCGAGTTGCGCAGGCTGCTTGGGAACAGACCCGACCACACAATGGCTCTGGTTCACCTCGGGACCTGCCTAATCGCAAGGGGCCGGGCCGAACAGGCCGAGAGACCCCTCAACACAGCGCTACAGATTGATCCCGCTCATTCCGATGCGTGGTACCAGCGTGGACTCCTGTACCTCGACTTCGGTCGCCTTGAAGACGCCATGCATGACTTTGAGAACGCAGCCGAGAATGACGAGCACCACATCGACGCGAGACTCAGGATAGCCACCTTGTTGCACGAGGCCGAGGACATGAAGGGGGCCGCAGCAGCTTGGAGAAGGGTCCTTGATGTGGACCCGGAGCACCGGCTGGCAAGACGCAGGCTAGAGGAGTCCAGAGGAAGTCCGGTCCCTCCTAAGCCCAATCCGCAGTCAGAGGGTTGAACTGCTTCCCATCACCCCCCTGTCTCATGCAGGAACTACGAGGAATCGAACCAGGTGATGCCGCCCCCAACTTTCATCTCCCGAATGCCAATTCCACTGTAGGCAGTGAATCGATGTCGCTGAGTGATGTTATCGGGCCGAATGGGGCCGTCATAATGTTCACTTGCAACCACTGCCCATATGTTGTCGGCTCCGAGCCGCGCATCGAAGCGATGGCCGCGAGAGCACGTTCTGAAGGCCTTGGTTTTGCTGGAATCAACTCTAATGACCCGGTGAACTACGAGTCGGACTCGTGGGAGAACATGCTCAAGCGAGCCAACCGAGGGATGAGTTACTCCTACCTCCATGACGACAACCAAGACACCGCGCGCGCGTACGGGGCCGAGAGAACGCCCGAGTTCTACCTCCTCAACTCAGAGGGTGCAGTCGCTTACCGAGGAAGACTCGACGACTCACCTCGGGATCCATCCCACTCCTCGACCTCTGAACTGGCAGATGCCATGGACGACATGGCCGCCGGACGCAGCGTAACCAAACCCCGAACGGACAGCATCGGTTGCTCAGTTAAGTGGAAGATGTAGAACTAGAGTCAGTACTGTTCCAATACTAACTCTGTTTGCGTAGATCCTATCTCTCCGGGTGCGGCGAGCCACATCTCGTCGAGCAGGTTTCGCAGCGCCACGGTATCATCGACGTGCACCACGGCAACTAGGTCAGCGTCGCCGCTGATTTCGTATACACACTCAACACCGGGCCATGTCGAAAACTCTCCGGCAAGCGATCCAATCTCAGTACCAGGGCCGACCTTGAGGCGGACTAGGGCGGTCAGCCCAATGCCTGCCTCCCGGATGGTGTAGCCTCGGATTACGCCAACATCTTCCAGTCTGCGCATGCGGGTGCGAACAGTCCTCTCGGTCACTCCGACCTGCTTCGCGATGTCCACGTAGGGTGCCCTCCCAGAGTCTCTCAGGACTGAGAGGATGGCTCTATCCAGACTGTCTACTTCAATCATGGGTTGCGCCGAAAATAGACCTCTATTTGTATGTTCTCTACCTGATGTGTGAAATACCACTCCTGATTATTTCCTGATTATGTACCAAGGCCAAACAACGAAGAAAAGTCGGATTCAAATGGGATGGCGTAAATTCATGTCCGATGTCGGCGGAGGAGACGATGGCCCACCTCCGCGTTCAAGAGTATCTCGACGACGTCTCCGAGTTGGACATTCCCTCCTCCCAAACCGAGTGGTACAACGTCGATGTCGCTTCATTGCTCACGGGCAGTAAGGTGCTCGGCCACGAGGTCGATGATTGCACTGGCGACTCGCTACTGTTCCTTGAGAAGAGCGTCATGCTGTGCAGTCCGTCGGCGGGCAAGATGCAACACTTCCCAAAGCATCTCCTCCACTGCTTCGTTGATGACAACCGCTGTGAGTGCAACGAGCACGACGGCGTTCTGTTTCGTGCTGAACTGTTCTCTATATCTCCAACCGAGGAGCAACTCTGCTGGGAGCGCTGCTGCCGCTCCGAGATGGAAATCCCAGATGCCCAGAGCAGGGTCGCTCGCTGGTTGAGCTGGCTCAACGCGTGAATCACCTACCAGCGCAACCTTGAGAGGGGGGTGGCAGGTCGCCGCATCAATGAGTGGCGCTGTCAGCGACCTCTCGGCCCGTATGATACTAGATTCTCGCGGTAACCCCACAGTCGAAGTCGACTGTTACGTGAATGGTGTACTGCGAGGCCGTGCAGCGGTTCCTTCCGGGGCCAGCACAGGTAGTTACGAGGCTGTTGAACTGCGTGACGGAGGCTCCGATTGGGCTGGCAGGGGTGTAGCCGCTGCAATTGCCCACGTCAACGGTGAAATCCGCGATGTCATCATTGGGATGGATGTGTCTGACCAGGAAGGTATCGACATCGCTCTGGTCGCGCTAGACGGTACTGCCAACAAGAGCAGACTCGGAGCCAACGCCATATTAGGTGCCTCTATGGCCTGCTTGAGAGCGGCAACGAGCTCACCTCTATGGCTCCACATCGCAGTAAATGGTCCGACCAGCCTGCCAGTACCGCAGATGAATATCCTCAACGGAGGGGCTCACGCCGCTTCGAACGTTGATGTACAGGAGTTCATGGTCGTCCCGCACGGATTTGATAACCTACCAGAGGCCCTACGCGCGGGTGTCGAGACCTATCACGCGCTGAAGTCGGTGCTCAAAGAAGAGGGTCTGCTTGGAGGCGTTGGTGACGAGGGTGGATTCGCCCCAAACCTGCCACGCAACGAAGACGGACTCCGTCACGTACTCGGAGCCATCGAACGAGCTGGATACATACCTGGAAAACAGATCTCAATCGCTCTCGACTGCGCAGCGCAGGAGTTCTGCCACGAGGACGGTTACCACATCGACGGTAAGGTACTGTCCGGTTTGCAGTTAGGGGACCTGTACTCTTCTTGGCTCGACAACTACCCAATCGTCTCGCTCGAGGATGCCTTCGGAGAGGATGACTGGGACTCGTGGACCAAGTTCACCGCTCGCGAGGGGCACCGCGTGCAGATTGTTGGCGACGACCTGTATGTCACCAATCCGACCAGACTCGCCAGAGGTATAGCCGAGGGAGCAAGCAATGCCATTCTCATCAAACTCAATCAGATAGGCACGGTCAGCGAGACCTTGAGGGTCATAGAGTTGGCGCGCTCCGCAGGCTTCGCCACAGTCATCAGCCACCGCTCCGGCGAGACAAGCGACGACATCATCGCAGACTTCGCCGTCGGTACCAATGCAGGACAGATCAAAACCGGCGCTCCAGCTAGGAGTGACCGCACTTCGAAGTACAACCAATTGCTTAGGATAGCAGAGCAGTGCGACATTTTTACTGACTTATTCTAAGGCTGCTAGTAGCAGTGGAAGCACAATAGTCGCATCCGACTCTATGACGAATCTAGGTGTGTCGGGACTCAGTTTCTCCCAACTTATCTTCTCGTTTGGCGGCGCGCCGGAGTAACCACCGTATGACGGGCGTGACTCGGAGATTTGCGCGAACCACGCCCAAAGAGAAACATCGACCTTCGCATCTTGCCGCAGCATCGGCACCACAGAAATCGCGAAGTCACCCGCAATCCCACCACCAACCTGTAACAGTCCAGTTGGGGAATCGTCTTCGCGGTACCAGTCGGCCAGAGCCTGCATCGCGTGCAAGCCTCCCTTGACTATGTCCGCTCCCTTCAGCGAACAGTCAAGGATACGTGCGGCTAGTATGTTGCCAAGAGTCGAATCCTCCCACCCTGGAGTGAAGATCGGCAGGTTGGCGTCTGCCGCGGCCATCAGCCACGATTCGTTAGGGTCAGCATCGAACTCTAGTTCGCTGTGCAGCAGCAGGTCATACAGATACTCATGTGGAAATCTTTGGTCGCCAGCCGCCTCAGCATCCTCCCACAGTGACATCAAGGGTTCCTCGATGCGGCGTATCGCTTCCTCCTCGGGTATCGCGACATCGGTGACCCGGTTCATCCCCCGCTTGCGAAGCGCTACCTCGTCATCGGTCGTCAGCTCACGCCAGTCCGCGATACTCTCGTAGTGTGAGCGAGCGACCAAGCTGAACAAGTCCTCCTCAAGATTAGCCCCGGTGCAGCAGATAGCGTGCACTCTCTGAGCCCTGATGGCCGGTGCCAGCGTCCGACCTATCTCAGCTGTCGACATGGCTCCTGCGAGAGTGACCATCAGGCGACCACCGTCATCCAGAAAACCTCGCAGGGAATCGGCGCATTGCGCCAATGCGCCGGCGTTGAAATGCCGGTAGTTAGAATCGATAAAATCGCGTACGGACAACACCTCACCTCAGAATCTGTCCAAACGCCCTCGACCCGACAGCACAAGACCGGGAATGGCGTCAACGACGACTTTGTGAATATCGTCGGCCAGCTGACCGGGTTCACTGTCACCGCAGGTGAAGATGTCAATTGCCAGAAGTCCACTCTCTGAATAACAGTGTGCGCTGACATGACTCTCATCGATGAGGACGACGGCTGCGAAGCCGGGCGGGCTCTCACTGCCGTCGAACTGCGCTACGTGTGAATGAACCTCCCGGATGCCAGCTTTTCGAACACAATCTCGCAGAACCTGAAGCATCCACTCACCGTCGTCATCAACTGGTGGTGAGTAGTCAGTGTAGTCCAGCACGACGTGTCCGCCACGTGAAGTAGAGCCGCTCATGCGCAGGCTGCATCGATTTGCCGATTTCAAGGTGACTAATCGACAAGCCACTCGCGCAGCCGCCTCAGACCCTCGTGAATGGCCTCCTCGTCGGTGGCGTACGAGATCCTGACGAAGCCCTCGCCACCGGTAATCAGCGAGGTTGGAATGAGCTGAACCCCCGCTTCCAACGCTCCGTCGGCGAACTCGATGTCGGTCATACCCGTACCAGTGATATCGACGAACACGTAGAACGCACCCTCAGGCTCGACAATCCTCAGTCCGGGCAACTCTGAGAGTCCGGTAGTCATTATCCCGCGTCGCTTCAGGTACTGCCGATTGAACTCCTCGACCGAGTCATCGCAGCTCAGGGCAACCGCGGCTGCGTGCATCATGAATGTAGGAACGTGAGAAGCTGAGTTAGCTTGACTCTTGACCGCGGCGCGCATAGCGTTCGGAGGCCCGGTCAGGAAACCTAGTCTCATCCCCGTCATCGCCCACGACTTCGACCAGCCGTTGACGATCAGAGTGCGTTCCGCGCCACCCGGTAGGATGTAGGGAGATGCATGAGGGTAGTCCATCCAGACCAGTCTAGCATAGATTTCGTCAGAAACGATCCAGAGATCGTGTTCGACAGCGATGTCGACGATGGCCTGCAGTTCGTCCGGAGTGAACACTGCCCCGGTGGGGTTGCACGGGGAATTGACCAATATCATTCGAGTTTTGTCGGTGACCGCGGCCCTGATGGCATCGATATCGGGGTGGAAGTTGTCCTTGCGAACCGGCACGTTCACCGGGACCGCCCCGATGAGCTCCAGCATCGGCTCGTACGAGGCCCATGAGGGAGCTAGCAGGATCGCCTCGTCTCCGGGCATCGTGGTGATGAGGAACGAATACAGCAGCGCCTGCTTGGCGCCTGGCGTGATGACCACGTCGTCTGCGTCGACTTCGACTGAGTGATGTTTCGCTAGGTAGTCGGACACCGCTTGGCACAGTTCCATCGAACCCGCGCCCCTAGTGTACTTCGTGTTACCATCCTCCAGCCCTTTGATTGCCGCCTCGATGACCACACGGGGGGTGTCGAAATCAGGTTCTCCCACAGTCCAACGGACGACCTCGGGTCCTGGAGGTTGTAGATACGGTGCGAAGCCGACGCCAAGCCCATCGTAGCGAGAGGAAATCTCAGGCATGCCTCGCGCGGGAGGCTGAATGAAGATGAACATACCCTCTGAGGTTCCTGAAAGTACCATCCTCACCCTGCAAAGAGTCTTCAAGGGAGCCTCGGGGGTCGGGAGTCGCTGCACGGGTGGCAGAGCAGCTATGCAATGGACTGCAGATCCATGGACCCGGGTGCAAATCCCGGCCCGTGCTCCACTTCTCGACCAGCGATTGCTCTAGAACTCGACGAGCCCCGGGTCGACGTTGCCGCCGGAGAGAATGACTCCGACCCTGTCTATGTTTTCGAGAGCCCTGAACCTAGGTCCGAGAACTGCTGCCAGCGAGGCTGCACCGCTGGGCTCGACCACCATGCCCAAGTGCTTGAGAAGCAATCGCATTGCCTCGACGACCTCTTCGTCGCTGACAGTAAATATCGCCTCAAGATGATCCCTGATAATTGGCCAAGTGTGTTCGCCCATGCTTGTCAACAGACCGTCGCAGATGGTGTCTGGGCCGGTCTGTGGCAACAGTTCGCCGGCTTCCAGAGAACGAGCCGCATCATCAGCCCCTTCCGGTTCAGCCCCGAATATCCTAGTGTCTGGGGACAGCGCTCTAGTGGTGATACAGGTCCCAGACATCAGCCCACCGCCCCCTATCGGGGCGATGATGGCATCCAACGCTCCACCTTGCTCAAACAGCTCCTTCGAAGCCGTGCCCTGCCCTGCGATGACGTCTGGATTGTCATAGGGATGGATTAGGGCCGCCCCGGTCCTGTCAATGATTCCCGCGGCCGTGGACTCTCTGGCGGCGAGATTGGGCTCGCAGAAAGTTATCTCGGCATCATGACTCTTCACTCCCATCACCTTGACTCGAGGCGCGGTTTTTGGCATCACGATGTAGGCCGGGACACCTCGCTGTTTGGCTGCCAAAGCCAACGCTTGAGCGTGGTTGCCGCTGCTATGTGTGCAGACCCCACTCTCAGCAACATCACCGAGCAGCATCACGGCGTTGCTGGCACCCCGGAACTTGAATGCGCCGACGTGCTGCAGATTCTCGCACTTCAGCAGCACTTCCCTGCCTGCGATGCGATTGAGATCCTCGGATGATACCACAGCCGTGTGCTTGACCACCCCGTCCAGCCGCTGTGCCGCTGCATGCACATCCTCGATGCTCACCGAGTATCCCATGACAGCCCGCCTGAGAGAAGGCATAGATGATATCATCGGCGTGGATTTCAAGCCTGAGTCCCGACTCGTTGCGGCATGGCGGAGCAGAACGCGCCGGAATGGAGGGCCCACGCAGCGGCGGGAGCATTGCTACTGCTCGACACATTGGTTCTGGGCTACGCCCCTGCTGGTCCATGGGACGCTGCATCGTTCTCTCTAGGGGTGATAGGGCTGACTGGCATGGTACTGCTCTACATGGCCTGGTACCGATTCACGTTCAAGCGCCGCGGACTGGTTCCATGGCTAGATCTATGGCAGGATCCAGCAGGCTCCTCGAAGAAGGTCCTCATTGCCGGAATGGCGACCATAGCCCTCGCTTGGGTCCTTGGTAACCCGTTGCAGGAGCAGATGCCCGATCCTTCGGGGCTGATTCTGACCCTAATCGGTCTGTTGATGCTGCTCAATGGAATCTACGTGAAACTCAGTATCGGCCCTTTGGCTAATTCCGAGTAGTCAACGAGCTCCCGGTTTCCAGAACTGCAGGGGCAACGCATCCTCTCCCTGCATAGCCCTGAACGCGAGGTGATCCGCCCGCTCGTTCCAGCGGTGCCCCCGGTGCGCGCGGATATGCTCAGCATAGAGTGAGTGAAGAGATGCAACTTCGGACCACAGTGCCCGCACCGACCCGGCGAGATCCTTGTTCGCCTTAGCCCTCCATTCTCCTGAGGCGATGTTCAGAGCGTATTGGGAGTCACCTCGCAGCACCACGTCTCGACTGTCATTCTCGGACAGAAGCCAGCGCATCGCATGGGCTATCGCGGAGAGTTCGGCGGTGTTGTTAGATCCCACTTCAGCACCAAGAAAACCGTCTGCAGACTCCTCAGTAACTACCGGGCCACTTCTCTCTAGGATGACATCACCGCCACCCTTGCCGATGCCGCTGTCGCCCGAGATGACGCAGAATCCCCAACCAGCCGGAGTCTTGTTAGTGACGTTTCTATTCTCTTCGCATGATCCATCCACATAGATGTACAGCGCTCCGCCAGTCATCGTCATTCTCCGATTAGGGCTGTGTACTCAGCAGCGTCCAACAACCCCTCGATATCTGAGATCTTAGTCGGTCGGAGCTTGAAGATCCAACCATCTCCGTACGGATCCTCGTTGATTTTCTCCGGATTGTCCTCGAGAGAGGTGTTCGATTCCAGTACCTCACTCTCCACCGGGGAATTGATCTCACTCACTGACTTGACCGACTCGACACTGGCACAGGCTCCCATCGCTTGCACTGTGGTGCCAACTTCAGCCAAATCAACCCAGACGACTTCTGTTAGCGCATCCTGTGCGAAGTCGGTGATTCCGACGACTAGGACATCTCCTTCGATTCTCAACCACTCGTGGGACTTGGTGTAATGCAGATCAGAGGGTACTTCACTCATGGCTCTCGACTATCCGTGGCGTATTCGGAGAGTGAAGGTTTCGATTCTCACTCCTCCTCTCCTAGAGTACGTTCGAGATGGTCCTTCTCCATCTCGGCCCAAGCCGAGCCCATACTCGAGACGTCCGCTTCCTCTTGCTCCTCCCTGAGCCGGCTAAGCATCTCCTCCTCAGACTCGCGGCTGAACACCCTGTCGAGCGGGGAGGAACCATGTGGTTTCGAGCCAAGATAACGAATGTAGGCATAGAGTAGAGTCGATAGGATTGCGAGCGAACCGAACAGCATAGCCAAAGAATCCTCATTTGGGCCTGGTTCCGAGAGCAGCGCTATCCTGCCTTCGGCGAATGATAGGGCAGTCAGCAAATAGAGAGGAACGGCGAAGCCGATTAGCACCCTCTCAACCCGACCCGCAGCCGAATCCATCGACCACCGAGCCCGGCTCCCCATGCATCAACTTGACTTCATTCGATTCATGGCGTCTGCCGAATAAGCTTGAGGATCTTGTATGGGAGCAACGCTCGATTAACAGGAGTCACCTCGAGAATCCTACCGTCGTCACGCCTCCTGATATCCTGTAACAGCGGGTGACGACTCTTCTTGTGCAGCGTCAGTAGTGTCGGCATATCATAATCGAGAGCCGCCCTAACTGCACCTACGAAACCCTCGCTCTCGACCGAGAACTTCCCAACCTCGTCGACGACGAGTATCTCGCAGTTACCCACGGCATTCTGGATAGCCGGCACACCGATCCTGTCGACCTCACTGGGGTCTATGCCGTAACCTAGGATTCGATTCCGAGAGTCTATCTCTCGATGCGCCATGACCCCGCTTTCTCCGGTTTCGATATCTATGCATGCGTATCCGACCCTTTCACCGTCTTCGATGATTGCTTCGGTCCTCATACCCCCTATAACCCTCGAGACAGGGGCAGAACCACGGGCCTCCGCTTTGTACTCGTCAATGACCATACTGACGACCTTGTCTAGGACCGCGGATTTCCCAGATCGGGGTAGACCCGTGATTCCTATTTTCGGATGTATACCCATTTCTTGTTCCTCATAGACCATCGCTTATGCGATGGAACGCTCCCCGTACGTCACCCTCGGATAATAGTCTGTTTGGTGCTAAAGCATCATTAATGTCGGAATACGGAAAACTAATTCCGACAATTTGACGCCCGAGTTCCGCTTTACTGCCTCAAAGCGTAATTCAGGGCACCTTCGGTAGATGGTGGTGGCAACGGCAGACTCTCAATCTCGTAGTTGTTCACATTGTTGTTCGCTGCCCACGCCCTCGACCACAAATCGAGGGCCTCAGAGTTGAGTTGGGCGGCCACGAAGAGGAGCCCCTCATCGACGCTGCCGTGTTCCACAGCGAGGCCGTCGAGGACAGCCTCGGGAAGTTGCAGGAAGTTCACCGAGTTACCCAGCACGCAGTCCGGCGCGACGACCGCCCAGCGGAGACGACGCTCCTTCTGTGCGTTGACGATGGCCTGACAGGCCACTCTGGAGATGCCGCGTGGCTCAATCGGCCCCTTCCATAGGGCCTGAGAGCGCTCGATGGACCCCTCGGAGATTTCGACATCGTAGGCCGGGTGACTGATTCTGACCTCTCGTCCCTCAAGGCAAAAATGAGCACCTCTGATGAACGGGACGCCTTCCGAATCGGTTCTCCAGTCGCTGATACCAGACGACCAGTTGGTTTGATCAATCTCACCTACCCTGACACGAATCGGTTCATCAGTCGGGTTGAGCCAGTTACCTTCCTCGCCCAAACGAGGCTGGTCGGCGAGGTCATCAATCGCCTTGAGCACAGCGTTCCTAGTATAACGGTCCCGCGGCATTCTAGGGACGGCCCAAGTCATGTCGGTCCACACAGACCACGGGCCGCGCTCCATCTCAAGGAACGGGGCCTTGCTATCCAAACCTGTGCTGGTCGAGAGATCATGGATTTCGAGTGGGCCGAAACTGGTCATCATCTCGGTACTGCCGCCAATGGTCAGACCGATGACTAGGATTCCTTGGGAAGCGCCGGGAAATACTCTCTGAGGCTCGGGGAACGACCATGATGACACCCATTGGTTACCCTCCACCATCAGCTTGCGTAGAGCCACACTGCTCTTTTCACGCAGCAGGGCGTCAGGAAGAATCATGCGAATTCGGCCGCCCTCTCGAACCAATTTCATGGAACGTTCTAGGAACAGCCTGTATAGATTCACGTTACCACGCAGTGCTGCGAACCTAGGACTGCCGTCGAATTCGGTTATACCACGCAGCGACTGTGATAGCTGCTTACGTAACTCACTGCCATTGGGATGACCTCGAAAACGGTCCTTGATGCGCAGCCACGGTGGTCGGCTGACCAGCAACCTCGGGGACTCGGCCCATGGCCAGTCGCCGCGGAGGGAGTCGGCGCACCTGATACTCTCCCCAAGAATCAGCTCGGCCATACTCCGACCGATTCTGGTCTCGTCGCCTTCACCATCAAGATCGACTAGGCCGACTCTTGCTAGGGTCAGAAGCACCCTCCTTTTAGTGCAGGCAACGGCCATTTCGGAGGAGTCAACCATCTGCATGCCACGTAGCAGCCGCAGAGTGTCTGTTCGAATTTCGCTTGGAGAGAAACTCTCACTTCGGAGGACATGAATCTTGATGGCTCGACAGGGTACCACGCCACCACCAACAGCAGGGTCCGCAAATGGCAGGGGGATCCCTGAACGGGTTCGCTCGCCTGCTTCCACTGCCTCATCACCGGGCTCGGCACAGTCCTCCTTTGCAGTCTCGTTGAGGCGCTCGGCATATGCTCTGAAGCCAGGCGGCATCGCTGCCAGTGAGAGGGTGGCTGGGGGGCTCTTTCTGATCCTGCTGCGCGTGCTCTTCATCTCATCCGCCAAAACGGCTTGGACTAGTCTGCTGGGAGTAGAGTAGGCACCTCGGGGAGACCTCCCATCGTTGTCTGCCTCAAAGCGTGAGAGTAGGTGCTCAACGACTGCTCCGGGCTCTGAGAGCAACCCGGCAGGTAGTGTGGGCCAGTGGTTCGGCATCGTGGCTGCAATCGGGGTTCCATGGATGACTGCCTCCTCCCACGAATCCAGCCAGCCTGAGAGCTGCTCGCCTCGGTCAGGGCACACGTGGTCGAGGCGTGCGTACCATCCCGATGCATCGCTCGCCATGGTACTACGGACCACGCGACAGGACGCCCTTCTTTGAAGGGTACGGTCGCTTGTTGGGAGGTCTCAACAGCAATCACAAGTAGAGCCCGAAGCAGTCCTGCTCCAACTCGGTTATGACCCTCCTCTGCAGCAACCAGGCGACTGCTTCGTCCACCTCATCAGTGCGGATGCCAACCACATCCAGTTTGTTCACAAAGCGGTCGAAGTGAACTTGGTCTACTCCTCTTTCCAAAGCCTCCTCGATGATACTCAGTACGTGCTCAGCCACGATGGCTAGCAAGGGATCATCCTCAGCGTCCAACGAGCCGTAATCAACCGCGGCTACACCTTCATCGCCATCGTCATCTGAGGCAACCTCGGAGGCATCCTTCTCGTACACATCGAAGAGGTTCCTCTGCTGCGGGTCGGTCCAAGTGGACCTCTCAACGACCTCCCTCTGCCGACGCAAGCGCTTCACAAGAGTCTCGATGCGATGCAGCCGCTGCTCCAAGCGCAAACGCTCGCGGCCTAGGTGACCCTCGACGAGCTCAAGCTCGTCCTTGGCGCAACCGTCCAACCATTCGGACAGATTCCAGGACGGATCCAGCCTAAGCATGGTCTCCCATAGCCTCGCAACCGAGTCAGGCAGTGACCTGACATCTATTCGTGAGCTTCCACTTCCATCGTCCGACGAACGGTCCATGCTTCACCTGTTCGCATTGACCGTCTATCAAGTATCGCTTCAACTAGAGGTGGCTGTGTGGGGGTTGGGTTGATGAATGAAAAGCAACTGCCCCGACCGTGAGCGGGTATCGTCTGACTGTCCTTCCCGGCGATGGCACGGGGCGCGAAGTCACAGCGGCCGCTAGACGCATTATTGAGGTGTTTGAGGAGCACAGTCCGCTGTCTTTCGAGATTACTGAGATTCCTTGTGGTGGTCAGCACTTCCTAGAGACTGGGGAGGAGTGGCCTGAAGGCTCGTTCGAGCATTGCCGCGACAACTCCGACGCGATTCTCCTCGGAGCCATCGGGTGGCCGGGGGCAACGATGCCTAACGGCGACATGGCCGGAGGGCAAGTCATCCTCGGACTGCGCTCGGGTCTGGGTCTCTACGCTAACATCAGACCTGTCAAACTCTACCATGGAGTCCAGCACAAGGTGCACGGAGAGCATACTGATATTTGGGATCCAGATTTGGTTGACATGGTACTAATCAGGGAGAATACAGAGGGGCTGTACCACAGTCTCCTACGGCGTTCAGCCCAAGCCGCTGTCGGAGCCAAGGACGAGCCAATCATCATCGATGAGTTCCCCGGTCTTGAGGGCGAGGTGTCGTGGGACCCGCGCCCGATATCACGCCATGGCAGCGAGCGCGTCATCAGGTTCGCCTTCGAGCTGGCCAAGCGCAGGGAGAGTCAGTTGCAGGCGCCTCAGCGAGTCACCTGTGTGGACAAGAGCAACGTCCTGCGCGGCTGCAGGCTATTCAGGAAGGTATTCGATGAAATCGCCGGAGAGTACGAGAGCATCGAGACAACAAAGGCCTTCATCGACGCATTCACGATGTGGTTGGTCCGGGACCCAGAAGACTTGGACGTAGTCGTCTTACCGAATATGTTCGGGGACATCGCCACCGATCTGGCCTCCGTGCTGCAGGGCGGTATGGGCATGGCGGCAAGCGCCAACATAGGTGATGAGCACATGCTCTTCGAACCGGTCCACGGCTCTTCGCCAAAGTACGCCGGACAGAACAAAGTCAACCCGATAGCAGCGATATCATCAGTCCAACTGATGTTCGACAACCTCGGCGCGCGCCACGACGACCCTGACGCCCTGATGTGCGCCGACATCCTAGACTCTGCAATCTCCTCCCATCTCTCCGACGGAGGTGCAGTTACCTACGACCTCGGAGGAACAGCCAGTACCAGTGAGGTTGGCCAAGCCATCGCCGAGCGCTGCAGAAAACTGCTGCGGGAGCAGTACTCATCGGCTTGATTATGCATCAACAGATGCATCCGAGATGATACTCAGAGCAGCATTCAGAGCAGCTGTATTGTTCCATTGACTCGACTCGCAATCACCCGAGACGACTTCACCGAGGAGTTCCGAGAAAGCTCTAGAGACTTCGTCCACGATGGTAACCGTCGCCGTCATCGAGGTGCGTGAGAGCGGATTGAGATCGACAACGAACACTTGTTTTCCAGCGGCAACCAGAGCCTCGCACCTGTCCCCGTCTTCAAGTGGGACTAGGACGACGTCGGCCTGTCCGATACCTTCCCAGCAGCATTTGGCACGAGGTCCTTCGAGACCGGGTATGCTGTGGTCGGCTGCGTCTCCCAGTAGGACGACAGAGCCGACTATTTCCCGCCAGTCCTCCTCCCAGCCTTTGGGGGCCGTTTCGGAGGCTACCGCGTCGCGCTGCTCCGACAGCCTACCGAGGAGGCCCGATACTCTCTCGGGGGTCCGGTAGTACAGATTTACCTCAATCGGACATCCCACAACTGCAGCGACACGAATCAGTTCCTCGCCTGCCAGTACAACGGTATTCCCATTTACAGATATGACCGGGCGCTCAGCAGCCAGCAGCCTGGCCGCGACCTCGCGGATGGCTTCCATGGCCGAGTCCGAGGTCGTTTCCCCAAGTAAGTAGTCGAAGGCCTCACCCCTACCGTGCGCTATCATCGCAGAGTCCGCCAGCAGGCCCTCGGCAGCGGCTTCAACAAGACTCTGCCGAGCTAGTAGAGACGCCCGTCTCGGGTGGCTTTCAGGAATATCTCCCATCAATCACCACCCCCTATCAACATCGACATGTCGAGTGGGACAACGCCTCTGTTGAGAGCGCTTGATGAGACTAGATCGACACCGCTTTCGGACCAATCACCCAATGACTCGAGCATGACTCCTCCAGAACCCTCCAAAATGCAACGCTGGCGCAGAGTTACCTCGGAAAGAGCGTGCTGCACCTCACCAGCTCCCACCGCACCCATGTTGTCAAGCAGAAGTACAATCTTCTCGTCACCATCGCGAGCTTTCTGCAACGAGTCCCAAGCTGCTGCTGCTGTGACTGACTGCTCCACACTCTGCACCTCGATGACGGTGAAGCCCGCATGTTCATTCATGTCTATCGACAAGACCACGCGCAGGATGGCATCGAGACCATCCTCACCATCCTCGGCCATCGCAGAGAAGTCATTCTCCTTGAGCATCAATGCATCGCTGCGATCGAGTCTGTGAGTCAGCCCTCCGCCGCTGTGGATTGCCCACTTGTCCAGTAGCCCCCACTCGGTCTTACGGGTCGCTGCGACCCTGATTGGTCGCGCTGCAGAAGCCCAATTGGCGGTGTTCGTGGCTATTCCGGAAAGCCTGCCGAGTAGATTTAGGAGAATTCTCTCGAGTTTCAGTACATCGTCAGCCGGCCCGTGCAGATTTACCACTGATTCACCCTCCGAAATCGCACTACCCTCGGCGCAATCCCACTGGGCCGAGCACTCCGGAAAGTGCCTTTCCAGCAGTCTTTCAGCGACTGGCCTCCCGCACAGGAGTCCCGGAGCCTTCGCAGTGATGCTCGCCTCGACGAGCCCACTGGGACCAACTCCTCCGCCATGTTCGTCGGCCACCATTGCATCGACCCACCTATCTATGGAATTGAGGAAAAGAGCGGTGGGCTCGTCGCCCGACCAAAGCAGTTCAGAGCGGTCGTGAGGCAGTCTGGCCACGTCATGACGTGTGGTAGCCCTGTCTTGAATGGTCCGAAACGACATTTGACCATCCTCGCTGTGATTCAAGGATGCGCAGCATCGTCATCGGGGGAGGAGTCGCTGGTCTCGCGGCCGCTGTGCAGCTCGCCGCCGACGGTTCCACCGTCCTTTTGGTTGAGTCGAAGGACACCCTTGGCGGCCGCGTCAGGATGCGCGACTCGAGCAGTTGGCTACTCGATCCAGGGCTGCATCTGCTGCGGCGCAAGGGGCCGCTGAATCAGTTGCTCAGGAAGTTGCGGGCCCCGAGGGTACTGGGGCCGAGGTGGAATCACAGGGAGATGCTGGCGATTGACGCCGATGCGAGTCAAGCGTTGACTGCATTGGCGACGATGTCAATGGACGCTGAGGGAGTGAAAAGACCTGAATTCGTTGTACCACGAGCTGGTTGGTCAAGTTTAGTGGGGCGTTTGATTATGGCTGCTAACCAGTTGGATGTGATGTTCGATGTTGGCAGTCACGTCGAGACACTCACTCTCGGACCTGACGGCAGGCTAGTCTCGGTACGAGTCTCTGGTAACGACATCGAATGCGATGAGGCAATCCTAGCAGTTCCTCCCAAAGAGAGCGCCCGTCTACTGGAGAGCGCCGACCTCGATGCATCTGAGCTGAGGCGGTGCACCGAGCAAAGGGCCGCGGTTCTGGACATCGCCTTGGAAGGTAGACCGATGAGGCCGTACACAGGTCTTTTCGATGTGAGCAGGGGCATCATCGCAATCGATACCACTGCCGAAGACAGGATTCCCGAAGGGGCCGATCCGAGCGCTTGCACCATCCTGCACGCAGTCAGTCTGGCAGGTGACGGCCCGGAGGCCCTACAGGGCATCAAAGAGTTCCTCGACTCACGATGCCCTGGATGGAGGGACATGGCCGCAGCACGCCGTTCTACGAACTCAATCATGCTACACCCATGTTCACGCAGCGAGCGGGTGGATGGCTCGACATTCATCGACTCCGGAATCACCATGGCTGGCTGCCACGTCATCTCTGAGTATCACCTGAGTGACGCTGCAGTGGACACCGGCAGGAACGCAGCTAAGTCACTCAAGCTCCATCGTTGACATCGAGACTGGATTCGG
>Ga0315328_10000352_pt1 | contig 19724 bp, 20 predicted proteins | sample M120032315metaG_FD_203462 | JGI IMG/M metagenome (GOLD analysis project Ga0315328, IMG submission 203462) | Ammonia-oxidizing marine archaeal communities from Monterey Bay, California, United States - M1 200m 32315 | ecosystem: Environmental > Aquatic > Marine > Intertidal zone | place: USA... | reverse complement strand
AGCAAGACGCTCATAGGCATTATTAAAAATATTCTCATGTAATTTGCAATTAACCCCCATCGCCAAACCTAAATCCGAGGCATCTTGGGATATCATTTTCCAATCAGTTTTGTTTAAACCAAGTAAAATACACATCGCTTGACCAGCAAATGGTCTTGCAAATTCGTTCATAAATTCACAGGATTTTTTTTTCTTCAAATTTCTACAAAGACTATTTGCTATTTCTTCAAACTTAGGGGTTAAAGAAAAAATAAAATCTTGGGATAAGGATGGCACCAAGATATCTCGAAGCTTTCTATGATAATCTCCCTCCTGTCCAATAACGCTACGCTTCCAGAAATCTCCAAAAGATCCCGTCAATTTATTTTTTTCAGGCCAAGCATAACTCCCTTGCCTTAATCTACGATCTCGCAAAAGTTGACCAACCTCTTTGTAACGCAAGATCGCTAAGCCAAAAGGAGTAGTCGCGCAAAAAGAATGATCTCTTGCCTTTTTAATTTCTACACTGCGTGTCGAAAAACTAGGATCACTAATATTTAAATGAGGTAAATTCACACTACCACCAACGTATTTTACGAGTAAAGAAACATTTTCATATTATCTCTTGTGAATATATAAAGAATTAAAGTAATTTTAGTCAATAAAACTATTCAGTACTCTAAGAAACGGTAACAATCAGGAAAAGGTATTCAAGATGAAAATAGTGGACTTTATTTTTGATTTTGCGAGTCCAAATACTTATTTGGTGCATAAAGTTTTTCCAGAAATTGAAATGCGAACCGATTCAAAACTTAACTATATACCTTGCCTTTTAGGGGGTATTTTTAAGCAAACTAATAATCAAGCACCAATGAATGCATTCGCAGATGTGTTAGGAAAAAATGCTTACGAAAATCTAGAACTAGTGCGATTTATTGAAGAACATAAAATTACAACATTTAAAACAAATCCATACTTCCCTGTTAACACTTTAATCTTAATGCGAGGGGCAATTGTAGCTCAAAATGAAGGCAATTTACAGAAATACATTGAAGCTGGCTTTCATCACATGTGGGAAAGTCCAAAAAACATGGGGAATCCTGATGTTTATTTGCAAGCAATGTCAAATTCGGGATTTGACGGATTAGATTTATTGGAGAAGATGCAGTCTAAGGAAGTAAAAGAAAAATTAATTTTGAATACGAGGGAAGCCGTTAAAAAAGGTACTTTCGGAATGCCTACTTTTTTTGTTGAGGGTCAAATGTTTTATGGCAAAGAACGTTTAATGCAAATCGAAAAAATTGTTTCAGATTAACCCTTACCTCGCCAGGGTATAGTTTTCCTTATTACCCATCTCATCATAATATCGAAAGCCAAACCAAGTAAACCCATTATCAAAATTGTCACCCAAATTAACTCATAATCAGAAACTGTCCTGGCCACGTTTTCAATAAACCCTATACCAGTTGTGCCAGCCAACATTTCAGCGGCTACCAATGTGCCCCAGCACACACCTATGGCAATCCTTATTCCAGTCAAAATTTCTGGCAAAGCATTTGGCAAAATTACATAACGTAAAATTTGGCGATTTGAAGCACCAAGAGAATGAGAAGCGCGAATTTTAGATAATTGCGTACCAGATGCTCCCGTTCTTGCTGAAATAACCATAATAGCAAATGCTACCATAAAAAGAAGAAATATCTTTCCATCGTCTTGGATACCAAAAATTGTAAGAATTAATGGTGCCCACGCCAAAGGTGGGACGGGACGATATAGTTCAATAATTGGATCGAAGAATGATTTGAAAAAGCGAGATATACCCATGTAAATACCTAATGGAACACCAAGAAAAATTCCTAAAGCTAGTGCAATCAATACTCTAAATAATGAATCCCATATATGGCCATCAAACATTGGCACTGCTCCTAGGTAAATATCACCCTGAGCAAGGGCTTGCAGCGTGTCTTTATAATTAGCTTCAAATTTCCCACTTTCAGAATGTTGCCCATACTCTCCAGGAAGCTGATCAATCAATGAATCCGGAATTAGGAATGCTAAAATATCTGCTATTTCAAGCCAATTCCACCAAAAAAGTGTAGTTCCTTTGTAACCTCCTCCATTTTCCAAGTTTGGGTTTGCAAGCAGTAAAAATTTTGCAACTACGTCTGTAGGTTTCGGTAGCCATCGTCCCGAACCCTGCTCAGTGCACTGGGTTTTCGATTTTATAACGCCCCGACCAGGAATAAGAACTGCTTGGACTACGTTCAAGCTTCCTTTTGCTTCTCTGATTGCACCAAGAAAGCTATTTACTGAATTATTCAATTCATCCAACGACCGAGGTGGAAATATTGTACCGTCATCTAATCTTTTAAAAATGCGCTCAACAGACTTAACATAATGCTGTCTTTTCTTTAGTATTTCCTCATCAAAAGAAGATGATTTATTGAGATCCTTCAGATATTTTATTTTTTCTTTAGTTGATTCAATCAAACTTTCTGCTGCTTTTGATTGATTCCTTGTTTTCAAAAATGTTTTAGATAATAATCTTGTTTCTTCACTAATTTTATCAAAAAGAATGCCCTTAGGTGTAATAGGGAGTAATGGTAATTCAGTATATGTAGTGCCCCAGTTAGGTTGGGAAAGCGCTTCTTTACTGGGTATTAAATCATTATATCCATACTTTAGTCTATCACTTAAATTATTCAACTCATTAACAAGATTTGTAAATATATTTATAGACTCAGGGCTCTGTTGTTCTTCACTCGAAAATATACCAATTAATTTTCTAGATCTAAAAATTATATCTAATAATTCTTTTTGCTCTAGGTCACTAAAAATATCCTTGGGCAAATTAGTTTCTAAAATATCTAGCTGTTCAGTATTCCGAATAATCAATTTAGTAGATTTATAATACCTAGCCCCAATCGGTAAAGCAGCCTTAATAGGGGCAATAGCAGTTTCGACTTTTGCGACCTGACACATTTCATTGCCAGCTTCAGGAAAAAAAGCTCGGCCAATGCCCCAGGAAAAGTAAAACCATAGTAATAAGATCGTCGAAACCCCAGTTAACGTCCAATACCATCCACCTAATGTCCGCTCTGGGTCCCCAAATACTTCATCCTTGGCGCGAGATGTTGCTTGTTTAGCTCCAATAAATATAGAGAAAATTAAAGTTATCACTAAAATAACTATAATAAACGAGGCTATAAAAGCTCGCTCTTGAGAGAACCAATCAAGCACCGCCCATTATCTCCTCTTCCATATCCCAAATCATCGATAAAATCTCCTCTCTTACCTCAGAAAAATATGGGCCCTGCTTAATATCTCGTAGCGGTTTTTTTAAACCTTCTTCTGCAAACGGAAGTTTATACTCTTTGTAAATTCTTCCTGGTCTAGGCGCCATGACAAAAAGCCTTTCTCCAAGCAATAGCGCTTCCTCCACAGAATGCGTAATAATTAATATCGTCTTTCCAGTTTCTTTCCATAATTCTAAAATTAATGATTGCATTTTTTCTCTTGTGAGCGCATCCAAGGCTCCAAGTGGTTCATCCATAAGGATTACATCTGGATCATTGACCAGGCATCTAGCTAAAGCAACTCTCTGTTGCATCCCACCAGATAGTTGGTAGGTTGGGGTATCACCAAAACCTTGCAAACCAACGATATCGAGCCACTTTTCTACCAAGGCTTCGCTTTCGCTTTCTAAGGTTTTTTTCATCCTTAAGCCAAAATCTACATTTTTTGATACTGTCAACCATTCAAATAACGCACCTTGCTGAAAAACCATTCCCCTTTCAACACTTGGGCCTTCTATCTTCATATCATTTAAAGACATTTCGCCTGCCGTTGGGTTTAAAAACCCAGCGATCATGTTTAGCAAGGTAGTTTTTCCACAACCTGACGGCCCTAACACCGATAATAACTCGCCCTTTTTTAGAGTGAAATTAATATCTTTTAATGCCTCAATCTCTATACCAGTCTGCGCATTCGAGAAAGTCATACATAGGTTTTTGCAAATAAGATCAGACATATTATATTTTTAATCACAAATAATAAAACAAGACCCTAAAAAGAGTCTTGTTTAACATTAAAAAAATTCCGAAATTAATCGAAAAATGAGCTATCAATTGTTTTAGCTATTGCAGACCCATCCGATGAATCAGAGAACACAACACCCAACGCTGCAGCCGCACTTGCAGCCACTCCATCAGGACCAAAGTATTTATCCATCTGCTCTTTTTCTGTCATGAAGATCATGCCGCCCATTTGCCGTTTTGTGTCTTCAACACTCATGCCGGCATCAGCAGCCACTTTTGCAAGTTGAGCATCTGTTGCTTTCCATGCCAAATTTGCTTCGTCTGTAACATCTAGAAATGTTCTTAACAGATCTGGATTTTCTGTCGCAAATTTCTCTGTAACTGAAATAACATCAAATGAGCCAATACCCGCATCAATTTTTTGCTGTGACGTCATTATTGGTGTGCCAACTTCTCCAGCAGCCTTGGAAGAATTACCTCCAAATATACAGGCCATATCAACATTACCATCAGCCAAAGATTTAGCTCCATCTGCAGGTGCCTGATCAACTATTGTCATAGTTGAAGTGTCAACGTTTAAGCTTGACATATAACTTCTAAAAGCAAAATCAGCCATTGTATTCAGCGGAACAGCAACAGTTTTACCCTCTAGCTCAGATGCGTTAGAGGAGTCGATTCCAAGGCCATTTTTTACAAAACAATCATTTGCTTCATATTCCATTGCTATCGCGACCATTTTCAAAGGATGTCCTTGCTGAATAGCAGTAACGAATGGTGAAAGCCCTTGAGAATACGAAATGTCGATATCTCCAGCCAACATCGCCTCTGTCATTTGGACACCTGTTGAAAAATCTGTCCAGTTAACATCTACACCCATTGCTTCATCATAAACTTTGTCAACTTTTGATATCTGATTTGGCGACGCCCATTCTAAGAAAAAAGCGACGTTAACGCTTTCAGCTGCGTAACTGGCGGATCCTGCTGTTAAAGCGAAAATGCTAACTGCAATTGCTGATCCATTTTTTAGTATGTTCTTCATATTTTCCCCCTCAGGATTAATAATTCATTAATTACTCAAACTAATTTCGATAAATCTATCAGTTAAGATGTAATTTTAGTATTACATAACTAACATCAATCTTCATATTTTGCGAGGGCAATTTTATTTTTTGTTGCAATTCATTCAAGTGTTTACTTAACGTAGCGTTAATAACTCATGACTATCAATTGATAACTAAATTAATATACAAACAAAAGGTTGTGTCTCCAATATCAAATCATTAAACGGTTTTTATGAAAATTTGGTTACCTTTTAGAAAAAAAAGACCACTGGTGGCAGTAATTCGTTTTAGTGGCACGATTGCTGCGGATGGTAGATTTGGTTCATCTGCAATAAGTGATCACTCTACAAAAAACTTAATTGAAAAAGCATTTTTACGCAAAAACCTATCAGCGGTAGCACTTTTAATTAATTCACCCGGCGGAAGCCCAGTTCAATCTAGCCTAATAGCCGCCAGAATAAGACGTTTGGCAGAAGAGAAAAAAATCCCTGTTTATGCTTTTGTAGAGGATGTAGCAGCATCAGGAGGTTATTGGCTAGCAACTGCTGCAGATAAAATTTACGTGGATTTAAGTTCGATCATTGGTTCTATAGGTGTAATATATTCTGGCTTTGGTTTCCAAAAACTTATAAAAAATTACGGTATTGAACGGCGAATCTATACTGCCGGTGAAGAAAAAAGTTTTTTAGATCCATTTAAACCAGAAAATGCTGAAGATATTAATAGGCTGATAAGCCTACAAAAAGAGATACATAATGCCTTTGTCGCTCAGGTAAAAAACAGTAGAGGCGACAGACTTCAAGACAAAGATATATTCACTGGTGAGTTTTGGGTCGGAAAAACTGCAAAAGAATTAGGTTTAGTTGATGGAATAGGTCATCTCATACCAACAATGAAACAAATATATGGGGATAAAACAAAGTTTTATGTACAAGAAAAAAAGAAAGGTTTCATCTCCCGGTTTGGTATTAAAATTGCAAATGAAACAATTGGAGGAATTGAGAACCATGCTAATTGGTCAAAATTTGGTTTGTAAATGATAATCAAAATCGTATCGTTATTTCTTGTAGGAATGGTAGTTTTGGCAATGTTTGGTCGTTTAAAGGTACCTAAATTAAAATTCGGAAATGGTAAAAAATGCAAAAAATGCGGTGCACCACTAATCAATAATTCAATCTGTGTATGTGAAGAATGATGTATGCAGCTAATCAAAAAAACATAAAGATTTAATTGATGTCAAAAAAAGCAATTATTACCGGTGGTGCCAGAAGACTTGGAAAAGCCATGGTGCTTGAATTAGCAAGTCAGGGCACAGACATTATTATTCACTGCAATAACGCTCTTGAGGATGCTGAAGAAACTCGTGATTTAGCTCGAAAGGAGGGTGTGCAAGCAGAAATATTACAAGCTGATTTACTGGAAATGACTGATACGATTGAACTTGTTGGAAAAGCAAAAAAAATAATGGGGGGAGTATTTGATCTTTTGATAAATAATGCCTCAATATTTGAATATGATAATTTAAACACGGTTGATTTGGAAAGTTGGAACCGTCATATCAATTCCAATCTACGTTCAGCTGTTTTTTTAACTCAGAAATTTGCAGAACAAGCACCAAAAATACAGAGAAGCAAAAATAAACTTCCGCACACAAACTCAAATGTTATAAATATGGTTGATCAAAGGGTACGAAAAATAACACCAGAATTTATGTCTTACACAATTGCAAAAATGGGGTTATGGGCGTTCACTCAATCCTCTGCACAATTTCTAGCTCCACATATCAGAGTAAATGCAATTGGACCTGGTCCTACGTTGCAAGGCAATCGTCAAAGTAAAGAACATTTCGAGCAACAAAGAAAATCAACACCATTAATGCGTGGTGCTGATGAGTTTGATATAACAAATGCTATGAATTTCATTTTAAAAGCGCACTCTCTGACAGGACAGTTAATCTGTATTGATGGCGGCCAACATTTAGCGTGGCAAACCCCAGATATCTTAGGAATTGAGTAAGAAAATCAATGAGCTAGCACGTTTACCCTACGTTAGTTGTCCACCTGAACTATATTATTTTGATAAAAATCTAAAAAACTCAATGAATTCAAGAATTTGTAAATTAAACTAGTTTTTATTGTTATAATTCAATTACTTAGTAAATTGCCTAAAAATTAGGCAATTAGTAATAAACCCAATAATTTAAGGGAAAATAAGCTTAGGAGTAAAGTTATATGCAGACTTATCCACAGAATAAGTGGAGAAAATATGAACGATATGTCATTTTAAATGCAGAAACTACAGAATCATGTAATATTTTGGGATGACCGTCATAAATATAACAACTAAATCCAATACTTCCGGATATGAGATAATCAGAAATTATCTTAAAAATCTACCCGAAAATCCAGGTGTTTATCGGATGTTAGATAATGCTGGATCAGTTTTGTACGTCGGAAAAGCGGTGAATTTAAAAAAGCGAGTTACTAATTATTCTAAAGCTCATGGGCATACTATAAGAACGAACAAAATGATCCAAAATACTGCCTCCATGATGTTCTTAACTACAAGAACTGAAACTGAAGCTTTATTATTAGAACAAAATTTAATTAAGCAGTTGAAACCAAAATATAACGTGCTTTTAAAAGACGATAAGAGTTTTCCAAATATCTTAGTTTCGAAAACTCACGTTTTTTCACAAATAAAAAAGCACCGTGGTAAAAAATCTGAACAAGGCAATTATTATGGACCGTTTGCATCCGCGGGTGCGGTAAATCGGACTTTAAATCAATTACAAAGAATCTTCATGTTACGGAATTGTACTGACGCACAGTTTACTAATCGAACCCGTCCATGCCTCTTATTCCAAATTAAAAAATGCTCGGCTCCCTGTGTCGGAAAAATTTCCGAAAATAAATACAACGCATCTGTTAAAGATGCTGAAAATTTTTTAAAAGGAAAAAATAAAAAAATTCAAGAAAAGTTGGCTTTACAGATGCATGAAGCAAGCCAACAAATGGATTTTGAAACAGCCGCCGTAATAAGAGACAGAATTCATGCATTAACCCAAATTCAGCAACACCAAGGAATAAACCCTAAAGGGGTAAATGACGCAGATATTATTGCAATTCATTGCGAGGAAAATACTGCATGCGTTCAAGTATTTTTTATTCGCGCTCATCAAAACTGGGGTAATAGAGCATATTTTCCACAAACCGGAAATGGAGCGGAAGCTTCGGAAATTTTAGAAGCTTTTTTGGTACAATTTTATAATAACAAAACTGCACCAAAAAATATTTTATTGTCAGACAAGATAGAAAATCCTTTATTGGTTGAGCAACTATTATCCAAAAACTCATCTTTTAAAATAAAAATTTTAAACCCTCAAATTGGCGAAAAAGCAATATTAATAGAGAACGCAAGACGAAATGCTGAAGAGGCATTAGCTAGAAGAAATTCTGAATCTGCAAATCAAACTAAATTACTCAAAGACTTAGCCAACAAGCTCAATATAGAGAAGAAATTAAAAAGAATTGAAGTATACGACAATTCACACATTCAAGGAACTGATGCGATTGGCGGTATGATTGTTTCGGGACCTGACGGTCTCGAAAAGTCCGCATATAGAAAATTCAACATAAAAGAACCAACAGCCCAAACTGGTGATGATTTAGCAATGATGAAGGAAGTGATACACAGAAGATTTTCTAAACTTCTCTCAGAAAGCTCTGATCAAACTACTGAAAACTGGCCAGATTTAATCATTATTGATGGAGGCGCTGGGCAAGTATCTGCTGTTGCGACAGCATTAAAAGATCTAGGGATAACTGACTTGCATTTTATTGGAGTTGCAAAAGGTGAGGAAAGAGACGCTGGCAAGGAGTTGTTTTACAGACATCAAAAAAAACCGTTTAGTCTACGCCATACAGACCCAGTATTATACTTCGTTCAACGTCTACGTGACGAAGCTCATCGCTTTGCTATTGGGACTCACAGAGCAAAACGAAAAAAATCAAACTTCAGATCACCGCTTGACGAAATCAAGGGCGTAGGGCAATCACGCAAACGCGCATTACTTTCACACTTTGGATCGGCTAAGGCTATTTCAAGAGCTGATTTAAAAGACTTGCAAGCTGTTGATGGGATTTCAAATAAATTAGCAAAAAACCTTCATGACTTCTTCCATGAGGCCACTTAATTGATTATAGTTCAGATATGAATTGGACATTACCTAATATTCTTACGATATTAAGACTAGCGGCAGCTCCTACCGTTCCTCTTGTAATTTTATATTTCCAACAACCATTATCCTACTCCATAGCATTAATTATCTTCATCATAGCTGGTGTAACAGATTTTATAGATGGTTACTTAGCAAGGCTTTGGAAACAAGAAACTGCATTTGGAAAAATGATGGACCCTATTGCAGACAAAGCAATGGTAATAATGGCTTTAATGGTTTTACTGCATCCCTTTAAGTTCGATCCATTGATTGTGATCCCAACCTTAATCATTATATTTCGGGAAATTTTAATTTCTGGATTACGTGAGTTTTTAGGCGAAAATGCAATACTTTTATCGGTCACCCGTCTTGCTAAATGGAAAACTTCGATACAAATAATTGCAATATGTAGTATTTTTCTTTCTTTAATCGCAAAATTTTACAATACACCAGTTCAAGATCAGTTAATTAATGAGAATTTAATAGATTATTCAGTAGATAATATTAGTAATATTGAATCAATATCACTTTTAGGCAGTCTTTCACTTTTATGGATAGCAACAGCCCTAACTTTTGTCAGTGGCTATGATTATCTCCAAAAAGCGTTAAAATTTATAAAAAATGAAATCAAAAATGATTAAAATATTATATTTTTCTTGGATCCGGGAGGGCATAGGAACCTCTGAAGAAATACTGGAAACAAAATCAAAAAACATTAAGGAACTAATTGATGAACTGAAATTAAAAGATGACAAATATAAGTCAGTTTTCACAACATTAGATAATGTCCGTGTTGCGGTGGATCAAAGATTGGTTAATTTCGACACGTCTATTAAAAATGTTGAAGAGGTCGCATTCTTCCCACCAATGACAGGTGGTTAAAATGACAGTAATTTTACAATCAGGTATTTTTGATCCAGGGAAAAAAATTAATGAATTTCAAAAACAATCAATTAACAGCGGAGCAATTGTCAGCTTTTCAGGTATTGTTAAAAATAATGAGGTAAAAAGTTTAAAAAAATTACATATCGAGCATTATCCATCTATGACAAAAATAGCGATAGAAGATATGATAAATATAGCAACTAAACGTTGGAAACTTTCTAATTGTTTAGTTATTCATAGGTATGGAGACATTAAAGTTGACGAAATAATAATGATGGTTATTACAGCCTCAAGCCATAGAATTGATGCATTTCAAGCTGCAGAATACTTAATGGATTATTTAAAAAGTCGAGCTCCGTTTTGGAAAAAAGAATTTACTAATACAGGTAATCATTGGGTTATTAATAAAGCGACTGATGAGGCTGCACTAACACGTTGGTAGACAGCTATTTCTGTGACAACAGCTTTGCTCTTAGTTCCGCGGATTCTCGTCGAGCAGAACCCAGGCCATCCATAGCCGCATTTAGTTCAGCCTTAACTTGGCTCAATTGGTTGGCCAATTCCTTTTCTCTATTTTGAACATAAGCAATTGTGTTATCTCTTTCTTCTTCAACATTGAGTAATGTAGCTGTAAGTTCGTTCACATTACTCTCCACCGCATGGTGATTTTGAGTCATGCTTAGAAAAAGTCGCGATAATATCCAACCAACCAAAAAGGACACCAACAATGCAAATGCAACAATTAATGTTAATTCAAACCTAGCCATCTTTTCTTTCCAAAATTATATTTTAATTGTTCTTTATTAACGTAAATTCAATTCTACGGTTTTGATTACGACCCTCTACTGTTTTATTGTCCGCAATTGGTGTGCTTTCACCGTATCCTTTCGCAATCAAATTACCAGTTAATATGTCATAGCTTAATAATGAATCCATTACAGCCTCTGCTCTCGCCTGACTTATAGAAAGATTTAAACTCTTACGACCTTGACTATCTGTGTGGCCACCAATTTCCATTGGGACCGTATAACATGTTTGCATAATATCTGCCATTTTTCTCAAAGTATCATTCGAAGATTTTTGCAAAACTATTTCACCAGGTGCAAATTCAATGCCAATTGTCTCGATTACGTTATTTATATCTAAAACACATTTCTGAGCGTCTGGCCCTTTTGGTTTTGGAATTAAAAGTTCATCATATTCCAAATTTAAAGTATACAATATGTCATGATCTAATTTTTCTGAAAGCATTTCTGATGCTATTGACATTATATCCGGGTTGGCTGATTTTCCCTTTAATAAAATAGTATGGGGTTCTATGATTAAGCTTCCATGATTTAACAGACTTACCACCTCCAAACCGGCCAAAACTTGAATTGCCCAGTTCTCAGGTAAATTATTGCTAAATCTGAGCGAGTTGCTAACATTGGTTGATCCAAAAATTGAGCTAGCATAACTTCTCACAGCTGTTTTTGCATTCTGATCATATACAAAACCTCTTAACTGTACGACACCTTCTGGGCTCTTTATCGCAGTGAAGGTATTTTGATTATCAATTTCTTTTGCAAGAGTCTGTTGAAGACTTGCGCTAACTTGAAATTCCTTCGGTAAAGCTTTCTTTAATCTATCAATTATATTTTCAAATTCTTCATTGTCTGTATTTCCAGACACGACGAGAGAGACGTTATTATTTTCAAAACTTAAAGAAGCCCTTTCAAACTCTTTAGCATATTTGGTAGCAATTATTACCGCCTCGACCCAGCTTTCCGCAGGGACTCCGATGCCAATTTTACAATCACTTTCTTTATCAGCGCCAATCTTAACTACTGCATCTAGAATCAATAGTTTCGAATATTCATCAGTGGCTGAGCATTCATCTAGAGACGCACCTTGCCCGTTTACGTTCAATCTTAGTGAAAACGGCTGGATTAAAGGCCTAGGAGCCCAAACATCTAAGTATAATTTAAAAAGTCCCGGATTTAATGAAGCTAGTTTATTTTCAATTCTTATTTTATCATCGGCACTCTCGCTTAAGGCAGAAATCCAAATTTCCTCTTTAGCAATTGAGACTTTAGAGTTTGGTAAAATTTTCACACTATCAATTGCGTAATCCAATGTTGTTTTCCATGCATCAGTTATTGGAAAGGACGAAATTTCCAGTAAATTGTGCACTTTCATTTCTTTCGTAATGACTTCAAGTTTTGAAATCAATTCGTCAGATTGCGATTTTGAAGGGATAAAACCAATAACGCTTACATAATCATCATCCCTGAGTATTTCCAATACATAATCTAATTTTAGCGGAATATTTTGTTTTTTTACAATTATCTGGTTAATAATTCTTTCAGGATTAATTACTGAAGAAATTTTAGAAATTGCACTAAACCTATTGGCCTCATCTGGTGCAAAACCACCAACAATTATTTGCGTGCCATCCATAGAAACTTCTAACCAACTCAATTCAGTATCAGATGTTTCTGTGAGCACCACCTTAAGTGTTTTGTTTTCAAAATAAATCACTAATGCAAATGCGAGCAAAACAAATGAAATAGATGTAATTAATCCAAGTAAGAAAATTTTCGTGCGCACTATTTTATTCATATCAACCTGAAACAACAATCAATTATTAAAATAATCATTTTAAATCAAACTAAGAGTGCTACGCCGAGCGTTGCAACTAGTATTAGTCCCGAATCTCGATTTGAGCGAAAAAGAATTAAACATTTCTCCGGATCATTAATATCTAGTTTTTTGATTTGAATAAGTAAATGGCAAGCCATAATCAAAATACCAAAACCACAAAAAAGCAAAGACACAAAATCACCAATGTTGGCATAAATACATAATAGGCATAGTAAGTTAAAAAAAACTAATCCAATCACAAAACTATATAACCAAACATATGTATTATCGCCTAAACGTAGTGCAGTAGATTTAATGCCAATTAATATATCATCCTCCTTATCTTGATGAGCATAAATTGTATCATAAAATAATGTCCAGCAAATTCCAGAAAGATATAAAAATATTGGCGCAAAGCCCAAATCACCCTGATACGCTGACCAACTCAATAACGCTCCCCAATTAAATGCTAGGCCCAAAAATAACTGCGGCCACCATGTAAATCTTTTTGCGAACGGATATATAGCCACTACTACTAAAGAAAGAGTTCCTACTAAAACTGCGAACCAATTCAAGGTAAGTAATAAAATAGCTGAAATTATTAACTGAAAGGACATCCAAATCAGTGCTGATTTCACCGAGACCAAGCCCGATGGTAAAGGGCGAGATTTTGACCGAGCGACCTTTCCGTCAAGATTCCTATCGGTAATGTCATTCCATGTACAACCAGCACCTCTCATCAATATCGCACCAAAAAAACACACCAGTGCAATCCAGAAAGCATCAAAGTCAATTAATGAGCCACCATCATCTATTATGGCTATTAAAAGACCCCACCAACAAGGTATCAATAACAACCACGTCCCGATTGGTCTATCCAAACGAGAAAGTCTTAAAAAAGGTTGAGACCATTCAGGGCAGTAATTATCAACCCAATTTGATTTTATCGCGTCGGAAACACGTCCATCAGTTCGTAACGAAACTTTCTCTGGATTTTGATTAGCTGGCGTCATAAATACTTAACATGTCATATAAAAATTCAAAAATACGTCTTTATTTAGACGGTTCTATAACAAAAGAGCAAGAGATCCTATTCAATAAGGACCAATCTCATTACTTATATAAGGTTATGCGATTAAAAATTGGTGATACATTAGATATTTTTAATGGTTGCGACGGAGCTTGGAAAGTTGAAATTATTGAAATTGGTAAAAAGATTACGCGCGGAATAGTACATGAGCAAACCCAAATACAATTCAACCCTCCTGATATATGGCTTCTTTTTGCTCCAATTAAAAAAAATAGAACAAGCTTAATTATTGAAAAAGCCACTGAAATGGGGGCGGCTCGAATAATACCAGTAAAAACTGATTTTACGAATGCAGAACGTATTAAAAGAGAAAATTTACATGCTCATGCAGTTGAGGCAGCCGAGCAATGCAGAGGAACATTTATTCCTATTGTGGAAAAATTAACTAACCTGAATGTCATCTTAGATAATTGGCCAAAAGATAGGCATATATTATACTGCGATGAAACCCTATCAGGAACCAAGGTTGAAAAACCAAATAAACCCTTTTCTAAATGGGCCATATTGGTTGGTCCTGAAGGTGGGTTTTCCTCTGAAGAGCAAGCCTTATTAAATAATCACAAACAAACCTTTCCAATTAGTCTTGGACCACGAATTTTACGAGCAGATACCGCAGTTGTTGCCGCGTTGTCTTTTTGGCAAAATAATTTTGGCGACTGGTGATGTCTTTTCTAAGACCAGAAATAAAGTTGTGGCTTTACAAATGGCGAGAGTGCCTTATCAGCTTCATTATTGCTATGTTAGGTCTATGGATGGCTTTTCATGGTGTGTCCAAATATAATTTAATACTGCAATTTTCTGGATATATTATAGCAATTACAGGTATTTGTATAACAATCGCCGCTTATAGAAGGGTGTCATTTTCACAATTCCCAAACGGTCTAGGATTAGTAGAGATAAGAGAAAGGCAAATCGTTTACTTTAATCCCTCAGGTGGAATTGCATTTTCTGCTGATAATATAATATCCATTGAGATAAATATTTCCAGTACATCTGGTCCCAGTTGGAGATTGAAAACCGAAGATCAATCAATGGTAAACATACCGTTAAATGCGTTTGGAAACGAAAAACTCTTTGACATATTTTTAACGCTTCCAGGGGTTGAATCTTCTCATCTTATTAACGCGGCAAACAATCCTAAAAGTACACCCAAGAAAATTTGGGAAAAATAGATACTTGACTTGGGTAAATCTTAAGTTCACCACTCAACAAAACGAAACTAATAGAGGCTCACAAATGTCTATCCCACAATCTGGAGGCGGACTGATTGAACATTATGGACAATTAGCAGAATATTTAAATGCTGGCTGCAAACAAAAAAAAGATTGGAAAATAGGAACAGAGCACGAAAAATTTGGCTATATTAAGGATAGTCTCGCACCGCTTCCCTACGACGGCGATTGTTCAATAAGGGCTATGCTACAGGGGCTTCGGGATACCTATCACTGGTCAGAGATTTTAGAAGGTAACAACATAATTGGATTGACTAAAGAAGGGGCAAACATAAGCTTAGAACCAGGTGGTCAATTAGAACTATCAGGAGCACCTTTGGATACTATTCATGAAACTTGTGACGAAGTTAATCACCACTTGAAAGAAGTAAGAGATATTGCTGACAAAATTGGTGCGGGCTTTCTTGGATTGGGAGCCGCTCCAGAATGGACACACGAAGAAATGCCAATGATGCCAAAAGGCCGTTATAAATTGATGACGGATTACATGGATCGTGTTGGAACTCATGGCACGCAAATGATGTATAGAACTTGTACTGTTCAGGTGAACTTAGACTTTTCATCTGAAGAAGATATGGTCAAAAAAATGCGTGTAGGATTAGCGCTACAACCTATTGCTACAGCGCTATTTGCAAATTCTCCATTTTTTGAAGGAAAATTAAATAACCACAAAAGTTGGCGAAGTAGAGTATGGCGAGATTTAGACGAAGACAGAACAGGAATGCTTCCATTCGTGTTTGAGCAAAACTTTGGCTTTGATGCCTGGACTGAGTACGTTTTAGATGTTCCAATGTATTTTGTTTATCGTGATGGGAAGTATATAGATGCTTTGGGTCAATCATTTAGAGATTTTTTAAAAGGAAAGTTGCCTGCCCTACCAGGCGAAAAGCCAAAGATTTCGGATTGGGCAGACCATTTGACGACTGTTTTTCCAGAGGCTCGAGTGAAGCAATTTATCGAAATGAGAGGAGCAGATGGTGGTCCTTGGAGAAGATTGTGTGCATTACCTGCTTTTTGGGTAGGATTAATGTATGATCAAGGCTCGTTAGATAACGCTTGGGATATTTGTAAAAAATGGGACGCAAATACGAGAGAAGAAATGCGAATTGCTGCCTCAGAAGATGGCATTTCAGCAAATGTTAATGGTATATCCATGTTAAGCTTGGCAAAAGAGTTAGTAGATATTTCAAGGTCTGGATTAAAAAATCGTGCAATACCTGGAAACGGAGGTTTGGTCCCAGATGAATGCCATTTTTTAAATTCCATTGAAGAAGTTATAGAGACAGGAAGATCTCCTGCCTGCGATCTTATCGATAAATACGAAAACGAATGGGATAAAGACCTAAAAAATATCTACAAAGAATATTCTTATTAAGATTTTGTTAAATTAAAATATAAATACTAATAGATAAAAAAATTTAAAAAAGGTTATACTTTACCAATTCTTGTTTCAGATCCATTTATCAACCTTCTGATATTATCTTTGTGGCGATGACAGATCAAAACGGCCATAATTGTTGTAACTATTAAAGCTTCATTTCCATAAAATAAGAAAATCCATATTGGCGCGGACACACTAGAAACCATGGCAGATAGAGAAGAATACCTAAATATAAATGCTGTCATTATCCAAATCAAACAAACTAAAAATCCAGTGACAAAACTTAGAGCTAAGAGTGCACCAATAAATGTGGCAACGCCCTTTCCTCCTGAAAACCTTACCCATACAGGATAAATGTGTCCGATAATAACACAAATGCTTGCAGTTATTGCTGCATCTTCAGAAATAAGGCGTGCCACTATTACGACTAGAGCTCCTTTTGCCCCATCGAGAATTAATGTAATCAAAGCTGCTAATTTATTTCCTGTTCTAAGAACGTTCGTTGCGCCAATATTACCTGAACCAATATCTCGCAGATTTCCTAAACCAAAGACTTTGGAAACTAATATTCCAAATGGGATTGAGCCTAACAGATAACTAAAGGAGATCACTGCAAAAGTTAGAACCGTTGCCTCCATAGAAAAATTACTCACGGGAAGAATCTCCAAATATCTCACGCCCATTCACAAAAGTCTTGATTACCTTGCCCTGCATTAAAGTTTCATCATAGGGTGTATTTTTTGACTTAGAATTAAGAGAAAATCTATTTAAGACGAATGGAACATCAGGATCAAATAATACCAAATCAGCACTACTTCCTTGTTCCAAAGTACCAACTGGCAAGTTGAATCTTTTTGCAGGGTTTAAAGAAAGTGCACGAAATAATTGTGGAAGAGTAATTGAGCCGTTATGAAATAATTGAAGCGACGCTGATAAAATTGTCTCAAGACCTACTGCCCCACTTGCAGCTTCCTCATAAGGTAATCTTTTACTTTCTTCATCTTGAGGCGTATGCATTGATGAAATTATATCGATTGTGCCATCCGCTACAGCCCCCACCATTGCCAATCTATCAGCTTCCGATCTTAACGGCGGTTTGATCTTAAAAAACGTTCGATAATCCCCAATATCCATTTCATTAAGAGTTAAATGATGAATTGATACACCCGCTGTTACGTCCATACCATTTGACTTCGCACGCCGCAGAGGTTCCAATGAAAGAGCGGTGGACAATTGATCAAAATGGTATTTAACGCCAGTTAGTTCAACAAGAGCAAGATCTCTCTCAAGACCTATCTTTTCAGCAATTGGATTTACAGCTGGCAGCCCCTTTAATGAAGAAAACTTACCAGAAGTCGCTGAAGCGCCTGCCGTCAATGTGCTATCTTGAGGATGGCCTTGAACCAGCAAACCCAAACTTGCCGCATACGTTAAAGAACGACTCATAATCTTATTATTCGTGATTACTTGATCACAATCTGTAAAGCCAATAGCTCCAGCATCACTTAGAAATCCCAGCTCTGTCATTTCTAAACCAGCTCTTTCACGAGTTAAGGCTGCCATTGGATAAATTTTAATTGGGGACACTGTATTAGCCCGGTTTTTAACAAATTCCAACTTTTCCGGTGTATCAATAGCTGGAATGGTATCAGGACGAGTTACCATCGTAGTAACCCCACCTGCAGCAGCAGCTAAACTAGCCGTCCTAAAACTTTCTTTATGACGCTCTCCAGGTTCACAAATCTTGACACCAACATCAACAATCCCAGGAGCCACATATTTTCCAGAACAATCTATAACGTTATCAAAAACTTTATAATCAATTTTGACATTATCATAAGAAACATCAGATATCTTCCCATCTTGAATACTCAAATTTCCAAGTTTTACCTGATCCTGAATAGGATCAATTAGATGAGCATTTTTTAATAAAATCCTCAAAGTGAATCCCCATTCACAATTTCTTTGGAAACATTTCGAGAAAGCAAATCCATAATTGCCATTCGAACAGCAACACCAACTTCAACTTGGTCTTGGATTACCGAGTGATTTATGTCATCCGCCAAAGTTCCATCAATTTCTACGCCACGGTTCATTGGTCCAGGATGCATCACTATCACATCTTTTTTGGCTGACAATAATTTTTTATTATCTAAACCCCATCTGTGATAATATTCTCTGGCAGAGGGTACAAAACTTCCATCCATTCTTTCTCTTTGCAATCGCAGCATCATAACAACGTCAACATCATTTAACCCTGAGCGCATATCTTCAAAAACCTCAACACCAAATTCTGAGATGCCAGATGGCATCAAAGTTCTGGGTCCAATTAAACGCACTCTATTTCCTAATTTGCTTAGTAATATTAAATTAGAACGTGCAACGCGCGAATGCGCAATATCGCCACAAATCGCAATCGATAATCTTTGTAATCGTCCCTTTGCTCTACGTATCGTCAAAGCATCCAACAGCGCCTGTGTTGGGTGTTCGTGCAAACCATCACCTGCATTTATGACGGAGCAATTTACTTTTTCAGCCAATAGTTTTACAGCCCCGGACTGTGGATGGCGAACAACAATTAGATCTGGATTCATAGCATTTAACGTCAAGGCAGTATCTATAAGGGTTTCCCCTTTTTTTATAGATGATGCCTGCATGGCCATATTCATCACATCGGCACCAAGACGCTTTCCTGCAAGTTCAAAAGAAGCTTGCGTCCTTGTTGAATTTTCAAAAAACATATTAATTTGAGTAAGGCCAGAAAGAATATTTGAGTTTTTCTTGGTTTGTCGGTTTAAATCCACATAATTATCAGCAGTATTAAGAATCTCTAATATAGCCGCCGGTTCAAGTTGCTCTATACCCAAAAGGTGTCTATCGCAAAATGCCATTCATGCCTCTTTTAATTTTTTTTGTTATATGGTGATCAAACTTACCAAACAAGGGATTTACGACTTATTATTGAAGGCCTAAACTAAACCTATGGAAAATGATAGATCCGAATCTCTAAATTCAATGGAAGCAATAGAAATTTTGGCGTTGTATAATGAACTAGGCGTAACTGAAACTTTAGAGGAAAAGCCTGTAAATAGATTTGAGCAGCAAAAAGCAAAAGGTACAGAATCAAATTTAAAAAAATTGGATACAAATCTATCAAAAACCAATTCTCTTCCAACACAAAGCGCGCAGCATGTGGCGACGGCCCTAGCAAATAAATC
>Ga0315328_10000342_pt1 | contig 19990 bp, 20 predicted proteins | sample M120032315metaG_FD_203462 | JGI IMG/M metagenome (GOLD analysis project Ga0315328, IMG submission 203462) | Ammonia-oxidizing marine archaeal communities from Monterey Bay, California, United States - M1 200m 32315 | ecosystem: Environmental > Aquatic > Marine > Intertidal zone | place: USA... | reverse complement strand
TAGGCGTGAAGACAGAGCGTGCCATGAAATCATTGGACACGTTCAGGTTCACATCACTAGACAAGTCAGCAATAGAACAGATTGCTTCTATTTATGGTGGAGCAGTAAAGAGTTGGACACCACCTCGCAGTAAGCAAGAGCAGTGGGAAGTCATCACTACTACTAGCGAGATAAGGGTGTACCTACCTCCTCACAGCATCGATGTTTGGTATGAAGCGTGGTCAGGTGGGGGGTGTCAACGTCGTTGCGATGGTGTGACTGCTGAGGTTCCAATGCAGACGCCAGATGGCATGGACATCGACACGGTTCCATGTCTATGTGAGACTGAGAACTCAATGACTTGCGCTCCTTACACCCGCCTCAGGGTTGTGTTACCTGAGGTCAGGTTTGGTGGGGTGTGGCGTCTTGAGTCTAAAGGTTGGAATGCAGCCAATGAAATGCCGGGAATGGCTGGCATGATGGAGCAGATGCAGGCTATAGGGCTGGCTGAATGTCAACTCGTATTAGAGAAACGCACCAAGATTTCAGGTGGTCAGACCAGACACTTCGTTGTACCTCGTCTGACTATGGATGCCTCGCCTCAGGAGATTATGGCGGGCGGCGGGCAGGCTACGGCGTTGGAGTCCCCTACTCCTCCAACGTCCGTGCCTGCTCTCGCTGCTATCGAAGACTTTGTAGAAGCAGAGATCATAGAAGATGAAGTCCCTCCAGAAGTAGAAGGTTGGGACATACCCCCTCCGGGTATCAAGGTAATCAAGAATCCTGATGCTCCACCAAAGTTTCTACCTGCACCATGACCTTGAAGTTAGAGAAGCAGGTCATCTATATGGGTGGGGGGTTGACTCGTGTGGGTTGGATCGTATGGGACAACGATGAAATGGTGGGGTGGGAATATGATTATGATGTGGCGCATCGGCGGGCACATACTGTGATCGAACAGAAAGAACATCGGGATGGCGTGTGAGCAATATATATGGTAAGGGACCAAAAGGAAAAGCGACTAAACTTCATGCTGCGATTGTTAGAGATCATGCTAGTTGTCAGTCTTGTGGTTCTACCAATAGTTTGCAGTGTGCTCATATAATCAGTCGTAAATATTCACACACTCGTACCGATTTAGATAACGCATTCTGTTTGTGTGCGTCATGTCATGCATATTTCACGGATCATCCTGTTGACTTTGGTCAGTTCACCATCGACCAGATAGGAGATGACAACTACACTGCGTTGTTAAGGAAGAGACAGTCAACCGACAAGGTGGACTGGGACGTAGAGGCTAAGCGGTTGGAAGAGATCGCTAGAGATAGGGGATTAATGTGAGTGAAGATTGGATGGGTGAACTACGAGGGAGTGGGGATCCAGAGTTTGATTCACAGTTCAGTGCCAACTTATTCTTAGATAATGAGTCACGATACTGGAGGCTGGAGTTGCAAGGACCGGCAGCCATGCTGTTGTTCTTCCTACTAGACCACACCGAAACCGGCATCATCCATAAACTTTGGGACGAAGCAAAGTTTGATCGCCTTATTAAGTTTGACCTTGGTGAACTCAATGAGTGATGAACCTCATGGTCGCAGGAAAGGTTACATTAAATGCTGGAACTGCAACGGCTGGATAGGTAAGGGCCTACTAGATGAAGACCATTACGACAACGCATGTCCCTTGTGTGAGGCTACAGGGTTGATTGACTAGTCATCCACTAGTATCGCTGTCTGCCACAGCACACCCTTCTCAGGTACGTTGATCCATAGCGCCTGCTGTGGTGCTTCAAACGCAAAGTTACCTATGGCAGCGTACTCGTCGTAACCCTTGAGGCTACCGTTGAGTAGGAACCCTGACGATGGGGCCATAATCAACTGGTGAAAGTGGCCTAGTACCATGTAATCGAAGTCTGTGTTGTTGCGTTTGCGTGCAACCATACGCATGAGGGGAGGCCAGATGCCACCGATGCCGCCTCCACCCTTGGCTTGGTCACCATGCGTAAGCAGATAGGTCGTGTCCTGTACCTCAACCATGAGGTCAGCACCCTCAGCGACATCGAAGGTAACCTTCTTGTTATCTATGAAGCGTTGCTCCAATGTCTTCGAAAGAAACCAATCGAAGTTATCTTTGACTCGTAGTTTATGACGAGGCTTTCGGCTTCGACGCCCATGATTACCCACAACACACGGCACATGCACATAGTTGAAGTGTTCGGCTAGAAGGTTGATACCTGCTGTGATCTGTTCCGTCCAGAAGATAACAGATGCAAGCATCGTATCTTCGTTAGTCTCCGATAGTTCCTCATGGATGTCGCCACTGAAGATGTCACCACCAAGGAAGAGAACACACCCTTCGTAGTTGACACCTGTAATGTAATCCTTAGTTAGAAGAACGATCTTCTGGAAATACGTTTCCAATCGTTCGACTGCTATCTCTCTGTTGTATTCGTTCCGGTAGCCAATCTCTTCTGGCCGAACCACTTCATCAAAGTGAGTGTCAGATAACACCGTACACACAACGCCGCTTGATTTCTTAGGTTTACGAGTTAACCATGTCGGAGGTTTATATGTGTGTCCCGCCAATTGTGTAAAGAGTTGGCCTCTGACTTCAGCCTGATCCAGATCAGATTCCAACTCCTTGACATGAGCCTTCAAGATAGAAGCCTCAGTGCGTACCTTGCCTAACTGACGAGACAGGGCAGTGATCTCCTGTATCGTTTCGCCTTCTTCAGCAAACGCTTTAAGACTATCGTCGCTCACGAGCCAACACCGTTTCTACCCGACCAGCAGTTACATCCTCATAACCCAGCGTTCTAAGCCAAGCCGCTGTCGTATCCTTACCGATAGCGCCACTATGCCTGCCATCCCATACCTGATTAAAGACATCATCAGGTAGATCATCGATCCACGCTCGCCCATTCTTGGGCCGGTCAGCAAAGTCTGCTAACGAAATATCAGATGCCATCAGGTACTAGTGGGTTCCACATCCTATGCCATGTCTTGTCATTCACGATACCAGTTTGAGGTAGCAGTGACACACGTTGGAAAGCAAGCACCGCCTTCTTGGTCTTGCGACCGAACACACCATCAGCAGCGCCACATGAGAAGTCTATAGCATTCAACCTCTGCTGCACCATCTTTACTTCCGGTCCCCTTGCGCCACGACTCAACGGCCACAACCCAATGTTGTGCCCAACCTGCTTATGTAGTGCAATAAGGGCAGCCCAGTCTGTCTTCGGTGCGTACTCTTCTTCTGGATAAGCGGTGCATGGGAACCAGTTCGTTGCGTCACGAGGCTGGAAATGCCACCACTCGCTCTTCACCGTTGGACGCAAGCCATACTTCGCTGCGATGTTGGTTACGTCAGCGCGTGATGGGCCAGTCAACTTAGCCATCGATAGATCCACAGCGTATGAGTACCCGTCAGGTTGCTCCTGATGAAACGATCCCTTGAAGAACCCATCTGGTCGTGACCAATCAGGGTTGGCTGCAAGGTTGCCTTTGCCAGCACGGTACTTGTCGTACAGTTTCTTCTGCTCTGCATAGGATCGGCACCCTGAACTAACTGCGACATATCCCTTGATTCTACCGTCCGCAAAGAAGTTCTCTAGCCGCCGCATGAACCGTGGATGCAGCAACGATAGATCAACTCGCTTGTTGGTTAGAAGAATCTTGCCTCCATCCGTCCCACTAGGTGGAATAAACTTATTCGGTCGGAGGCTCTCCAACTTGTAATCGAAGATGTCCCACATCATGTTCTTCGGTGCGACAGCGGCACCCCCATAGTAGGCATCCAACCATGCACGGGTCACAGCCGTCTTGTCTGTCACCGTGATGGGATGCTGCACCCATTCACCACCATCTACCCGTGCACGGATGTAGCCCTCTTCTAACTCCGCCTCACACTCAAATAGAACAGGGTCAGCACCTACTACAATGTCACCGACAGGGATTGAATCACCCCACTCAGGCTTCTGCCCGTAATGGTAGACGTACATGCCGATAGGCATCCGCCCTTCCTCTGTCTTACCGAACCATGTACGAAACGAGAACCCATCAGGATCAGGACGCCTATTGCCATGCCCATTCGATTGGCCCTTGTCGTTCTTCCAACGCAGGTCAGCGAACCCCAACGTCTTACCGGTACTATCTGATTCCCACCCATCCCGAACAGCCACCATGTACGACACCTTCACATGACGGCAGGCAACAATCTCCCGGTACAACGAGCAGCCATAATGCTCCCCCTCTTTAAAGAGAAGCCGCAACCCATTCTCTATACTGAATGCGTTATGAAACTTACCTTTCCACAGGGTCGGCCACCCCGCCTTGAAAGTTTCATGGATTAGAACCGACATCAGGCACCCTGCACTGTCACAATCGATACGGTAAGCACACCTTCAAACCAGTCTTCACTATCAGACCATGTAGAAATACTACCACCCTGATAGGACAGACCTGCGACATGCACAACACGGGACTCGTCGCCTATCTCAAACGTAACCAACGACCTGTCTTCTAGCAGCGCACGAATGTATTTGTAATCATCGTACACATCCTGATACACATCACGATTGCCGTGCCGGGTCTGCGTTGTAAGGATGATAGGTAGTTGAATGATCTCTGCTACGAATGGCATGGGTACAGCACGCACCGTCCACCGGTACAACGTTGGGGTACTGGTACCCGGCCCATTGAGTTTGATAGTTGGCGTAATGTATTCACCTGTAACCGAAGACACGGTACTTACATACTGAAGGTCTGACGCTACGAGGCCATAGTCAGTTGGATCTTTCTGCGACGACACCTGCACAGCCTTGATCCCCGGCGTGTACGAACCGACAACATCCGAATCCGTGTAGTAGTCACCACCTGTATCGTCTTCGATAGTGATCCGCATCGACTGACTAGTAGCCAGTTCACTATGCCTCAGGTCCACGGACACACCGGCCTTTAGTTCTGTGGTACCCCACCTGAACCGGCCTTCGTCTATCGACCCGGTAGTCTCATAGGTGGTTGATTCTTTATATGCACCAGCCCCGCTGATGGAGAAGAGGCGTGTCGTCCCACTCAAAATTACGCCCTGCACCGTTGCTGTTTTGCTACCAACCATCAGATCAGTGGCATAAGCAGGGGTCAGCGGACCTGTCAGTTCCTTCAACGACAGCCTGCCCAACCCCGAACGTGTCGTCGCATCGAACGGTGAGTCATAGTTCTCCCACCCGAACCAGATGAACTCACCCTGTGCATCGAACACCTGTACCCCATTGGTGATATCAATACGAGGACCGTACTGAATGAACCCAGAAGCAGAACCACCAAACGAATTGCTGGTAGTCAACGACATCTGCGCCAGTCGGATACCTTTAGAGGTACCGATACAAAGCAGACCGCTGTATTCAGACAAGACATTGACTGTTTCACCGGGCGGTAGTTCAGCCGCCATGACTGGTGCCTTCAACGCACCCGTCGCATCACCGATACCTATATGGTAGATCCGGCCCTGATTACCTTTGTTGCCAGCAGCGTAGATACCTGTTGGTGTACCTATGACCGATGACCACGCATCCACCTGAGGAAACGAAGCAGAAGTGATATCGTTACCGACTGCCTCATCCGCATCTGAAGGAAGAACTGTAAGCCGTGGCCCGTCTGAAGCAATTAGGTACCCGTTTGCGACCCATACTCCGTCGCCTGCGGCCATCCCCCCCATACTCCACTCGTTGCCGGTACTACTGCCAACAGTTGTACCCGCAATCTTTTGGACTTTCCCACCTGTACCCGCCACATATATGTTCGTGCCATCGCTCGCAACGCCCAGCACGGCCCCTGAGGCGGGATTAACAATCGGGCTACCGTTCCAGTTGGCACCGTGGTCAGTTGAGTATTCGATATTAGAACCATTTGCCATGTAAACGTAATCGGTGGCACCAACACTAGCGGTAGTCATATAAAGATTCGTATTGGTTGAAGCCTTCGACACGGCTGTCGCCTTATGCAACGACAACTCGCCCTTCACCCAAGGGTTGATACCCGTACTAGCATTAAACTTGCGTCCCTCAGACTCAAGCATGTCAGCCTCACGCTGACCAGCACCAAACTCCCAATCAGTACGAGTCCGCTTCCACACACCAGCCTGATTAAGCGTCTGCTCACCCGGTGTACCCTGAGTATCGAACCCCTCACGGATAGGATCAACCGTAGCCCTAGCAAATTGGGCTAGATCAATGTTATATTTGCGGTCACCCAGCCTGATCGGAAGGGCATCACGAACAGTCTGATGGAGTGACATGACTACCGAACAGTGGTCGGAAACACAGAAGAAGTCACGGCACCCGACCGCACACCCCACTTCGACATCAGACGCCGAGCCTCCTCACTTACCCGACGATCATATTGCGCCTGTAATACCAATGAATACCTTGCGCGATCTCCGGCAGCAACGGATCCATCAGAACGGCTATCCCCTTGACTATGTAGATCAAGACGAAGACTTTCTTCCCCAAGAAGTAGAGATGATGCTGCTCCTAATGCTGGAATATCTGTCATCTCAACCGTCATTCCAACAGTGGATACAAGATCGGTCGCTAGAGTAAGTGTCCCTGTCACAAACGGGTGAGCATACGTCAGATTAACTGTGACCGCCTTCTCAATACCCTCCTGCCGTACCACCTCATAGGCACCAGAATACTCCTGTACCTTGACGTTGAAGGCCAGCAGCCTGTCCTCACCGGCACGGGCAGTACGGGTAGCAGATAGAACCTGATTGAACCCGGTCGTAGCAAGAGCAGACGAAGTGACAGACTGCTCTGTCGTACTAAACGAAGCCGTTGTTCTATTCACCGCATACAAATTGTTAGGCAAAGCAAGGATCGCATCCTTAACTGCCTCATGAATCTGGTGACCCGAGAAGCGTGGCTCAACCTCAATAGCCGTATCGGCAGGCCATTCATACCCGACACTACCATCTACACCACGCTGCACAGTTGCATACTCACCATTGCGAGCATGAACATACATCGTTTCATAAGGATTAGTACCGTCACCTGCTGAGATGTAAGACCCAGCACGAATACCATCCGTCTGGTACTTCAATCTAATAGTGGTAGCCGAAGCAGTAATCGTTGTATGAATCGCATCCAATTCGGTGCGTGTATTGCTATTCAACAACCGTTTCGTGCGAGTTACAGCGTCACCAACAGTAGGCATAAGTCGATCCTATCGGTTAGTGAGGGGCAGGGCTAGGCCCCACCCCCCACTAATCCGGTTAGATTCTAGTAGCCAGTGAGGGTAGTCCACTTACCCATGTGCGACTCGCCCTTCACCTGAAGGCCTTCCTCACACAGAAGCATCACGGAGTCACTGTCGCCGGTCTTAGCAAGCGCCTCAACGATGAGGGGCTGCATGACACGACGCTGAATGTTGTCCTTCTGGACAACAAACGCAGTCTCCTTGTGGCACCAACGGTTCCGCACCAACTGTGTCTCACCAAACTCGTGGAACACAGAGGTAACAGGCACCCGACCACGACGCGGATCGTCAATGACGGTACGCACCCGACCGGAATCCGAGATGGCATTCAGAGTTGCCATCGAAGCAGGGTTAGCGATCAGAAGATCGGGCACCCCACCTGCGTTGTAACAAGCCTGCATCTGGGACTCAAGCGAAGCCAACGTCAAAGTTGTCGTCGTGTCAACATTGGAGGTGATGAACGAGTTCAACCCACCAGTTGACCGCTGCTTGTTCGTGGTGTCGTCAACGGGCTGACCATAGAGGTAAGCCTGCTCACGGGTGATGACGTTCTCAACTGAGCGGCCATACAACTGCTTGGCAAACTCGTCGCTAACGCCATACCGGCTGATCTGCTGCTCCGTACGAGTCATGTTAACGGGTGTCGGCCCGAAAATCTGAGTGTAGTTAGAGCGGATCGTCCGGTCAGCCGACCGGGCGGTACCCGGATCGGAACCCTCAGGAAGAGCCGTACCGAGGCAGGTAACTACGTCACCTACTGCGATAGCGGTCTGCGCTGAGTGGTTAGCCCAACCGGCAACCGTGAGGTCACCTGTTGAATTGTTGACAGCGGTGACCCGAAGGACCGCTGCGTGCTGGACTGCACCTTCGTCCATGATGGTAACAAGGTCACCAACCTGAAACTTGTAGGAGTCTGCTGCTGAAACCGACACAACGACAACGCTCGTCCCTGTGTTGGAGTTAGTAGCATCCGCCGCTGCTGTGGGCAGCAACAGTTCTTCGTCCATCCACTTGAAAGTGGTCTGATCGACGGGGGAACTACCGAGCAACTGTCGCCCGTCAGTACCAACGCCGTTGATGAGTGGTGAATCAATAGGTGAAATCATGTAAATGAGTTCATCCATATTGATCTTAACGCCGACAGCAAGGTCGTAACTGGTGACCTTACCGCCATAGCCGACGATAGTCATAATAAAACGCTCCTAAGTAGTTAAGTGGATTGGGTTTTTTGCTCCCGTAGAATCCGCTCATACTTAGTGCGATTGTCGGCAAACTCTTTGACACCAATACGACTACCGTCAGCGTGCACATAAGGAACGAATGATCCGTCCCGTCTATGCTCACCAGCAGTTCCCTTCTCCCAAGCCGGATTGGCTTTACGAGGAGGAATCTTGTTGTTCTGAGATGGCGCTGCGTCAGCCGTCAAGGCTGGCGACTGGAGAATCCGCTTCGCAGTTTCTTCTCCACAATCCTGACAAACCTTGTCGGGATCGTCCGCTATCTGCTGTACCAGTTCGTACTGAACGTGGCACTCAGAACATCGGTAAACGTATGTAGGCATTACCGGTCAGAAATAACCCGTTGATCTGGGTCAGCCCCACCTGCTGCTTCCAGCACGGTGTGTACGAAACGTGCAGCCGACTCGTCTTTCGGACGACCGTCTGCGATCATCTCTTGGAACTGACGATGACCTGCGTCGTATGGGCTTTCTGTCTGGTTCTCTGGTGGCACATTATCGCTGGCAAGATTCTGCCGCTCCTGTGATACTCGCGCATCATCAGTAGCATCAGGCTCCGGTGGTGGCGCTGCCGCCCCCGGTGCCAACTCCGCCCACTCCGCTTGGATGGATTCTGTTTCCAGATCCCCATCGTAAGCCTTGTATAGAAGTTGTCCTGCCTTCGTATCTGTATCCACACCCGCTTTAAGAAACGCCATTTCACGTTTCATTGCATCTAGTTCCTGCGATGCTTTCTTGCCGCGATCAGCGGCATCTCGCAGTTCCTTGATACTTCCGGGTTCCTGAGTAGCCATGATGTCTCTCCTTAACCGAGTCGCACATAGTCGGAGGGACTATGCGGGGTGACTTGTTCAACATCGCCGGGCGTCAGCCGGGTCTGTCTCCACTTAATACTCATCGGGGGCGTGGGCGATCCCAATGGTGATGGCACTCACCGGCCAAATACATGGCGCACAGCGGCCAACCTGAAAGTTATTATACTAACCCGCTGGGTGATTAGCAATGAAATCTTCGTATGCTTCTGGACTATTCAAAAGGATAGTCACACCCGCTGGTGTATCCTTCTTACCTATTGTCATACTAATTGTGCCGACAAGCGTGCCGATAGCAACAAGCAGCGCGGTGATACCCGCCAAGAGTTTAGTTACATTACTCACCAGTTCTCGTCATACCAGTCATCGCACCACGCTCTAGTGCGGCACGCCTGCTCGTTCATATCGGTACGCCACCACAGGTCACCAAGTTCCCAGCCGATCTCTTCAAGGCGTTCATTGAACTCAGCAATCTCGTTGGTCAACGCCGCCACATCTGCGGCCATCAACTCAACCATCACAGATGTAGCAAAGTTGCGGGAGTCTGCAACCCGAGCCAACCGTAGGTTCTCCAACGAAGTAGCGTTCGTATCGATGCCTTCTTCGATGGCATCCAACCGGGCCAGCACAGCACTATCGGTACCAGTATTCTGTTCGATAACAGCAACAGAGCGTTCCAACCCCGTGATCCGGTTAGCGACCTGCGCTGCATTCCAAGTAATGACCGCGCTGAACGTGACCACACCCAAGATCAGACCAAGCGTTACCTTGGAGATCCTAATCTGTTTCAGATCTTGAGTAAGGTCATCAGTCATATTAGTAATTCTCCGGCTGGTATGGCAGATACTTTCTCAACTCATTCAACGAAGGGGCACGCTTTCTCTCAGGCTTACTAGGACGCCCATAGTTCTTCTTATTCTTACGGGTAGCCCGTCCCTGCCCCTTGTCCAGCATCCAACTCTTCTTTGCCTCACTATAATCCAAAGGAAGGGTATCCGGCATTACGACACCACCGATGCTGAACCATCACCGAACTTACCGGCCACAACACCCTTGACAAGACTCAACGTAGCCGTAGCACCAGCCAACGCAGCCGCCTTAGCGTTACCGATGTCTCCACCGACAACAAAGATACCGAGAAATGCCTGAATAAAGGTAGCAACTACCCGTTCAATAACGTCCTTAGTAAGCACGCTTCTTACCTCCCTTAGTTTTCTTGTAAGGCAACTTCTTTGCCTTACCCTTAGAACCTGATGTCTGGACCTTAGGCATTAGCCGCTCCGAATCCTGTAGTCGTACCCGATAGTAACGCACCACCACCACCACTAAACTTGGCGCTTCGTCCTATAGCGCGACGTTCAATTGTCTCAGACAAATCATTGTCATCAAGATCGAACGCTGCCTCCACCCCTTCTGTAGCATAATCCAAATCAACAACCTCATCTATATTCTCAGTGAACAACATCTCCCGTTCCTTCAACTGAGCAAACCTATTCCACTGCTCCGCCTGCGACAAACCCAAATCAGAAACCTTTTTAGCAAGATTCTCATCCCACCCAGCGTCCAGACCAGCAACCATCCGACCCCACCCACCCGTTTGGGCGGTACTAATATCATCCTGAACCGCTGACCAGTCATCACCCGGATCAAGGAACGTCTTCATAGTGATAGACGTACCATACTCATCACCGAACCAGTCAGTAAGTTTGTCACGCACTGCTGGCGGCATCTCATACATAACCCGCTGCGCCGCATTCAACCGTTCAGTCACCTCACCTATACCAACACTATTCATATACAAACTAGTAATCAAATTATTAAAGTTTGCTTCAACAACTCCAACACGTTTGAGTTCATTAGCAACATCCTTCTCAAAGGCAATGTATTCACCGGGGGTGGGTATCTCCCGTGAACCAGCAGGCATATTCGCTATCCCCGGAAACCGCTGCTTGAATGCTTCACTGTCGTACATGCCAATCAGTGCGCGCTCTGCCGTGAATGATGGATCGTTAACTAATTCAGTTTCAGCCCATTTCCACAAACCATCGATAGCAGTCTTGTCCATCCCGGCTTCACGCAACGCCGTATAGAAGGCAGACTGCATGTTCTGACTGGGAGAGAGATCAGGGTCAGAAGTTTCCGGGCTTTCTACTCTCTCGCTCGTACCATCGGTATAAAAAGTAGTATGCGATCCGTCAGCATTCTCCACTGTACGCTCAACAACCTTGGCTGTTTCTGGGAAACCATACGTCATTGGGCGATACCCTTGAAGCGACTGAGCAGGCGTACCCTCACCCTCCGTGCCCGCAATACGCATATTACCGGTAGCAGCAAAATGCTCGCCATCGACATTCCCCGGAAGCATCATCCCTACATGCAAACCAGACGCACCGGCATCTCTCAACACCAACCCTTGACCCGGTACGTTTTCCCACACCGCACCAGTAGCCATCAGAAGTCACTCCTGAACATCGCAGCCGCCCTAGTAATAAACTGATTCATCGGATCCTGATACTCAGACGAATGCTGGAACCGATCAAGGTTAGTACGAGCGAGATTCCTCATCTCCGCCGCTGTCCTAAACCGCTTCGACCCGTCATCATTAACCACCTGATAGTTATCCATCAACCACTGGTCATCTTTGGCATAACTCTCATCGTCCCACAGATTAACAGCAGCACTCCATAGAGGATTAACCAAATCAGAGATAGTCGAACCGGGGCTACCCTCTGTCGACCACTGCCCCATCCCCTCCTGCTGAACCGGAGTCAACCCCCATGACCCATACGCACCCTTGTCGATCTCCGCCATCCTCTGAGCCTCGCTTGGCCCCCGCTCCGTCTTGATCTGTAACGCCCACTCCCTCAACGTGGCGTCATCAATGTCATACAACTGGCTATTAGCACGGTTGCGTAGATTATCTACAATATCTTGGACGGTTCCGGCACCAAGCCCTTCAAGTCCAAGAACACGCAAATCAGATCCCATACCCTGAGTAAAGATATTGTCTGCTGCGTAACGCTGAATCTTCGACGTAGCAGTATCAGGCCATGTATCATTCGGATAGTAATGGTTAGCAGCCCCACCCTCACGCATCAGCATGAACGCTATATTGTTAATATGTTTAGGGTTAGCGTTCGCCCATGTGGCATCCATACGCTCATCAAGGTCTTCAAGAATGGAACGAGCAACTTCTACATTCGCATCCCATGTAGCACCCCAATCGCCGGTACCACTATAATCTTTTCCTAATAGCGATTCAAACTGTCCATGCTCGGGGACCATCCGGTCGCCTTCTCCCAAGAGCAGTTCACCTTCTACCATTTTGCCACCGGGGCCACCACCGGTATACCACAACTGGGTTAGTTTACGGTAGTTATCAGTATGCGATGCCCACCAACCTTGCTTCTCTAGGTCAGCCAGAAGGTCATCTTCTAAATCATCCCAGAGGAACTTGCCTACCTCCTTATTCCTGTTCTCTTCAAATATGTCTTCCCATTTCTTCCACCAAGCCCCAACCTCTGGAGTATCATCTCCCCAGAACTTCATCCACCCCTGAGGCAGACTCCCCTGTAGACTAGAGGGAGTATACGGCGGGTTATCCACAGCCAGTTTTGCGAATAGATCACCAATCGAATTAAGCGCCGCTACATCCTTGGCTTCCATAATGAATTCTGGAACAGTGCCACCATACTGATTGTATTGATCGAATATATACTGTAGCGCCAAGTCCTGTTCGTCAGTATCCAGCCCCCATTCTTCGATCCGATCCCTCCACTCCTCAGTTCCAGTAATCGTAGATTTAAAATCATTCGGAACCTCAACCGTTGTCCAGTCAGCCTCCCCTCCTACCTCTTCCACGGATCTAGTTACACCTTCACCGTAGTTACCCGGAAAGTTTGAATCAGCCGGATCCAACTCATGCACACTCCACCGGGTGAAATCCCAGTCATCCGTCGGTTCACTGTAATCCCTGCGATGCCCGACATACTCAGCAGCAATAGCATTAGTTACCGGATCAGCAAGTTGCTCAATCAATAGATTGAGATTCACCTCAAACCCTTCACCCGAATTGGGCTGATGAAGTATCCCGGCCTCTACAAGTTTAGGTAGATGGACACTATTGATCTGCCAGATACCGTAACTTTGTGTCCCATCCGGTTCGTCAGTGATCTCTTCAGCGACACCCTTGCTTTCAGCCCACGCTATAGTCGCCAAGTAGAAAGCATCAGCCTCATCCCAGCCCTGCTCCAACCCAAGTTCATAAATCTCCTGAATGTTCATCGCGGTCCCCGCCTAAGACCAGCATCAGGATAGAAGTAGTTAGTCGTAGCCAGTTTCTTCAAATGCTCACTAGTCCACGGCTGCCCCTCAGCAGGACGAATGTTCTTCCGATTCGGCTTACGCCAGAAATGCCTATCTACTTCTATACCGTATTCCCCAGACTCCGCTACCGCACGCTCATAGTCAGCATCGCTTCGATAACCAACAATCATTGCGTCACCATTCTCTATCTCTCTGCGTATATCGTTGGGGAACATAGCCTGACCATTATGGCCCTGCTCAGAAAGATCCTTACTCAACCCCTTCAACACGCTGGCATCCTGCCGACCCACAACAGGTACGACTCCCCCACCCATTGAACCCATCCATGAACCTGCCTCTTCACGGAACCCATCGCTCAACCCATCCAGCACCGGGCTACCTGTGCTGCGTGTCCCCTGCTCCATCCCATCCACCGTGGCACCAGTAGTCCTCACCACCCAGTCCAAGTGTTCAGGGAACTCTTTGATCCAACTCCACCAGCCATCATTGAAAGAAGCAAGCCCACTAACAACCTTCTCTACCTGCTCTGGGAAGACCGTTCCGGCAGTGACCGCAGCAGCCCCTCCTATAGAGATACCTGATCCCAAGTTCCTTAGGGCAACCTTGCGTTGATCCCTAATTAGTTCATCGAACAACGAACCATAATCCTCTACCGGGCTGCCCTGTAACACTCCATCCCAGTTGATTCGATCTATTTCTTCACGCCAAATCTCATTCTGTTCTTCCAGTGTGTATGTATCAGGGAGAGGACGCCTCTCATCCGGACCGGGGTTACGGTCCAACGGATGACCGTCCTGCCAAATATTGGTGCCGTCGCCGGGTCTCCTTCCCAACCCACCATGCGGACGCGGCGACGATATAAACTGATCCAATTCTTCCAAACGCGCGAATGCATGATCGTAAATCTTTTCATATACGGCATGTAGCGACTCATCCGTGTCGAAATACAGTCGGTTCAAATAATCATGCAACGACTCACCGGCTGCCGCTGTGTCAGGCATCCCGTGGATATACCCGCTCTTGATGGCAACATTCTCCCAATACGGCATCAACTCCTGACCTTCTGGAAAGAGACCTATATCATCTAAAGCGTCCTCAATGCCCATTGCCTCTCGCGTTGCCTCTTCAATAGTCTGGAAGTCTGGGTCACCAGTCACACCTAATGGTGTACCGGGTGGACCCTGCTGCCCAATCTCCGAATCAAGCAACCCACCGTTTCTTTGCATTTGCTCAAACTCATCTATAGTGTATTTGCGTGCCCAATCAGGTCTATCTTCATATAGAAGATTCTTGAATAGCACCTGATCCCGTTGGGAATACTGAATCCCGGTGTAATCCGACGGATCTCCTACCGGCTTAGGCTCTCCAACATTCCACCCCCCTCCCGCATCTGCATCCCGTATAGCGAGGGCACGGTATTCTGGATTATCCATATTGTACGGACCAGATATTTTATCTAGTTCCGATGCGGAGGTCCGCCCCAACCCGGCGGGATCCAAACCTTCGGTCCATTCGGCTAGGGGAGCAGCATTCCATGACTGTTCCACTTTTGCTTCGTCAACCCCCGCCTGATACTCTGCCCGATCCTCAGCAGACCAGCCCTCCCGCTTGCGGTCCAAATCAGCCCAATGCTCTGCGGCACGACGAGCATCCTCTTCAGCGTAGGGGTCCACTGCCGCACCACGACGTTCTGCCTCTGTTGTCGCTCGCCCTAAGAATTCATCCGTGCGGGGCGTGTCCCAACCGGGTGGAAGACCCTCATACCGCCGACTTGAACCGGGGTTACCCTTTCGCTGCATGGCTGGAAGGTATTCATCAAAGTACCAGCGGAGCATGGTCGCAGCGTCAGGATCATCGATGTCTGGGTGAAAATCCCGATACATTGCTTCTCCCAGTTCCCGTTCACTTGGTGGAAGCCCTAGAGTTCGTGTCCCAGCCTGATACTGATCTCGGGCTGTCAATCCAGCATCATTCATTTCGAATTCATACAACTCGTCCGGTGTGAGTTCTCGGCCAGCAGCGGTAGACGTATCGGGTGGACGACGCACATATTCTTTCCCATCGCGTACAAAGTGAGTTTTGTTCCACCAATACTTTTTGCCGCTTACGGGATCGGTATACTCAGGCTTTAGATAAGTCGCATATTCTCCAACGGTGGGATCTACTGCCGCCGTGGCTTCAGGTGTACCGGGTGGACCCTCCGGGGGGATCTCAGCACGCTTCTTGTCGATACCACGCCACAACTCATCGTTATCCGCTTTAGACGGAGCCACAAAGTCAACCTGCCTAAGCATATCCTCCGGCTCTGTCGGCATATAAAACGTTGACCCACCCTCCGTAGGAGAACGCTGCGGCCCTGAGTCTTGGTCAAACGGCCTAAGCGGAGTCGGTTCCCCGCCACCCTCTAGCACCTTCCATTGATCTGGCTTCGTAGAAATGTTCCTGAACGGAGCCAGAAGTCTCGGCGGAATATCAAAGTTTCTAGTTATCGCACCAATCAGTCGTCTACCACCAGCACCCATCGCTGCCAAACCAGTTGGACCCAACAAAGCACCAAGCCCTGCTTCTATCGCCCAGCCTGTTGTGCTGTTCGCTATGAACGGATTGGTGTGTTCATACACCGGGCCTGTGGCATCCGGATACTTTGCGACCGATCCACTTGCACCAGTCGCCGCGTCGAACGTAGGCCGGGTAGCACCGGAAACATCCTTACCCTGCCTACCAGCCCACCGATTGTTAGGCCGGTACGCACTGCTCTGCATATAACCTGTAGATGCTGGATCCAATGGGTTACCGCTAAAGAACTCAGGTTCTAGTTCTGGTTGCCGCTGCCCATCACGCATCACAGCATATGTAGGAATATCCCATGCGTAAACCAAGTTGGATCGTGGCACATTAAACTGATTAACCAATACATCTACAAGGTCTTGACGGGTAAGCCCAACCTTCATCTCCGACAATGCGGCATCAGCAAAAACATTTAGTTCCCGTGATTCCGAAGGAACAGAGTAAGTACCTGATATGTCTTGACGCCCAGTCTGAGTATTGAACTGCATATCATCATCGATATGCTTGCCCAATCCCAAGCGTGCACCACCAGTCAGAGTTGCACCCCGCCGTATGGCTGCGAGGTGTGCATCACGAAGTAACTCCAAATAGACTTCAGCATTCATCCTAGTCGCACCTCCTCGGACGGACTCATAAAGTCATTCATAAACTCGTCCAGAGGACGCAAACCAGTATTCGGCCATTCCTGCTTCACTACTACATCCCAAATAGTTTCAATCGCTTCCGCACCTTGTTCTATGCCGCCTCGCAATGCATCAACAATGGCAGGGATTGGTCCCTCTGTCGGCAACCCGCCTGTTGCACCGGTCGAAATGCTTTCACCCGGAGGAGTCCCCCCGGCACCCGGAGGGTGACCCCAAGTGTCCGGACCCATATTCAACGTAAGATCGTCCTCACCCGCTCCGCTTAGTTCATACGCAATCCGGCGTTCCTCTCTGCTCGGCCCATACGGCCAGTCGGCAGGTACACGCGGCCAGAACGGACCGTGTGCAGTATGTGGTCGTGTGCCTCCCTCGTGCCCGTATCGTAGATCCGATTCTTCTTCTGATTGGTCGTTTGGAGGGATCGTAGCGGTTGGCGGTGGCTGAGTCGTAGTGGTAGGCAACGGTTTGCGGTGCCTACCACGGCCATCCCAAACCCATTCGTATGTGCCATCTTGGTGGGGTCGCCAATGGCCCCGGTTAGGCTCATCCGGCGGAACAGTTGTAGTAGGCGGAACGGTAGTAGTAGTAGTAGTAGTAGTAGTAGGTACCATGGTGGTAGGCGGCGGCAGGGTCGTAGTCGTAGTGGTAGTAGGCACCGTAGTAGTAGGCGTAGTAGTAGTAGGTACCAACTTTTCTATATCCACTCCCTGTTGAGGCTCAGTATGGAACATGCGGCCAACCAAAGCGTTGAATCCAGCAGGATCCCTTCTCTTGCAATCTTTCAGGAATGTCTCATACCGACCAATGTCCCTGTCAGCAACGTAACCCAACAGGAACATAACGTCGTCTACCCACTGATTCATTCCTTCATGGGTCTGCTCATACCCACCCCTCGCTGGGGCTTTCGGATAAGGGGCCTTCCGTGACTCCCTGATCCAATCAAGGATATAACTTATCGAATGCTGAGTAGGATCGATCATACGTTCCTCACCCGCAACTGATTCGTACCCCGCTGGTTACGATTATCCAAACGCTCCATCAGGCTTCGGAAGTCTGGTCCCCCTCCACCACCAACCAAGTTGTATGACTCTGCGATCCGTTCCTCTATCGTGTTTGTCAAAGGCGACGCTGCCGGAGCATCCATAAACGCATTCATCGCCTTCGTTGCCATCTCGCCGTAGTTAGTATGGCTGTACCCATGTTCAGCAGCAGTCCGCTGACCAATAGTATGAGCGTAGGTAATCAATCCCTTACGAATGGCATCGGCATCCATCTGGTCGCCCGTCGTATTGTTAGCAATGAACTTCAGGAGATGAGAGGTAGCCACATCCTGTTCAGCAGCCTGCAATGCCATCACATCTTTCGTATCCCAGTTCTTCCTAAAGTCATCAGGTGACATCAACCCTCGTTTTATCAACGACATCTGCTCGTCGGTCAACGCCCCCACACCCTTGGCGTAGTTCAGGAAATCTATATCAGTATTCTGACCACCGAAGAAAATCTGTGATCCCCAATCGGCATCGTCGTAGAAGTCGGTCATCACAGAGTTCACTCGTTGTCGGTCTGCCGCAGAGCCTCCACGCCCGAAATACTTCTCCCGCTCTTCCGAACCCAACTCGTTAATCATTTCCTGAATAGTGGCTTCTACTTCTTTGATACCTTCCTGCCCCATTCTCTGGTAATGAGGGTTATTAGCGATCCTGTCCTGAATCCTTTGTGACACATTCCGTAACACAGCCTGCTCATTGTTACGGATTTGATTGCCTCGAAGTCCACCAGTATTGACATTCCGGGCAATAAGTCGCCGCGTCACCTCATCGATGTAGGGCGTAGCGTCAGTATGCAGTTCGCCTTCCGGTACCTGCAACGCCTCATTGATGATGTCTACTTGGAACATCTGCAATGCATCGACAGTACGGTCAGCCATACCCTCCATGCCGGGTATGTCTAGTCTGCCCCACTCAAAGCCTTCCTTGGGATCCAGTACCCCCCATGCAAACAACTCCTGTTGGATCTGATCCATGATGGGTGAGTAACCTGAAGAATCCTTAGTGTTGTCGTACAGGGTACGCATGTAACGGTAGGAATCCTGCCAACCAAGTTTGCCACCAGAGAACAGATCGTTAACTGATTTGATGTCCCCATAGGGTGTGCCATCGAATGACGTTATGAACGCAACCTTACCGCCTTCTTCTTCAAGGTCAGGACCGACAAGCATTGATTGGCCTGTCGAACTGATGTTCGTTGCATACGTCTGGATAGCAGCCTCCAGCGCCCCACCAAGAATATCCTGCGCCGATCCGCTACCGAATGCATCATCAACATCTACCAGTAGTGTGGTGCCGTCGCCGTACCCACCAAACTGTCGCATTAGTTCACTGAACACCGCAGGGTCAGATACGGCAGTCTCTAATTTCTGAGGCTTCTTGCCATCCACAACACCGGCCATGAATGTTGACCAGTTCTCAGCAATGTTCTGCTGAACCATTTCAAGTAGATCAGGGATGTTGCGCCAGTCGCCTTGCAGATATTTAACTAGTTCTTCCTGACCTTTTTGGCTGTCAAGAGGCATAACACTAGCGGTAGGTTGAGTAGTCTGGGCACCTTGGAATGCAGGGCTAACCCCACCATCCGCCTCAAAGATGATTGATGCACCGACACCGGCACCTTCACGCGAAGCCATCTGGACGCCGCTCTTCCTAAGCCAGTTAATAAACTTAACGAATGCTGCTTCACCAGTCATCTGCTCAAAGTGCAAAGCCCTGATAGCACCAACGGCTTTGGCTTGATCCGTACCCGTTGCTGCGGGCAGTATGTCCTGTGCCCGCTGTCCTGCCCGATCTTCCAGAGTTAGTTCTTCTTCTTCCGGAGGAGCGAACTTACCAGTCTCTCCTACCAAATCTTTAAGGGTAGTCCCTACCGATAGTGCGGTGTCCCAGAACGGCGGGCCTCCGCCTGTCGTGAACAGGCCACTAATTATGTCTGCCCCAGCCTGACCGATGTCACCGAAAGCACCGAACATCTCATCTACAGGATTCGGTGCCTCCTCCGGTGGGACGAGGGTATTGTATAGTTCGTCTTCGGGCTGCTCTACAAAGACATCAGTCATAGCACACTCATATCAATGCCAACCAGTCCAGCCTCATGCTTCGCAATCCAACTCTCCCCGAT
>Ga0315328_10000340_pt1 | contig 20000 bp, 18 predicted proteins | sample M120032315metaG_FD_203462 | JGI IMG/M metagenome (GOLD analysis project Ga0315328, IMG submission 203462) | Ammonia-oxidizing marine archaeal communities from Monterey Bay, California, United States - M1 200m 32315 | ecosystem: Environmental > Aquatic > Marine > Intertidal zone | place: USA... | reverse complement strand
ATTGCATTATATGGTAAATTAGGAAATCTATTCGTTTTTGGATACATACCCAATGGAGTTGTATTAATAATAATACTATGTTTTTGAATAGTTTCTTCAGTAATATCTTTAAATGTAAAATCAGAATTTCTACTTGCAATTATAAAATCAATATTATTTCTTTTCAAAACAAATTGAACACATTTAGATGCTCCTCCATTTCCTAGAATTAGTGCGTTTCTTCTCTCTTTCAGAAGAGGAATAAAACTTTGAGCAAATCCAAAAAAATCTGTATTGTGTCCAATAAACTTTTCTCCTTTTATTTCAATGGTATTTACTGCGCCTATATCAGAAGCATCTTTACTTAATTTATCTAAAAATGGAATTACTTTTTCTTTGAATGGAATTGTAATATTTACCCCATTTAGATTGTTTCTTTTGACAATATCTCTTAAGATTGAGATATCTTCTATCTCAAAATTCAAATACTGACAATCTGAAAGTTGTTCCTTACAAAACTTCTTCTGAAAATATTTATGGGAAAAAGAATGAGAGAGGTTTCTACCTATAAGCCCATAAGTTTTCATATTATTTTCTTATACTCGACATTTTCTAAAACCCATACGATAACAATCCCAGCAATAATTAAAGCAAAAGCAATAAGTGTATTTTGCTCAGTAATATTTGGAAAATATAAATCATATTTGAGTATCTTTTCCTCACCATTAATAATCATACTTTTTGTTATTTCTTTCCACGGCCACATGATTTTTAAAGAGCCCAGAATAAATCCAGTTAGTAGTGCAAGTAGTTCATTCTTATAGTATTTTAACAGCCAATAAATAGCATGTGAAATACCGATAAATCCAACAGCTGAACCAACAAGAAATACAGATAATAATAGATAGTCTAATTCAAGAAGTGCAGTGACCATTAACAATTCATAGTTCCCCATCAAAATAAGAATAAAAGAACCAGAAAGTCCTGGTAATAGCATACCACTAATCCCAACGATTCCACAAATAAATATAAAAAAGAGATTATTGTTTTCATTAGCAGGTGGTATCATCGATAGTACTATTGCTATAAAAACCCCTATACTTAATATAATTATATTTAGTGATGTCCACCTTTCAATTCGCTTACCAATAAAATAAGTAGATGCTACAATTAAACCGAAAAAGAAGGCCCAAATCAGTATTGGGTAATTGGTAAATAGGAATTTGAAAAGATTGGCTGTGAGAACAACACTTACTATAGAACCTATAAAAATTGTGAACAGAAAATAAAGGTTTGTGTATTTAATAAATTCTTTAAAATCAAAGGAAATAAGCAGTTTTAATGCTTTAAAATCAAAGGACTTTAAAGAGAGGATCAATTCTTCATAGATTCTTGTAATAAGTGCCATTGTTCCTCCTGAAACGCCAGGAATTATATTAGCAATCCCTAAACCCATACCCTTAATAAAAAGAAGTAAATGATATCGCATTATTTTTTGATGTAATGAAAGAAAGTATCGCCTCTAAGCCCTATTCTTAAAGTTTCTAAAGGAATAACCTCATCCCAAGCAATATTTCCTAAATTTACATTAGCCCCCAATAGTTCTATAAACCAAACTTGTTGTGATTTTCTTGGGGCTTCCCAGACTATCTGATTATTTGGGATTTCTGTGAGAATTTCATCAATCAGATCAGTACGAACATCACCACCTCTGTTGTAAATACCTACATTTCCTCCTTCACGGGCTTCTGCAATAACTTTCCAAGCACCTGCCTCTAATTCTTTTTTCATTAGTTGAATCCATTTATATGGCGGAATCAATTTATTCGAATCTTTTGATCCAACTTCTGAAACTACTTTGAATTTTTTAGATAATTCTTTGATATAATTACACTTTTCTTCATGAGAGATGTGAATACTTCCATCTGATACTTCACACATATCCAAGTCCCATTTTATAAGTAATTCTGTATATTCTTTAAACATATTACGGACAATAAATGCTTCAAAAAGGGTTCCCCCAAGATAGACCATCAAACCAGCCTCTTTGTAGAGATCAATTTTAGCTCGGACATTAGGGGAAACGGCAGATGTTCCAAAACCTAGTTTGACAATATCAGTATAAGGTAGAGACATATCAATAAAATTCTTGGTATCATTGATACTCAAACCTCTATCCATTACCATAGTTAAGCCTTCCTCCCTTGGTTTTTTGGTCCTTTCAGGAATATCTGGTAAAAAGAAATTCATTTAATCGGATTTATTAATTTTTTGCAAATATAGAGTTTCTTAGATTATTGTTTTAATTTTGTCGCAGAAAGTCTATTTACAAATTATGACATTAATTAGATCAATCTCAGGAATTAGAGGAACGATAGGTGGAAAGTCTGGAGATTCACTTTCTCCTGCGGATATTGTTCGTTTTACTTCTTCTTATGCTGTTTTTATCAGAAAAGAAAGTGGAGATTCCAATACGATTATTATTGGTCGTGATGCACGTATTTCTGGGGAGATGGTTTCTAATATTGTTGTCGGAACATTAATAGGTTGTGGATTTGATGTGCTGGATATTGGACTTTCAACTACTCCAACTGTTGAGGTTGCTGTGCAATTAATGCAATCGGCAGGAGGAATAATTATAACGGCAAGCCATAACCCAAAAGAGTGGAATGCACTTAAGCTATTAAATGGAAAAGGTGAATTCTTATCAGCAAAAGATGGTGAAGAAATATTAGAATTAGCCGAGAATGATGTATTTTCTTTTGCAGAGATTGATAATTTAGGAGAATATACTTTTGATGATAGTTTTAATAATAAGCATATTGATGCAGTCTTAGGTTTAGACTTAGTAAATGTAGATTTAATAAAATCATCAGGATTTAGAGTGGTTGTTGATGCAGTTAATTCAACAGGTGGGTTTATGATTCCAAGATTATTGGAAAGAATGGGAGTAGAGTGTGTTAAGTTGTATTGTGAGCCTAATGGGCAGTTTCCTCATAATCCTGAACCTCTTCCTGAGAACTTGTCTGAGATTTCAAGATTAGTTGTTGATAAAGACGCAGATTTTGGTATTGTAGTTGATCCTGATGTAGACAGATTAGCATTGATTTGTGAAGACGGCAGTATGTTTGGAGAAGAATATACTTTGGTTGCAATTGCAGATTTTGTTTTAAGCAAAACTTCAGGAAATACTGTTTCTAATTTATCTTCGACTAGAGCATTGAGAGATATTACAAATAAACATAATGGTAATTATGAAGCATCAGCAGTAGGAGAGGTGAATGTTGTGGAAAAAATGAAAGCTACAAATGCAATTATTGGTGGGGAAGGAAATGGAGGAGTAATTTATCCTGAGTTACATTATGGTAGAGATGCATTAATTGGAGTAGCATTATTTCTTACACAATTAGCAGAACTCAAGATTTCTGCAAAAGAATTAAGAGAGACTTATCCTAACTATTTTATTTCAAAGAATAAGATTCAGTTAACTCCTGAAATAGATGTAGATAATATTCTTGCTACTTTGAAAGAGAAATATAAGAATGAGAAGATCACAACTATTGATGGGCTTAAAATTGATTTTAAAGATGGCTGGGTACATTTTAGAAAATCCAATACAGAACCAATAATTAGAATTTATGCCGAAAGTGAAGGAAAAGAGAAAGCAAATACTTTTGCGCAAAAGATGATTCAAGAGATTAAAGAATTACTATAAATGAAAAGAGTTTATTTAGATAATGCTGCCACTACCCCTATGGCGCCAGAGATTATTCAAATGATGAGCGAAATGATGAAAACTCATTTTGCGAACCCTTCCTCTGTTCATTCCTTTGGAAGCGAATCAAAGATAGTTGTTGAAAATGCTAGAAAAAGCATCGCTAATTTACTGAACACTTCCCCAGGATCAATCTTTTTTACTTCAGGAGGAACAGAAGCGGATAATATGGCAATTAAATGTGGAATAGATGATCATAAAATAACTCATGCCATCACTTCCAAACTTTCTCATCATGCAGTTTTATATCCATTGGAAGATTTAGAAGCTGAGGGAAGAATTAAACTTTCCTACATTGATATTGATGAAAATGGAGTTGTGTCTCTTCCTCATTTAAAGGAACTATTAGCAAATAACCCAAGAACATTTGTGTCGATAATGCATGCTAATAATGAGATTGGAACTATACAAGATATAAAAGCTATTGGTGAGATCTGTAAGGAATATAATGCTATTTTCCATTCAGATACTGTTCAAACTATAGCGCATTTTCCTTTTGATATGCAGGAATTGAATGTTGATTTTATGGCGGCTTCTGCACATAAGTTTCATGGGCCAAAAGGAGTAGGTTTTGTATATATCTCAGAAAACATTCAGATTAAACCCTTACTTAGAGGAGGACCACAAGAAAGAAATATGCGTGCAGGTACTGAAAATATTTATGGTATTGCTGCCTTGTCCATGGCTATGGAGATGGCTTATGAGCACTTGGAAGAAGAAGTAAAATACATTAAAGAATTGAAGTCCTACATGATTGAGAAGTTTAAAACTGAGATGCAAGATGTTCAGTTTTATGCAAAATGCACGGACATGGATAATAGTCTTTATACTGTGTTGAGTGTAAATTTTCCTGAAACAGATATTGCAGAGATGTTGCTTTTTAATTTAGACATTATGGGTATTGCTTGTAGTGGAGGTAGCGCCTGTGCTTCAGGAGGGAGTAAAAGTTCTCATGTTCTGAGTGGTATAAATCCAGAAAGCAAACGGCCGGGCATTCGTTTCTCTTTTAGTAAATACAATACCAAAGAAGATATTGACTTTGTAATTGATAAGTTGAAGAAATTATTTAACTAACTTCTTAGCGTCTAAGCGCAATATAATAAAGTAAATAAGTAACTGCTGCCAATGCTGCAACTAGATAAGTACTTGCAGCCCATCTTAGAGCATCTTCTGCAAAGACCACTTCATCATCATTTGTTATATCTGATGATCTTAACCAAATAAGAGCTCTTCTGCTTGCATCAAATTCTACGGGTAAAGTAATTAATGTAAACGCAGTTACAATAGCTTGTAGAATTATAAATAACATTAACATGTTTGTCCAGCCAAGACCAATAAAACTTCCTCCGATTAATCCAATAATAAAGACTGTACTCATCATTCTATTGCTAAAATTTACAATTGGAACCATTTGCGAACGCATCTCCAACCACTGATAAGAAGTAGCGTGTTGTACGGCATGCCCGCATTCGTGTGCTGCAATTGCTGCCGCTGATATATGCCTACCTTGATATACATCTGGACTTAGATTGATGGTTTTATCAGTAGGATTATAATGATCAGTCAATTTTCCAGGAATGGAAACTACTTTAACATCAGAGATTCCATGATCGCTTAGCATTTTTTCCACTATTTCTTTTCCGCTTAATCCTGAAACAGTTCCAATTTGACTATATTTTTTTACTTTACTTTTGAGCTGGCTATTTACTATCCCTCCAATTATCATAAAGCCAATCATTATTATCCAAATCATATCTATTTAGTTTTTATTCTTTGCAAAATTAAGAAAAATCACTTCTCAATTACAACAATATTATATTAGTTTTGTTGTATTAAAACTCCAAAAATGAAAGAGGCCTTAATTTTAGTTGTAAATGATGATGGAATATCCGCACCAGGAATACGAAAGTTAATTTCAATTATGAATGATTTTGGTAATGTAGTGGTTGCGGCCCCTGATGGCCCTCAATCTGGGATGGGGCATGCTATTACTATAAATGCAACTCTCAGATGCGATAAAGTAAATATAGATGATGGGCCGCAATCGGAATATTCAGTTTGTGGAACGCCAGTAGATTGTGTAAAATTGGCTGTAAATCAAATCTTAGACAGGAAACCAGATTTGTGTGTTTCTGGGATAAATCATGGCTCAAATTCTTCAATTAATGTGATTTATTCAGGAACAATGTCGGCTGCAGTTGAGGGTGCTTTAGAGGGTATTCCTTCTATTGGTTTTTCACTTTTAGATTTTTCACACGATGCTGATTTTTCAGAAGGAGAGGAGTATATTAGAAAAATTACACAATCGGTTTTGGATAGAGGATTACCGGAGGGTGTTTGTCTAAATGTAAATATCCCTAAAACCAAGAAGAATGAAAAAATAAAAGGAATAAAAATTTGTCGACAAGCAAAAGCAAATTGGGAAGAAGAGTTTGATGAAAGAAAAGATCCTAATGGAAGAACTTATTATTGGCTTACTGGTAAGTTTGTAAATTATGATAAAGGAGAAGATACAGATGAAAGGGCTTTGGAAAATCATTTTGTTTCGGTAGTTCCTGTGCAATATGATGTAACTGCTCATCATGCTATTTCTACTTTAAATAATATGATTAACAATGGATAAACAACTTATAAAAGGATTCTTTGTTGGGCTTGTTGCTCCAATAGTTGCGTATGTAATTTATGTAGCTTTTTATTTGGAGGGAGATGTGATTGAAACCTATCAATCATTGGTAAAAATAAATAAATTATCGCATGTTATTAGTTTGAGTGTACTCATTAACTTGCTTATTTTCTTTATGAATTTAAAAACTAATAGAGAATTGGCGGCAAAAGGTATATTGTTGGCTACCTTTATCTATGCTTTTATTATCCTGGGTCTTAAATTGTCCTGATGAGATATTATATTATTTCAGGGGAACAATCAGGCGATATGCATGCTTCAAATTTGGTTGCAGAATTAAAAAAGAAAGATCATCATGCTGAGGTTAGAGCTTGGGGTGGCGATAAATTAAAAGAGCAAGGAGCCACCGTTGTAAAGCACATCAAAGAGTTGGCTTTTATGGGATTTTTGGAAGTGATTGTAAATTTACCAGAAATCTTAAGTAATATCTCATTTTGTAAAAACGATATTTTAGATTTTCAGCCAGATGCGCTTATATTGGTAGACTATCCTGGCTTTAATTTTCGTATAGCGAAATTTGCAAAGCAAAATGGAATAAAAGTTTTCTATTATATTTCTCCTCAAATTTGGGCTTGGAAAAAAAGTAGAATAAATCAGATCAAGAAAGATATAGATAAGATGTTTGTTATTCTTCCTTTTGAGAAGGAGTATTATAAAAAGAATCATTTTGAAGTAGATTTTGTTGGGCATCCCCTTTTAGATGAAATTGCAAAAGATGATTTCTCATTTTCCATTAAAACAGATAAAGAGATTATTGCCCTTTTGCCTGGAAGTAGAAAGCAAGAAATACAGCAAATTCTTCCGAAAATGTTAAAAGTAGTTAATGATTTTCCTAACTATCAGTTTATAGTAGCAACTATCAATTCTATTGAGGAAGAATTTTATAAAAACATAATAGGAAATAAAAAAGTTCTACTTGCAAAGAACGAGACTTATGGATTATTGAGAAATGGAAAGGCAGCTCTTGTTACTTCTGGAACAGCCACTTTGGAGACGGCTCTTTTTAAGCTTCCACAAGTGGTCTGTTATAAAACAAATTTTTTATCCTACCAAATTGCAAAACGACTAGTAAAAACAAAATTCATTTCCTTAGTAAATATTACAATGGATAAATTGGTGGTAAAGGAATTGATTCAATCTGATTTAAATGCTAAAAATATTTCAACTTCTTTATCTAATATTTTGGAGAATACTAACAGAGAGAAGATCCAAAAAGATTATAATGCCTTAAAGATGAAATTAGGAGTTGAGGGAGCATCTAAGAAAGTTGCTGAAATAATATTACATTCTATTACTAAATAAAGAAGCCACTCTTTCGAATGGCTCTTTTAAGTCTTTTTTAAATAGAATTATCTTTATAATAAGTTTAGAATCTAGTGAGTATTTTGATATGTCTTGATCATATTGTCATCTAATCCTAATGAAAGACAATTGTTTGCTACTACTAAATCTGTTCCTTCATACCAAATATATCCGGTTAGATCTCTTACTGACCATGTCAAAGTAGTTGATAATGCATTTTCCCACAAATAAATAAAATGTACAGGATCCGGATCTGTGTCTGTACATAGTACCGCAGATGTAAACCCTGCATTTGTGGGCATGGAACCAGCTAAATCATTACCAACATAAACATCTAAAAATGGAACCCCTTGATTAGTCATATATTGAGCGCCAGCAACAGTTAAATAAAAAACAACATCTGCTTCATATTCGCATGCAGGAGAATTTGTTGTTATAAGGTAGTTTGTTGCGTAAGGGTCATCACATTGATATAAGCAAGATCCATCATTCTCTTCTGCATTCGGATTAAAATTAATGGCAGCTGTATCAGTACACCCCTCTTCTATCTCTTTCTTGCAAGCAGTAAAAACAAGTGATACTGCCATAAACAAATAAATTAGTTTTTTCATTATATTTTAATTTAGTTAATAAATATCACACCAATATCCTTCTATCCAATAGAAGCCATGTGGCGTTTCTTCCCAATATCCATCATGCCAATGAAATCCGTTTCTTTTTCTTTCCCAGAAACCATCAACCCAGATGTAGGTATGTCCAGACCATTTCCAATAACCACTAATCCAAAAGAATCCTATTTTATTTAAAAAAGGCTTTCTAACATAATTTGGTCTATTTGGTCTCTTTACAATTATGTTATTTATGTTTTTCTTTACGATTACTTTTTTGCCATTTCTATTATGATGAGAATGATTATTATGTATATTTAAATGATGTGAGTTATGAGAGTTGTATTTGTTATTTTTTACAATTACCTTTTTATTGTTATTCTTTACAATCACCTTTTTATTGTTGTTCTTTTTTACTACGTTCACTTTTTTATTATGTCCTTTTGTAGATTTTATAACAGTTTGGGCATTTAAAACTGATAAAGTAAAATAACAAATAAATAGTGTAAATAAAACGTTGGCTGTTTTCATAATAAATTTTTTGTCAAAGATATAACTAAATTTTAGAATTCGTAATTTCTATAATTTCAGTTTCCAAAGCACAAGTATCATCAACTAATCTCTGTCCTCTTTTTAAAATATCATCTACAAAGGTTTTGTCTATACAATCGCTACAATTAATTTTTACATTTAAAAAAGCGCCAATAACAGCAGTTCGTGCACAGAGAGCGCCTACTCCAGCATCTGTTATTGAATTAGGGTTTCCGAATTCTACCATTGCTTTCATCACTTCCATAGAAGAAAAAGCTGTTTCCATTACTTTAAAAGGAGTAAGGATAGCATTTTTTGTAGCTGCTTGAATTGCTTCTTGTCTTTTTACTTTTTCTTCTTCTGAATCTTTTGGTAAACGGAAAGCGTTCATAATTTTGTTAAAAGCATTTGTGTCTTCATCCACTAGATCTAATAAAGTATTTTGATAGGTGATTCCTTTGTCTGCCCAATTAGAGAATTCCTCCCATCTATCATCCCAACCTCTTTTATGTGCAGAAAGGTTAGCGACCATTGTTCCTAGTGCGACACCCATAGCTCCACAATATGCTGAAATAGAACCACCTCCAGGAGCAGGGCTTTCAGACGCTGTTTCATTTGTAAAATCTGTCAATGTCATGTTGACTAATGGTTTTTTAGCATCACTTTCTAAGAGATATTCAATTACTCTTTCTTTTGGGTTAAAAGGAGCTAATTCATCTAGACCTAATGTTTTGATCGCAATTTTTATAATCTCACTTTCATGAATTCCTGTAGATCTTTTTTGTTTCTTTAGGAAGTATTTTCCTGCATCAGTTAGTACTTTCTTGGGAACAAGCCCTATTAATTCTGAACCTGTTACACGCATTCCTCTTGCGATAGAACGCTCACAGGTTTTCTCAAATACTGCATGTAAGGGAGAGATATTAATATTGGTAAGATTATAAGATATTTGAGCTACTCCATATTCTTCAATATACCATCCAATTCCTTTTACATTTTTAAGAAGTCCAGGAGCCTTAAGAGGATTTCCTTCTTTATCCTTCATTATTTTTCCAGTTATTTCTCCACCTTCTCTTTTAATTCTTCCAGCCTCACGGATATCAAATGCTACTGCATTCGCCCTTCTTGTTGATGTAGTATTTAGATTGATATTATATGCTACTAGAAAGTCACGAGCTGAGATAGCAGTAGCTCCTGATTTTTTAACAGAGTTATTAAATTCTGCAGGCCCAAAATCTGGTTTCCAAGCAGGATCTATTAATTTCTTTGATAATCCTTCATATTCTCCAGAACGGCAATTTGAAAGATTTCTTCTTTTTTCTTCTTTTGCAGCTTCTTCATAATGGTAAATAGGAATTCCTAATTCTATTCCTACTCTTTTTCCTAGTTTATGAGCCCACTTAGAACATTCTGACATACTAATATTAGCAATTGGTACTAGAGGACAAACATCAGTAGCTCCCATTCTTGGATGCTCACCAGAATGATTACTCATATCAATTAGTTCTTGTGCTTTTTGTATCAGCAAGAATGCTGCATCAATTACATTTTGTGGTTCTCCTACAAAAGTGATTACTGTTCTATTTGTTGCTTTTCCAGGGTCAACATTTAACAACTTTACTCCATCAACTTCTTCTACTATTTGAGAAATGATTTTTATCTTTTCAGAATCTCTTCCTTCTGAGATATTTGGCACACACTCTATAAGTTTTTTCATTTTCTATTTAATTATTTTTCCGTTAATCAGTACCTTATTAATTATATTGTGTCCAAAACTATATGGTAAATAAGCATAGCTTGGAATAACTTTTGTGATGAATAGATTTGCTTTTTTCCCAACACAAATACTTCCTAATTCTTTCTCAACACCCATAGCGTAAGCCGTATTTATAGTTGTTGCATTTATTACTTCTTCAGGAGTCATATTCATTTGAATGCATCCGAGAGATGCTACAAAATTCATATTTCCTGATGGAGTAGATCCAGGATTATAATCGGATGCTAAAGCCACAGGCAACCCTTTTTTTATCATCTTCTTTGCTGGCGCATAAGGGATCCCTAAAAAGAAAGAGCAAGAAGGTAAAATTGTAGGCATGCATTGAGAACCTTTTAGCACATTATAGTCTTCATTAGTCATTTTCTCTAAATGATCTACAGATAGCGCTCCTAACTCAACAGATGCTTTTACGCCACCGATTGCATTAAATTGATTAACATGAGTTTTAGCAGGTATATTATAGTTATTTGCTGCATCTAATAATCTTTTTGTATCATCAACAGTGAAGTATCCTTTTTCACAGAAAATATCAACATAATCGGCTAAATCTTCTTCATAAATTTTTGGTAACATCTTATTTATTACCAAATCCATATATATATCTTTCTTGTTCTTAAATTCTTTTGGTAAGGCATGAGCTCCCAAGAAGGTGGCTTTTATTGTTATATCAGATGTTTCTTTTAATCGTTTTATGACTCTAAGCATTTTAATCTCCGATTCTAGTGTTAATCCATAGCCACTTTTAATCTCAATAGCTCCTGTTCCTATTTTTGCTAATTGACTTAAACGAGAAAATGCATCTTCATATAATTTATTCTCAGAAGATTTTTGTAATTTCTTAGCAGAATTTAAGATTCCTCCACCTCTATTAGATATTTCCTCATAGGATAAGCCATTTATTCTGTCAACAAATTCATCTTCACGGCTTTCTGAAAAAACTAAATGTGAATGACTATCACAATAGGTAGGGAAAACCATTCCTCCCTCAGCATCAATTATTTCAGTATTATTCCAGTCATCAATCCCAGTCCAATTATCCATACTTCCGAATGTTGTAATAATTCCATTCTCAAACTCTATAAAAGCATCTTTAATTGTGCTCAGGTTCTTCATATCATTTCCTGCTACCCATTTTCTAGGATTTTCTTCTGTTTGGACTAATTCTGCTATATTCTTTATAACTGTTTTCATATACTTTCTTTGATTGTGCGAAAATACAAAATTCACTTCAATCATTATTGTATATTTGCTCACTATGGGAAATACCTTTGGTAAGATTTTTAAACTGACTACTTTTGGAGAGTCACATGGCAAAGCAATTGGAGGTGTAATTGATGGTTGTCCTGCAGGGTTAAAAGTAGATTTTGATTTTATCCAAAAGCAGTTAGATAGAAGAAAGCCAGGACAATCTAAGATTACCACAGCGAGAAAAGAGAGTGACATAGTTGAATTTTTATCAGGAATCTTTGAAGGAGTAAGTACGGGTACTCCTATTGGTTTTATAATCAAAAATGAGGATATTAAGAGTAAAGATTATTCTCATTTAAAAGATACTTATCGGCCTTCTCATGCTGATTTTACTTATCAAGCGAAATACGGAATAAGGGATTATAGAGGTGGAGGAAGATCTTCTGCAAGAGAAACAGCTTGTAGAGTAGTGGTTGGTGCAATTGCTCAACAAATTCTAGGTAAGATTGGTGTACAAGTCAGAGCTTATGTAAGTGCTGTTGGTAATGTAAAAATGAATAAATGCTATAAAGATTTAGATTTATCTTCTGTTGATGAGAATATTGTTAGATGTCCTGATTCTGAAAATGCAGCAAAGATGATTGCTGAGATTGAAGAAATAAAGGCAGTAGGTGATACCATTGGTGGAGAAATTACAGTAATAGCTACTAATGTTCCTGTAGGATGGGGAGAGCCCGTTTTTGATAAGTTGCATGCAGATATAAGCAAAGGAATGCTATCTATTAATGCAGCTCATGGTTTTAAATATGGTTTTGGTGGAGTAGATATTGTTACAAGTAAAGGGAGTGAAGTGAATGATATTCTGCTAGATGAAGGTGGAACTACTAAAACAAACTATTCTGGTGGGATACAAGGAGGGATAAGTAACGGAAATGATATATATTGTGAAATTGTTTTTAAGCCAGTAGCAACTATTATGCAAAAACAGAATAGTATTGATACAGATGGAAATATAATAGAAATAGAAGGACAAGGCAGACATGATGCTTGTGTGATACCAAGGGCAGTTCCTATTGCAGAAGGTATGATGGCTATTACTTTAGTAGATCATTATTTAAGAAGTTTAACTAATAAAGTTTAAAATTATGAAAAACTTAGCATTACATTGGAAAATAATAATTGGAATGGTATTAGGGGTAGCTTATGGGTTAATTGCCAACCAAATAGGCTGGGTATCCTTTACTAATGATTGGATAAAACCTTGGGGCACTATATTTGTAAATCTGTTAAAATTAATAGCTATTCCACTTGTGTTTTCTTCTCTTATAAAAGGAGTTGCATCATTATCCGACATTTCTAGACTTTCCCGTATTGGAGGGAAAACCATTACATTTTATTTAGCATCTACTATAATAGCCGTAACCATTGGTCTATTTTTGGTAAATTCAGTTCAGCCAGGAAATACTTTTTCAGAAGAGAAACGAATGGAGCTAAAGGAGACCTATGCATCGAAAGTAGGAGCTAAAATTGATGTAGCAACCAATGTAAAAGAGGAAGGGCCTTTGCAATTTGTAGTAGACATGGTACCTAGTAACTTTATGGCTGCTAGTAGTAATAATCGTAATATGTTGCAGGTTATCTTTTTTGCTATCTTGTTCGGTATTGCTATAGTAATGCTTCCTAAGGAAAAAACAACTTATGTAAAGGGATTCTTTGATGGAGTAAACGATATCATCTTACAAATAGTGGATATCATAATGTTGATGGCTCCTTATGGGGTATTTGCGCTTTTAGGTGGTTTGGTAGTCGATTTTGGAGGTAGTGCTGATTTATTTATTGCTCTTGGTATGTATTCCATTACGGTAATTATTGGCTTACTGATTATGATTTTGGTGATTTATCCTATCATTCTAAAATCATTTACTAAAGTAAAATATGTTGATTTCTTCAAGGCTATATCCCCTGCACAGATGTTGGCTTTTTCTACTTCTTCCTCTGCTGCTACTTTACCAGTAACTATGGAAAGGTGTGAGGAACATTTAGGTGTTTCGGAAGAAGTTTCTTCATTTGTATTGCCATTAGGTGCCACCATCAATATGGATGGAACCTCTTTGTACCAAGCAGTGGCTGCGGTATTTATTGCCCAAGCTTTTGGCTATGATTTGGATTTAGCTGCTCAATTAACAATCGTACTTACAGCCACTTTAGCATCAATTGGAGCAGCAGCTGTTCCCGGTGCTGGGATGGTTATGCTTGTTATTGTGCTTTCTGCTATCGGTATTGATCCTGAAGGCATAGCACTTATCTTTGCAGTTGACAGAATACTAGATATGATGCGAACGGTTGTTAATGTTACTGGAGATGCAACTGTAGCAACTATAGTTGCTTCAACAGAGGGTCAATTACGTATGGTTTCAGAAGAAGAACTAATGAGTTAGTATGCGATTCTTCTTTCTTATATTTTTTTCATTTTTTACGTTCTTTTGCTTTTCACAGAATTGCATCTCTGAGGATGCGAAAATAAAACGGGTGTGTAATCGCGTTTCTAATTTGATTGCAAAGAAACACTTTTATAAAGCACATAATCTTTTAAAAAAAGCAAAGGAGAATAAAGATATTCCAGACATAAATCGCTTGCTTTCTATCCTGTATTGGTATCAAGATAAGAGTTTACTCGCAGAAGAGTTTGCTTTAAAAACTCTTGAAATATGCCCTGATAAAGATCCTCTTCTTTATTATTTCTTGGGTGAAATTAACTATAAGCGAAAGATGTATGTGGATGCTAGTAAATATTTAGAGAAAGCAATTGCTTTAGGGTTAGATGAAAATAGTAAAAAGAAAGTAGAAGAAATGCAAGAAAAAGCAAAAGTAATTGCCCAAATTATTCTTAACCCTGTTCCTTTTAACCCTCAAGTAGTGGAGGGAATCTCTACTAAAGCAGATGAGTATTTACCGATTCTTTCTCCAGATCAAGAACTGGTTTTTTATACTAGAAGAGGAAGAAAAAGTGAGATGGGTAGTTTAACCCATTCTATTACAGAAGAATTTATTTTCAGCAAGGAAGATTCCTCAGATTTTAATACTGGAAATCCTATGCCTTTTCCTTTTAATAGAAATTCTAATGAAGGTGGCGCGAGTATTACAATAGATAATAACACTTTGTATTTTACCATTTGTACTAACTTAGCTTCTGGCTATAATAATTGCGATTTGTTCTATACTTTTAAGCAAACAGATGGAAAATGGTCTGAAATTATTGCCTTTGAGAAAGATATAAATGGATCGAGAAGTTGGGAATCACAACCTAGTGTATCAGCAGATGGAAGTACTATTATTTTTGCAAGCGATAGGGGAGGAGGCTTTTCAGGTTCTGATTTGTATATTATTCAAAAAGATGAAAAAGGAAATTGGTCAGGGCCAAAGAATTTAGGTAAAAATATTAATACAGAAAACAATGAAAAATCTCCTTTTCTGCATCCAGATAATCAAACACTCTTTTTTGCTTCTAATCAATTCCCATCTGTTGGTGGATATGACATTTTTTATAGTAGAAAAGATAGCGTAGGGAATTGGCAAAAACCAAAAAATATTGGTTTCCCAATTAATACTGTTTCTGATGAATTAGGGCTTTTTGTTAGTACAGATGGAAAGAAAGCTTATTTTGCTTCCAACCAATTAGAAGGAGTAGGAGGCTGGGATTTGTATTCTTTTGATTTGTACGATGAAGCAAAACCAAAAAAAGTATTGTTTTTAAAAGGAAAGTTAAAAGATAAGAGCAATAATTTACTTCAGGAGGCAAGCATTCAGCTTAAAAATATTCGAACCAAAGAGAATCAGCAAATTTTTGTTCAAAATGGAGAATATACTATTGCTGTAACTCTTGATGAAGAAGATGATATTTTACTTAGTATAAATAAAAAAGGATATGCTTTTAAATCTACTTATATCTCTTTTGATGATGATGGCTTTTCTTCTCCAAAAAGAATAGATTTTGAGGTGGAAAAATTAGGAAATGGTAAGGTTTTCCGATTAGATAACATTTATTTTGAAAGTAATTCATTCAAGTTAAATAATATTTCCAAAGAGATTCTTTTTGCATTTACTGAGTATTTAAAGTTAAATAACGCACTAAAATTAGCTATTCATGGGCATACCGATAATGTAGGTTCTGCTTCTGCTAACTTGTTACTTTCCAAAGACAGAGCAAAGGAAGTATTTTCCTTTTTACTAAGTAATGGAATAAAAAAGGAAAGATTAGATTTCCAAGGTTTTGGAGAAGAAAAGCCAATAACAACTAACAAAACAAATAATGGTAGAGCTCAAAATAGAAGAACCGAATTTGTAATTTTAGGACAATAATAAAAGATCTTACACTTAGGCTTTTATTCTATTTTCCAAAAGATTATCTTCTTATTTCTTGAATTCTAGCTTTTTTACCGGTAAGTTTTCTTAAGTAAAAAATCTTTGCTCTTCTTACTTTTCCTTTTTTGTTTACTTCAATTTTTTCTAAGATTGGAGAATTTAGGGGGAAGATTCTTTCTACACCAATTCCTCCTGACATTTTTCTAATAGTGAAGGTTTCAGTAGTTCCGTTACCTTTTCTTTGCAAAACAACACCTTTAAAATGCTGTATTCTTTCTTTATTTCCTTCTTTAATTTTGTAATAAACAGTAATGGTGTCTCCAGTACCAAATTTTGGAAATTGATTTATTGTAGAAATCTCTTTTGATATGCTGTCGACTAAGTTCATTGCTAGATAATTCTTTGTTTAAAATTGGTTTGCAATATTACAATTTATTTTTTGAAACAACTATATCCTTTTTAAGATAAAATTTATTTATCTTTTAAAATGTCTGGTCTTATATTTTTTGTTTTAATCTCTGCTTGTTCTTCTCGCCATTCTTCAATTTTTTTATCATCTCCAGAAAGTAGAATCTCAGGAACTTTCCATCCTTTATATTCTGATGGACGAGTATAGATTGGGAAGGATAGCAAATCATCTTGGAAGGAATCAGTAAGAGCAGAAGTTTCATCTGAAATTACGCCAGGAATAAGACGAATAATAGCATCTGAAAGGACAATTGCACCTAATTCCCCACCTGTAAGTACATAATCGCCAATACTGATTTCTTTTGTTATTAAATTTTCTCTAATTCTTTCATCAATTCCTTTGTAATGTCCACAAAGCAGAATGATGTTTTTCAGTGTAGAAAGTTGATTGCAGATTCTTTGATTAAGCGTTTCTCCATCAGGAGTTAGATAAATAACTTCATCATAATGCCTTTCGCTTTTTAGCTTGCTTATCAAATCGTCAATGGGCTGAATACGCATTACCATTCCAGCTCCACCACCATACTGATAATCATCTACACGTTTTTGTTTTTGTGTAGAGTATTCTCTAATGTCGTGAATATAAATTTCTACAATCTCTTTTTCTTTTGCTCTTTTTAAAATAGATTGCTCAAAAGCATCTGTAAAAATGTTGGGTAAAATACTCAGTATGTCTATTCTCATTTTGCAAAACTACAAAAACAGAGTTTCTTATTTTGTTTTTGATAATTGTTTCTTTTTTCTAAAAATAGACGTATGACATTTTGTCACTTAATAAATATAATAACTTTATAATCAGTATAATAGAATGTTTAGATAAAGCTATACAATACTACTATTGTATCAATCATTATTCTATAATTTATTTTGTATTTAGAAAAATATATGTACGAAATACAGAAAAAATGTTGAAAAAAAGTATCTCAGAAAGTATTTGAAACGGACAAAAAAATTACTTTTACGATTCTGTTTATTGAGATGAAAGAACACATTATTTTTTTTATTTTTTGTTTAGCAACTTTGTTTTGTTTTAGCCAAGATGTAGATTCTACATTGATAAATAGCGAAACAAATTTTAGCGATTCCATAGCAAAGTATAATCAGCAACAAAAACTTTTGAAATTATCTCGTGATGCTTACAATAAAGGAATACAATTTTTTGAATTGAATAATTTTTCTGATGCCATAAATAGTTTTAATGAGGCAATTGAAATGGATTCTTCTTTTGTTGCCGCGTATTTTAATAGGGGAGTTTGTTATTCTCAGATTTCAGATTATGATAAAGCTATTTCTGATTTTTCTCTTACTTTTTTCTTAGATAGTAAGCATGTTTTATCTCTTTTTAAAAGAGCAGAAACTTATAGAAAGATTAATAAGAATAATTTATCCCTTCTTGACTACAAACAGATTATTCAGATAGATAAAAAAAACTACAAAGCGTATTATGAAATGGGAGTTTTACTTTTTTTGCAAAACAATATGGAGGAAGCTATTAAATTATATTCCAATTCCATAAAGATAAAACCCACAGCTAATGCCTATAATGATAGAGCAAGTTGTTATCGCAATTTGCAGCAATACGATAAATCAATCTCAGATTACAATAATGCTATCTCACTGGATGATGCTTTGGCTTTTATCTACAATAATTTAGCAGCTATTTATAGAATAAATGAGAATTTTGAAAAGGCAATGAATAATTATAATATTGCGATTGCCAAGAATCCGGATTACGAAATAGCTTACAACAATAGAGGAAGATTATATTTTGAGCGAAAAGATTTTACTGCAGCTGCTACTGATTTTAATAAAGCTATTTCTCTAAATCCTGATTATGCACCTTCCTATAACAACAGAGGAATTCTGCACCATAAGAATGAAGATTATGTTTCTGCAATTACTGATTTTGATAAAGCTATTTCGTTAGATGATAATTATGGGAAAGCATATTTAAATAGAGGAATCTCAAAGCAAATGAGAAGGGATGAGGAAGGGGCCTGCTTTGATTGGGAGAAAGCATCAGCGTTAGGTATAGAACTCTCTAAAAAGTATTTGATAAATGATTGTTACTAGATGTAAATTCATAAAAATTATTTTGATGATTTTATTTTCAATAAATCAGATATTTGCTCAAAATATTGATTTTAAATCGTCTAACTTTAGATCAGATAAAGAAGGATTTAAGCAAGCGATACAAGATATTAAATTAGGAGATGAATATTTGGAAAAAGGAAATGAAGCAATTTTTGCAAGAACTGATGCAATTAACTTTTTTCAGAAAGCACTTTTTTATTTCTTGAAGGCAGATAATTTTAATTCAAATAATTTAGAGCTTAATTTAAAGATCGGAAATGCGTATCTTTATACTAATGAGAAATACAATGCATTTCAATTTTTACAAAAAGCAATGGATATGAATGCAAATGAGCAACAGGAATCTGCTAATATTCATTTTTATTATGCTATAGCCTTGCAATTAGAAGGAAGATATGGTGATGCAATTTCTCAATTTAAAATTTTCAAAAAGAAACAATCACAAAAACGATTTGAGCCATTTAGCGATTTCTATAAAAAATATATCCAAGAGTGTGAAAGCGCAATGGAATTATCAGATGAACCGCAAAAAGTTTGGATAGATAATATAGCACTAAATTCTGAAGATGATGATTGGAGTCCTTGCCTAAGTGCAGATGGAGAACTTTTAATTTTTACTTCTAACAGAGCAAACGAACATTTGGTAGATGATTTCGGCAGGCACGATAATGAGATTTATTTTTCTACTCTTTCTAAAAGAAAATGGAATGCCATTTCTCCAATTACAACTTTAAATACAAATGAAGATGATGTTTCTGGTGGACTTTCCTATGATGGCCAAAGATTACTTATTTACAAAATAGAAAACGAAAATGCAGATGTTTTTGAATCCAAACTAAATGGAACTACATGGGGAAAAGCTGAACGAAAAATGGGAAAGTCAGCTAATTCTGTAAATACTTCCGACAATGAAACTCTTGCATCCTACGATCCTGCAGATATTAAAGTTTACTATTTAACAGATGGTGGATATGCTAAAAATTGGAATATTATGTTCTCAGGAATTATGAATAGGGAAAGAAATATTTGGGGCAAAGGACAATCTGCTGGGCATGAAGTTAATACTAAATACCAAGAAGGCTCAGTGTATATGCACCCTGATGGAAGAACGATGTATTTTTCTTCACAGGGCCATAATTCTATGGGGGGCTATGATATTTTTGTTTCCTATATTGATGAGTTAGGGCATTGGGGGCCTGCTCAAAATTTAGGAGCGCCCATCAATACACCATA
>Ga0315328_10000339_pt1 | contig 20044 bp, 18 predicted proteins | sample M120032315metaG_FD_203462 | JGI IMG/M metagenome (GOLD analysis project Ga0315328, IMG submission 203462) | Ammonia-oxidizing marine archaeal communities from Monterey Bay, California, United States - M1 200m 32315 | ecosystem: Environmental > Aquatic > Marine > Intertidal zone | place: USA... | reverse complement strand
GTTCTCTATCCTAGTTAACATTGCTGCAATCTCGCTCTCTGAGAGCATTGAGAATACTTGGCGATCACTGCTTGATCCTGCAATGAATGTATAAGCTTTTTCTAGCTCAGTAGACCAGTCAGGCGGGATTTCTAATCCACTGTAATCCCAGATGACTGTGCGGAGCTTGCGCTCGGAGTGAAAGCTCAAGCCATTGTCGATTCCCCAAATATTATCGTGTTGATCTCGGAGTATATGCCCTGCTTTCCTGTCAGCGTTATTGATAATAATGTCGAGTATTGCAATCTTTAGGAAGGAGTAATCCAATTTTACTAGCGGACTATTTCTTTTGACTGAGCTACTTTTTTCATAATTAATCTCACCTGACAGGCCAAGTGTTTCCTGAAGATAGAAATAATGTTCGCTTGGATCGTGATTTATGAATAATTGTAGCGAGCCAATTCCATGAGGAGCCTCGGGTTGTATAACCGTTGGCGGAATAATGTTCCAATCTAGTAGTTTTGATAACTGGTACGCTGCTACTTCACGCTGATAAAGGTTAGGCGGAAAATCCCATAATGGTTGTTCTCCTTGTGCAGGTTTATATACCACCAAACCTTCTTGGAACTGTGGGTGAGCAAGGGTAGCAAGGAAAACGTAGTTAGACGCACGAGTGAACTGTCTTAAGTTCTTAAATTCGGAATTTAGCATGATGGTTTCAATTTCGTCATCATGTGGGGTCCATGGGTTGGCTATTTCAGTGAGTGGGGTCATGTGCTCGGTCGTAAGCCCTTCACTCTTTTTTCGATGAACCCGGAAATGTGAGTTCAAAGTCAGCTAAAACGTTGATTTGTATTTTAATAGGATCGGTTGTCGTGTTCGGAGACCAGATGGTTACGGTACCTGTCGCGTAGGAGCCTGGAAGTAATGTCGGGTTTACTTCGATTCTCAGTGAATTTTCGTCGCAAAGGTATGAGTTGCATTCGTAATCGGAACCTATAGCTATTCCCGTGGGTGGCGAGAGCTGTAAAAAACCTGAATCTGACTTAGCTCGCCAAGTGGAGAGTCCCGTCCCAAAGTTTTTTACAGGCACGTCGACCCACATAGTGGCAGCTGGATTATTTATTCGGATTGTGTGAGTTCGATCAGATGCCGAAAAAATAGGATTTCCAACAATCACTTGTATTTGATCGTTTGTTGGTGACGAAATTAATTCAGCGTGAGACGGTTTAGGTGTAATGAGATCCATATTCATATAGGGTGCGAAGAAATTACTTGGCGCGAGTGCGGATCGTACGTTCGGATTATTGAGGTCCGGGAGCGAGACCGGAACGGCATCCCAGAGTTTGTTACCGTTGACTGAGGGAGGATTTTTTATACAGCCCCAGACTAATTCTTGATAAGGAAATTGGTTATGACTTTGTGAACCATTACATAGATATGGCGTTCGTGGCCATGGGAATCTAGCATCAAGTGGATGGTTACTGCTGGAGGATCCAGCGCCAGTGAATCCATTGTAGGCCCACGTTGCGTAGTACCAATTTTCGATGATTTCCGGAGATGAATTTGTATCAGTCCCCATAATTGGAGCACTTTCTGGAGCATTGTTCCACTTGGTTCCGAGTATTTTGACGCCTCGAGCAATGTTGTATGCAAAATGTGTGGCAGTTAGTGCCTGTGTATCAGATGGTTGATTATCTGCTCCGAGAGGAGTGGTCATTCCAGTGGTTACTTGCATTATTCCATGTCCACAGTCAAAGGAGATGATGGAATCACCTACCCCACTCCACATAGTCGATTTTGTTGCCATGGTCATTTTGGTTTCGATCCACGCTATCCCCTTGATGAGAGTTGCAGGGATATGACCACCCGTGCTTACCCGATTATATCGATCTCCTTGTTCCAAAGTATCTAGAGAAAATTGGCTGTCTTCAGGAAATAATTTATTGACCGAAGCAGCCTCGATGGCGGTCATGTATATTGCTCTATTTTCGGCGCCTTCGTAAGTTGCAGGTCTATATGCTCCAAATGCACATGCGCTTGCGTTTTCGATATGCCAGTGTGAGAGTAATCCTAAAACAGTGCCGGCAAAGACTAGTGACAAAGCCAAAAAAACACTAACTCGAAGTTTCGCCGCAAATTTACTAGTCATTCGACCACCACCCAACGACCAGTGTTTCAGACGCACTTTCTAACAGTGTACGGGTTCCTAAACTACGATCGATAATCATCAGTGAACTTACCCCTGGCTGTAACCCAGATGTTCCGGAGTAATTTTTTAGACCTAAGTATCTCCCGTTACTTGACCACGAAATTGGAACGTCGAACCCTTGTATTGGCGCGGGCAATTCCTCTGAGGATTCTTTGGAGACGAGTATTACTGCCCCTGATTGGTTTTTTATATTGATCCGCCCGATAGATAGTAAATCTGCACTAGGTATCCATCTTGGGGAGAATTGTTCGTAGCTGTCTGATCTATATGTGGTCAACTGTCCAGTACTTAAGTTATATATGACTGTTTGGTAATTTAGCCGTTCGAATTTTTCTATTGCTATGAGATAGCTTAGCTGTGTTTTACTAGGGCTCAGTGAGAAATCTCTTGCGAATTCGTCTGAGGCGTGGAGTAAGTTGGTGGTTTCCCCTGAGATCCTGCTTACTGCGAGGACATCGGTACCATTAGACGTAAGTTTGGCGAAGATAACGTTATTTCTTGCATCCTGACCCACGGGATAGACACCGCCAAAGCTCGTACGGTATTCGGGTCTGGCAAAGCTTTCCGAAAAGATAATTTTCTTGATTCTACTTTCTAAGCTAATAGTTATAAGTTCTTGCTGATTAATTTTTATACGTTTATAAAGCAGAGTATCTCCGTCATCTAACCATTTTGGTGGGTTTGTCGGGTCGGCGTCTGTAGCTAGTACAGTACGTTCTCTAGTCGTTAAATCGAGTGTCCACAATGTTCCTAAGTCAGTTGAATTTTTTGATTTCCTGGGCACGGTTATGTACGCAATTTTATTTTTATATACGCCGCTGGCAGGGGTGATGGAGTGGGACGTGAACCGTCCGACTTGGGCGATAAGCTGCGGCGGATTCTTGCCCCCTGGACTTGATAGATATATTTCATCAAACTGTTCGTGGAAAACCGAATAAACGAGTAAAGGATTGTTATTATCTTCTGTGAATATGTTTTTCAGGTTAGACCGGGTCATGGGTAGAAGTAGCAGACCAAACAGTATAATCACACATATCAGAATTACAACGTATTTGGGCCAAAGTTTGTTAAATAAGCTTGGAATAGAAGCCATATCAGGTAATTCCGTTTATCGTAATCATCACACTGTCTTTTGAGGCTATCCTTAGGTCTTAGTGGTTGCGGCGGGATCCACGATTTGCTGATCTAATTAACGGAGCGTCTCTCAGATGTTACTTTACTACTACGTAGAACTCCTCATGAAATCGCCAGTGGCTTTTGTGGTTTTTGCGGGTGCTTTTGCTTGTTCACTGCTCACAGCATTAATTTTGCATGAAGTAGCCCATGGGCTTATCGCCTTGCTTCGGGGCGACCGAACTGCGCTAGTGCTTGGTAGATTGACGTTGAATCCGCGAGCTCACTGGGATCCGGTAGGAACAACGATGATGTTTATTCTTGGTTTCGGTTGGGCTAAACCAGTACCTGTTAATCCCTACAACCTGTCAAGCCCCGTGAGAGATATGGCGTTAGTCGCCCTTGCGGGGCCGAGTATGAATTTTTTTATTGCCATTTTGGCGGGATTACCAATTCGATTAGGGCTGGTGCCATTGGTTCATCCATTTACGAGTCCAGGATATATGTCCTTGGGGTGGGAAAACCTAGTGGGTCTTTTTTTGGGAACTGTGATGTTACTCAATATCATTATCGGGGTGTTTAACTTGGTGCCTATACCACCTCTGGATGGATCAAAGATTGTTCCATTATTTTTACCGAAGGCGCTGCGTTCTGGATATGAGAAATTCTCATCTTATGGGATGTTTATTCTGATCTTGTTGATTATATTGCCTTACTTTACTGAGTTTCCTGGGATAGGATCGGTTATAGGGCCAGTAATTTCGACTCTGGTCCCATTTTTTTCTGGTGCAAACGCGGTAGTATTTTAGATAAATAAGTAAGGGGCATGTTCAAATATGACAATAGTTGCAATTTTGGGGACTGGACTTATTGGATGTTCAATTGGCCTCAATCTAAAGAAAATTTATAAAAGTGATAGCAAGAAGCCTAGCGATCTCGTTATTCGTGGATTTGACAAGTATGGGGACGTTCTTAAAAAAGCAAAATCAGTTGGTGCGATAGATAAGATTATATCTTCTCCGTCGGAAGCAATCGCTGACGCAGATCTTATCATTCTTGCAACGCCGATTTTGGCGATGAAACCTCTTATTGAGGAGATATCGGAAAATATTTCGAGTAAATCAATCATTACTGATACTGGGTCGACCAAAAGTGAAATCCACAACTGGATGAACGAATACTTACCAGATCACACTGGATTTGTTGGAAGCCATCCTATGGCTGGGAAGACCGATACCGGTCCTGAAGCCGCATCAGAGGATTTGTTTGCCGGGGGAAGATGGGTAGTCAGCCCACGAGTTAACAGTAGTGAGGCAGCTATTGCTACGGTACAAAATTTAGCCAAGCAGTGCGGCGCAACGGCGATGACAATGGATCCTGATGAGCATGACTCGTATGTGGCTGCAATCTCGCATTTACCCATGATGGCAGCCACGGCCTTATTTTCAGTTGTTCGTGCATCTGAGGCCTGGCCCGAGCTGTCTTTGCTGGCTGCTGGAGGTTTTCGAGACACCACCCGCCTTGCGGCATCAGATCGGGATATGTCTTATGACATTACCTCGACCAATGCTGCTAATATCGTGCACTGGATCAATCGTTACATTGCTGGCCTTGCTGAGTTACGGGATCGCATTGATTACGGCGATGCGATGAACGAGGATCTTTACAAGTTAATTGCGGCGACTCAATGGGAGTACGATTTGTTTCGAAAGGGTAAGGTAGGCAGAGAAGAAAAGGGTTTGTCTGATACTAGAGATATGGAGCCAGGAATGCTCGATTTCTTAGCAGGTGGTTGGGTTCGAGAGAAATTGACCCAGTTAAATAAGGATGCCGAGGATCGAAGTACGCAGAGTGATCTAGAGAGATTACAACGTAGAGATATTTAGGAGTGGTATTGAGGATGAATCAGGATGTGCAGATAATCACTGCCCCATCTGAAATCCGCGGAACTATTGTTATTCCCGGTGATAAATCAATTAGTCATCGTTCGTTAATGTTTGGTAGCTTGGCTCTAGGTACCTCAAGAATCACTGGCATTCTTGAGTCTGACGACATTTCCTCTACTATTTCGTGTCTCAGGCTTTTGGGAGCAGATATTCGTGTGGATGGTGAGGATGTTTTAGTTACCGGAAAAGGACTTGAGGGATTAGCGGAACCTTCAGTTCCACTGGATTGTGGAAATTCGGGTACTACGGCGAGACTTCTGTCAGGGATTATTGCAGGATTACCATTTTCTTCGATTCTCACTGGTGACGATTCTTTAAGATCTCGGCCGATGGCTCGAATTATTGATCCCCTAACTCGATTAGGAGCTTCTATAAAGTCAGCGGGTGCCGACAATTTATTGCCTCTTAGCGTCTCTCCCACTTCTGACATTAAAGATAATCTGGTTATTGAGACGGGTGTAGCATCAGCTCAGGTGAAGAGCGCTATATTGCTATGCGCACTTTCGGCGGGTGTAGGTGTAATGGTTAAAGAACCTCTGTTATCACGCGATCACACGGAAAGACTGCTAACCGCAATGGGTGCTGAATTCGTTTACCCAACGGAGTTGTCGGGTCATAGTGTGAAGCTCCTTAGGATGGAAAGGGAACTTAAAGCTGTTGATATTGTTGTGCCTGGAGATATTTCGACGGCAGCACCTTGGATCGTCGCTGCGACATTACATGAGGACGCTGAGCTTTTGCTTAAGGGCGTTGGAATCAATAAAACCAGAACTGGAATTCTCGACATCATGGAGATGATGGGCGCGAACATAACGATTATCTCTGAGAAAAATATGGGTGGAGAGCCAGTTGCGGACTTGATGGTTAAAAGTGCCGATTTGACGGGAGTGATTGTAGAGGGTGAGCTAATACCTCGGTCAATTGACGAACTAACTCTAGTTGCCTTGGCAGGATCGAGGGCTTCGGGGAAGACACTAATTCGAGATGCTGGCGAGCTGCGTAAAAAGGAAACTGATCGGATTGGACGCACTGTCGATATTTTGCGCGGATTTGGAGTTAATATTGTTGGAACAGATGACGGATTCGTGATCACTGGTGGTGCAAAACTTAGACCTTCGGTCTCAGACTCTTATGGTGATCATCGTTTGGCTATGTTGGCTGCGGTTGCTGGAATTCTTGTTGAACAACAGTCCCATGTAACTAATGCAAGCGCCGTGAATATCTCCTACCCCGCATTTTGGTCTGAGTTTGACCGAATATGTGGCAGTAATACAATCGAGGGCATTTGATAATAAAATGTCGAATTTACTAATTTTAACTGGACCATCGGGTGTTGGAAAAGACGCGGTCGTGGATTTACTTATTGAGACTGACTATCCAATCCTCAGGCCACCAACTATGACGACTCGTGCGCCGAGACCTGGCGAAATAGAGGGGATTCATCACTTTTTTGTCGACGCTGAAAAATTTCAAGAGCATGTAGATAAACGAGACCTTTTAGAAGACGCCTATGTTTATGGCAATCGCTACGGGGTACCAAGGCAAAGTGTAGATTCAGCACTTCAAGATGGAAGTGATGTAGTCATTCGAGTTGATGTACAGGGTGCGCTGTCGTTATCTAAGCTTTTCAAAGAGGCTTGTTTTGTTAGCTTAGAGACTGAATCATTAGATATATTAAGAAACCGCTTAAAGGGTAGGGCTACTGAATCCTTTGAAGTAATTGAGTCAAGAATTGCGGTGGCTGAAGAAGAAATTCGGGCAGCCAGAGAGTTTTGTCATGTGTTAGTTAACTACGAAGATGATTTGGGACGAACCGTTAGAGAACTGGTTCAATTGCTACAGCGTCACTCAGGTAAATCAACAGTAAATTGACTCTTATTTGTTATACGGATAGGATTTATTCAAGAACTGGTGATCTACTAGCTTAATTAGGGGTATTTGGGATGATTCAAGCATATATGTTTCCGTGCTTTTCATCCCGTAATTGGCTTTGCTCCTGAGTCTTGTAAATATCGATATTTCAAGGTTATTGAATCTATTCACACTTATTTATCTCACGGGCGGCGAGGCGCCAGATGAATATGCCGAATGATAATTCTTCCCAAGTGAATCTTTATTACCCGACGTTAGATGAGGTGCTGGCGTTATCTGATCCATATACGGTTGTGCCAATTTTTAGGGAAGTGCGAGCTGACTTGGAAACTCCGGTTTCAGCCTATCTGAAAGTCGCTCAAGATCGTGAATATGCGTTTCTTCTGGAATCAGTCGAGGGCGGCGAGCGTCAGGGTAGATATTCTTTCATCGGAACCGATCCGTATAAGGTCGTGTCATCGGAAACTGGGTCGGGTGATCCTCTTCTTGCGATTCAGGATGAGTTGACACAGTGGCGAGCTGCACCAGTTGAAGATTTGCCAAAATTTCACGGTGGGGCAGTTGGTTATTTGGCATATGAGTGTGTCACCCATTTCGAGTCACGCGTGGAATCAAATAAGCCATTTATTATTACTATGCCTGATTCAAAGGTTATGTTCATCAAGAATCTTTTGGTATTTGATCATGTAAGAAATACTATTAAGGTTGTATCTCATGTTCGGCTAGAGGGAGATCGGCACTCGAATTATGCTGAAGCGGTAAGCGAAATTGATAATTTGATACAGAATTTGACGGTACCACTTGGAAATTTACCCTATAGCCCAAGTTCGGAGATTTTGGAGTCACCGGTTGAGCAGAATTGGTCAAAGAAGCAATTCATCGACGCTGTTGATCAGGTGAAACAGTACATCATTGATGGAGATGTTATTCAAGTAGTACTTTCAATGCGATTGTCGAAGAATACGGGCGTACCACCTTTCGAAGTATATAGAAGCTTGCGGGCTATTAACCCATCTCCCTATTTATTTTTTCTACGATTTCAAGATACATATTTAGTTGGATCGTCACCTGAGCTATTAGTCAATATCGAAGACGGCCTAGTTGAAGTTCATCCGATTGCGGGGACACGACCTCGAGGTTCGTCCAAAGCTGAGGATGCGACGCTTGCTAAGGAACTCAGTACTGATCCTAAAGAACTTGCGGAGCATGTGATGCTTTTAGATTTAGGTAGAAATGATGTTGGTCGAGTAGCGAAGCCAGGATCGGTGCAGGTTACTCAGCAATTTGATGTTGAATATTATTCTCATGTTATGCATTTGGTTTCACATGTGACTGGCGAACTTCAAGAGGACATTACAGCTTACGATGCCTTGCGTTCGGCTTTTCCAGCCGGGACAGTGTCAGGAGCGCCAAAAGTACGTGCTATGGAGATCATTAATGAATTAGAGACTGACCGACGGGGGCTTTATTCTGGGGCGGTTGGTTTTTTTGATATGTCGGGCAATATCGAAACATGTATAGCAATTCGAACTATTGTTATGCAGGATGGGAAGGCTCATGTGCAGGCGGGAGCTGGCATAGTTTACGACAGTGATCCTGAGCGTGAGTATGAGGAATGTTGGCAGAAAGCAGGGGCGCTATTGAAAGCACTTGATGATGCTGAAAACAGACAGGGTGACTCACCTACACAAGTCCTAGGTTACTAGGCAACAGGATTTTGAAAGACTAATAAAATGGCTGAACAACAGATTATTGGCTCGATGGCACTCTTGGTGCGTGAGGATCAAAAGATACTTCTTGTGAAGCATGAGAGAGGTCCATTTGCTGGTGAATGGACAATGCCATTAATTCTTGTTCCAGATTCTCTCACTGCGGAGGAATCCCTCGAGGTGTTATTGACGGATTCCCTTTCAATTACACCAGGACCTTACGAGTTTTACGACACAATATATGTGACAGGTCATGAAAGTGAGCGTGTAGTAGTCAATATTTTCACATGTATAGATTGGGTGGGCGAACCGAGAGTTGTTTCGGACGTATACGTTGATGCAGGTTGGTCCTCGCCGGATGTCATTCCAGAAGACATAATCTTGAATAAATCGATTGAAAAATGGTTAGTAGAGGCGGGTGTAAACGGAACTGATCAGAAAGCGAGATCCCTATCCAAAGAGGATATCTGCGTTCAGTTAATTGAGGCGCGCGGCAATTTACTAGCTGCTTTCGATCGAGTACCGGCGAAGCATCGTCTTGATTCACCGGATTTGGATCAGATGAGCGCCTTGGAAATTCTTGCACTCGCTGCGGAATTTGAAGACTATCTTGTTTTTACGACTAAGCAGATAACCACGAACGATAATTTTCGTTGGGAGCCATTTAACGTCCAACAGTGGTGCCGATCACGTGACCTGCTGATCGATACTGAATCGAGAGATACGGAGAGTTCTGTTCGTGAATTAATGTCGAGCGTTGCAATTTCGACTGACTCTTGGATTAAAATGCAAGATGAGCAGGTACTACTTTCTTGGGGTAATGATGCGAGCAACTTACCAATTAGTGTTTTTGATCAGTTGATGAAGGTAATACGCAACTATGAAGGTCGCTTGGCTCAACTTACTGAGCTCGTATCAGAACTGCAAATTGCTGAACGCGCGTTACGTGGGTAATAAGACTATGGATGTTTTAGTGTTAGATCGGATAATTTATGCTACTGCTTATTGATAACTATGATTCGTTTACGTTTAATCTTTTTCAGTATTTTACTGAGTTAGGTGAGACGGTTCAGGTATTTCGAAATGATCAGTTATCCGTTTCCGAGGCGCTTGCTATTGCACCAGACCATCTCGTCATCTCTCCTGGTCCGTGCACACCAGTTGAGGCAGGTATATCGGTAGATCTCATTACCGCCTTTAGTGGAATTTCGCCCATACTTGGGGTTTGCTTAGGTCACCAATCTATTGCGCAAGCATTTGGTGGAGAGGTAGTCCCTGCGGGGGAAATTATGCACGGAAAAGTCAGTAAAATAACGCACGATGGGGAATACATCTACTCAGGCATTCCCGACGAATTCGACGCGATTAGGTATCATTCGCTTGCGGTAAACCGAAAGAGTTTACCTAGGGAGTTAGTAATCACCTCTAGATCAGAGAGTGGCGTAATAATGGGGATTAGGCACCAAGAGTTCGCCATTGAAGGTGTTCAATTTCATCCGGAATCTATTATGACAGAGTACGGGCGGGATCTTTTGGCTAATTTCGTAGAGTTGCGGTCGGCTACCTGGTAGGCATACTTTTTGAATGATTGAGTGGTGAGTTAATGAACATTAAAGAGTCGTTGATTGCTTTGGTAGATGAAGGCCGAAATCTTAACCGGGAAGAGGCGACCGATGTGATGCGAGATATTATGCGAGCCGGGACAGACCAGAGTGACGGGCCGATTGCGACAGAATCTCAATTTGGAGCGTTTGTGACCGCTATGAGACTCAAAGGTGAAACCGTTGATGAGCTTGCTGGAATGGCAACTGCGATGCGGGAATTCAGTTTGAAAGTGGATAATAGTTTTCGCCCGCTTCTTGACACTGCAGGTACTGGAGGTTCCGGTAAGAAAAGATTTAACGCGTCGACGGCAGCTGCGTTCGTAGCAGCGGCTGGAGGAGCGAAGGTAGCCAAGCATGGTAATCGCGCCATGACTTCAAAGTCCGGAGCCGCAGACTTTTTAGAGTCTTTGGGCGCAGAAATTGCTATCTCGCCGGAGAAAGTAAGTAGCTGTATAGATTCAACGGGAATTGGTTTCATGTTCGCTCCTGTATTTCATCCAGCGATGAGGTTCGCGGCTCCAATTCGCCCGTCGCTGGGCTTCAGGACTGCCTTCAACATATTGGGTCCTCTGACGAATCCAGCTGGTGCTAATTGTCATGTACTTGGCGCAGCAAATATAGAACTCGGTGAAAAACTCGCACAGGTTTTATGTTTATTTGAAATGAGACATGCTCTTGTCGTTGTAGGCCATGATGGTGTAGATGATATTTCAGTCACCGGCAAATCGACAGTTTTCGAGGTGAAGGAAGACAAACTCAAGAGATTCGAGCTTTCGCCGGAGGACCTTGGTCTGCAAAGGCATAGTGAGGACGAGCTTGTTGGGGGAACTTCGGACGAAAATGCGGAGATTTGGAGATCAGTGCTTGCTGGAAATGGCCCTTTGGCCATTAGAAATTTAGTGGCTGCTCAAGCCGGAGCTGGCCTGTACGTGACGGGATTGACCTCATCCATAAGATCCGGATGTGAGCAGGCGATTAACTTAATTGAATCGGGAGATGTAGCTGCCAAGGTTGCGGCATTTATAGAGGCGACTCGGAAATAGTATTGTAATAAGTGAATTTAAATTATGTCGACTAGTAAAAATAATACGCGTTTAACGGACACAATTCTTGATAATATCGTTGAAGATCGTAAAGATTTCTTGGAACTCCAGAAATCTAAGTTTTCGCTAAAGGATCTAGAATCAGCTTTTGCTGTGAGTGATCAGAAGTTAAGACCACCACAGAATTTTGGTGATCGCTTGCGTAGTGGGTCAAAGAATACTCCAGAATCGGCAAAAATTAGACTAATTGGCGAGATAAAGCGAGCATCACCGAGTAAAGGTGATTTTAATACTGGTTTAATATCCAGTGAGCAAGCCGGCCTGTATCGTGATATTGGTTGCGCTGCTGTGAGCGTATTAACTGAAGAAAAATACTTCAAGGGTTCCATCAAAGATCTCAGTGATGTATCGGACTTATTTTCAGCTGAAGTAGGTAGCCCAGGCATTCTCCGGAAGGATTTTATTTTCGATTATTTTCAAGTACTTGAGTCACGATTGATGGGTGCTGACGCTTTGCTTCTTATTGTCGCAATTCTTGAGCCTGAGTACTTGAAATCATTACTGGATCAAACTCGGAGCCTTGGTATGGAGGCGTTAGTGGAAGTCCATACTGAAGAGGAATTGGAAGTTGCTCTGAGTATTGACGCGAAGATTATTGGAATTAATAATCGTAATTTGAAGGATTTTACTGAGGACTTATCTACTTTTGAGCGACTCGCGAGTTTTTGTTCTGGCGATAGGATTTTAGTTGCCGAGAGTGCTATTAGATCTAGACTAGATGCGGATCGAATGTTGATGGCTGGCGCTGACGCACTGCTTGTCGGTGAGTCACTTGTTCGGTCAACTCAGCTGGTAGATCTCGCGCATCAGTTTATGCTGACAGAGAGTTAATTTTATGGATCGAATACCTTTGGTAAAGATATGTGGCAATCGAACAGCTATGGATGTTGCTGTTGCGGCTCAATTAGGTGCTGATTTTGTCGGAATTATATTTGCGGAATCACCTCGGAAGGTAGGGATTCCTGAGGCTCGCGCAATGGTACGTGAACTTGGATCTCCATTAGATTCGTTCGAATTAGAATCGCCTCCCCCCAACCACTCAGATTCCAGACTTGTTACTGATTTAGGGCTTTGGTACCGGTACGGCGCGGAAAAGATTGAATCATATCTTGGTTATAAGCGACCTTTAGTAGTGGGTGTTTTCGCAGATCAAAGCGCGGAAGAAATTAATAATATTGCCGAGGAAACTGGAATTGATTTGGTGCAGTTATCTGGAACCGAACCATGGGATTTTTCTTTATTAATAAACAGACAAGTATTGCAGGTGATTCATATTAACCCTCAGGATGATGTATCCGATCCGTTAGTTGATGTGCCGGTTGGACGCTCATTAGCTTTGATGCTTGACGCAAAGTCAGGTAAATATGGCGGAGGAACGGGAAAGCAAATTTCTATCAATATAGCGGAGCAGACAGCAAAAAGAATTCCCCTGATACTAGCAGGTGGCCTGTCATCAAAGAATATTAGCGATGTTGTTCGTGAGGTGAAGCCATGGGCTGTAGATGTTTCAAGTGGCACGGAAACTGATGGATCTAAAGATTACGAAAAGGTGGCAAATTTCATTAAAAATGCCAAAAGCAATAAATAAGAGCAGGAGAAAAAGTATGACTGAGTCAAAGATTGAGTCGTCTGTCAGAGCTGGTTATTTTGGAAGTTTTGGTGGTCAGTACGTACCCGAAACATTGATGCCAGCACTTCAGCAACTCGAATCAGCATACCGTGAAGCGATGGCTGACAAGAGTTTTCTTGCCGATGTAGACGGTTTGCTCCGAGATTATGTAGGTCGTCCAACTCCTCTTACGTTTGCCGAGCGACTTTCTGAGGCACTGGATACATCAATATATTTGAAACGAGAGGATCTTTGTCACACCGGGGCCCATAAAATAAATGCTGTGCTTGCGCAGGCTTTATTGGCCAAACGAATGGGTAAGAAACGTGTAATAGCTGAGACTGGAGCTGGGCAACATGGAGTTGCTACAGCCACGGCTTGTGCATTACTAGACTTAGACTGCGTTGTTTACATGGGCGAAGTGGATATGGCTCGTCAAGCACTCAATGTATTTAAGATGAAGGTCTTGGGAGCTGAAGTTATTGGAGTGAGCGCTGGCTCACAAACCCTAAAGGATGCTACTAGTGAAGCAATACGTGATTGGGTGACAACTGTCAGAGATACTTATTACATCATCGGTTCGGCAATTGGGCCGCATCCCTATCCAACAATGGTCAGAGATTTGCAGGGAGTTATAGGAAGAGAGGCGCGGAGTCAAATTATTGACATACATGGCAAGTTACCATCTGTGGTAATGGCTTGTGTTGGTGGTGGGTCGAATGCAATCGGCATGTTTCATGCATTTCTAGATGATCAGGTTAGATTAATTGGGGTGGAAGCTGCTGGCTTAGGATTAGATAGTGATAATGCGGCAACGCTGTCACTTGGTCGTCCTGGCGTTCTTCATGGGACTCTCACGTATCTTTTGCAAGACGCAAATGGTCAAGTTTCGCCTGTCCATTCAGTTTCTGCGGGCCTGGATTACCCTGGCGTTGGACCGGAACATGCGTGGTTGAAAGTTTCGGAGAAAGCAGAGTATTATTCCGCTACTGATGCTGAGGCACTTGAGGCATTTCAAGAACTATCTAGACTAGAAGGTATTATTCCAGCTCTTGAACCGTCGCATGCTCTTGGCGCTTTAAAGCGCCTTAGGTCTGAAAATGAAATCGTAAGTTCTGACGTGGTAGTTGTGAATGTTAGTGGCCGTGGCGACAAAGACATGGCTACAGTAGCGGAGGAACTTGTGGGTTTATCATCATAATTGTGGTGATGGTATAAGTTAGTTTCGTGGGCAACTATTTTCGATTAAGTGACGCAGTTGGAGCGCTTTTTGTTTCTACTGCTGGCTTAATATTTACTGTTGGTATAGTTTTCGCCTCTAATTTTTCATGGTCCCTTACCGAGATCAATATCTGGGCAGCTAGTTTGGGGTGGCAGTTTTCAATTGTCATTATGGTTTTGATATTTGCTCGCCGTCGAGGAAACTTGTTTACAGTTCTTAGACTAAATAGGGCCCCGAATGTTCGAGTGATATTTCTGGGTTTAGGGCTATCGTACTTAATTTTGATCAGCTACTTGTTAGCCATCATCCTGCTCGAGGCGCTGCTGGGTATGGATCTCACATCCTTTAAGCGTGGAAATGCGGTTCCACTCCCTGGACCTGAAGGTCGGTCTTTCATTTCGTGGACGTTATTGGCTGTCACCACAATCTGTGGTGCCCCGGTTGCTGAGGAATTGCTTTACCGAGGTGTAATCTTCCAGGGACTTACAGCTAAGTGGCCGGCTTGGATTGCTCACTGTTTGAGCGCAGGTTTGTTTTCAATTACGCACTTGGATATTGGTGTAATAATTCCAATTTTCGGAATTGGAATTATTTTTTCAATGATATTTACTAGGCAGAAGTCACTCTGGGCGTCTATTGGGATTCACGCATTGTTTAATACGATTGGATTTTTAGCTATGTTTCTGACTGAACTATAAATCAACCACCGATGTAGGACATTTCTACTTTATTTTTGTGACTGGTGCTCGAATCGATTTGTGACCTAATTTCAGAATACCTGTCGCTTCGGTTTTTCCATATAGCGTTTATTTTCTTGAAAATTAAGTCATTATCCTGTTCATCTCTTAGGAAACTGGCAAGATCCAGAGATGCGGCCGTCGAGAAGAGACAGGTATATAACTTCCCATCAGCCGATACACGTGCTCTCGTGCAGGTTCCACAAAAAGGTTGTGTTACCGACGTGATAAAGCCAATTTCACCTGACCCATCAACCAATCGATATCTTTTGGCAACTTCGCCGATATAGTTCGTTTCAACAGGAACAATTGGGAAGCGAGTGTTTATAGTGGTTAATAGTTTTTTGGTAGGTACGGTATCTGACATATTCCACCCGTTCGTCGACCCAACATCCATATATTCGATAAATCTAACAATGTCCCCAGTATTTCGGAAATGGTCGATCAATTGGATAATTGTTTTATCATTCCAATTTTTGCGCACAACCGTATTGATCTTGATCGGACTGAATCCAGCTTTTCGTGCGGATTCCAAGCCAGCCAGCACTTTTTCCAGAGGTACAGCCACGTCGTTCATTTTTTCGAACGTTGCAGTATCGACCGCATCGAGAGACACAGTGATTCTATTTAAACCAGCTTCGCGGAGTGGAATTGCAAGTTCTTCCAGTCGAGTACCATTTGTAGTCATGGCTATTTCAAGCTCAGGAATTTTAGCGAGTTCAGAGATGATGGCTAAAAGGTCGTTTCGGAGAGTGGGTTCACCTCCAGTGAGGCGAATCTTATTAATTCCAAGATCTTTAAAAATTAACGTCAAGCGAATGATTTCAGACGCGGAAAGAATAGCCCGTTGATCTAAGAATTTATAGCCTGCTTTAAATATTTCCTTCGGCATGCAGTAGGGGCAGCGAAAATTGCATTTATCGGTCAAGGAAATACGGAGATCTCGGAGAGGGCGATTCCTTTGGTCGAGAAGCACATCGTCTAGATCTATTAGATCTGCTACTGTTTCATTCATTGCTAGAGTCTACAGTGATTATGGACGTAGTGCACGCCTGTGCGGCACGTATTTTGATCCTACCATTAAGACGCTGCTCGTCAATATTTTTGTTTCGTCTTCGGTATTATCAAAGATATCTGAGATAATGGCGAAATTTTGTATCCAAATACTTACTGCTACGAGTAATGCAATTATCCCGATTAGGATCAATATTTCGAGTCGAAATGTATTCAGTTGTTTTGAAGATTTCTTCATGAGGCCTATGCTGGGATTTAGGTGGTCTGGCATTTTTAAGACGTTTGAAATGTTGTGGGCGTGTTGGGCTGGATTTTCGAGCCCTACTGCAGTCGCATAGCTCAGGGCTGCCCCATGTGCATAAACACGTGCTGGTAGTCTTTCCCACTGACCCTTTTCTATTGTGTCGAGAAATTGGCCGTTGATAAAGGTTTGTGATTCCACATCAGCTAGTGTTAGGCCAAGATTTTCCCGCGCTTTTTTAAGGGATTCAGAAGTTTCTTCAGCTAGGGTAAGAAAATGATTTTTCTGTACCATAAAACTTTCGGATGGTTCTTGGACTGACCAAGGCCACCACCATTTTCTTTCACTTCTATCAACAGGCCTTAGCCCTAATCGAGGCTCACTGGGTTGTTCTACCTGTCGTGTCTCTAGGTCTAAAATTTGTTCCTCGTCTACCATGTATTAGCACAATCCTGTAGTCGTTTTATTTATTCAATTTTATCTTAGTTCAAATCAAAATTCTTGTTTCAGATATATCTTCTTGACGCAAGGACTTTGATTATTAACAATAGAGGGGCATGAAAGTGGAAATAGGCGTAGCGAGTGGATTTAGTGGATAATAACGTTGAGATTCTGTTTTTATAATTGATTCGGTATGGAGTAGTAGCTTGAATAAAATGGGATTAGATGTTGCGGTCATAGGCGCTACTGGAGCTGTTGGCGAAGTATTTCTGCGTGTTGCCAGCGAGCGAAATTTTCCTGTTCGGAATCTAAGACTGCTTGCATCTTCGAGGTCGGCGGGTAAACAGGTAAAGTATAGAGGCGAATTATTAACAGTTCGTGAAGCAAATGAACAATCTCTTGAAGGAGTTGATCTTGTTTTTTGTTCTGCGTCTTCGGAAGTCTCAAAAACTTGGGGTCCCTGGTGTCGCGAACGTGAAATAATAATGATCGACGACGGTAGTGCGTTCAGAATGGACGACGATGTTCCGCTTGTAATTCCTGAAGTTAATGGTAATGATCTCAATACCCATAACTGGATAATTTCTATCCCCAACTGTACGACTACGCCTTTGGTGATGGCATTGGATGCCATGCGACAAGTCAGTCCGATTAAGAGAGTGATAGCGGCCACATATCAGGCAGTATCGGGAACGGGCGCGGCGGCTGTCGAAGAATTGATAAGCCAGAATATTTCTCTTAGTCAGGGAGTTAATGTGTCGACGCCTGAGTCTTATCCAGTGCAAATTGCCCAAAATGTGTTGCCACATGTAGATGATTTTGAGGAAGATGGCTTCACAAAAGAGGAGCTCAAGATGCGAAACGAAACAAGAAAAATTCTTCACCTCGATGATCTCCCTTTTGCAGCGACCTGTGTTAGGGTTCCAGTGTTTTATGGTCATTCAGAGGTAGTTCATGTGGAATTTTCTTCAGAAATATCTTTAGACGATTTAGGTAGTGCTCTTCGCTCACGGGAAGGCCTGGTTTACGATGATGACCAAACGCACTACGTGACGCCGCTTGAGGCAGCAGATAGCGACGAGACATTTGTATCGAGACTTCGCCTTGACCCATCTGTAGAGAATGGCGTGGTATTTTGGTGCGTCAGTGATAACTTGCGAAAAGGTGCGGCTACAAACGCGATTCAGATAGCCGAATCTTTGCTTGAGCGAGGAATACTTTCAGCGCTATTTTAATGTGCTTTCACATCTGTCTAGACGTTATGTAGAGCTCGTCTGTCGGGCTGAGCATTGTTCTTTCTATAGCAGGCGCGTATTCTACGGCTGCGGCAGCTCCGCGGACGACTGCTTTGTCAGGCTCATCGACGACATAACATGCGATATGTAGGATTTCTCTCAGAAATACATCTAGTCCACTTAATTTCGCTGTTCCACCGGTGACGAGAACTCCCCTCTGAATAATGTCCGACGATAGCTCGGGTTCTGTTTGTTCAAGAACAGTCCTGATTAGCTGCGTAATTTGCGTAAGCGAGTCTCTGAGCGCCATTGCAATTTCATTAGAATCGACCACTATAACTTTTGGTTGTCCAGTCAGATGTTTCCCACGCACTCGAATTTTATTTGGAGAATCAGTGGTGATAGCGGATCCTATTTGAATTTTTATCTGTTCAGCTGTTCTCTCACCGATAACTAGTTCGTGATGAGTGACGAGGTAACGTTGAATGGCCTGGTCTAATTTATCTCCTCCTACCCGTATAGAGCCTTTAGCTACCATTCCGAACATCGAAATTACAGCTGCTTCAGCTCTTCCGCCACCAATATCAACAACCATCGCACCATCTGCAGATCCGATTGGTACTTCAGCACCGATAGCTGCCGCTAGGGGTTCCGGAATGATATGAGTAGGTTGCCTTGCTCCCGCAGCCTCTGCTGCCTCTCTCACGCTATCTCTATGAACGGGGGTGATACCTACCGGTGCAGCAATCATAGCTTTTGGTTTTACTAATACGGGTCCAATCGTTTGCTTCAGACAATGCTGAAGTAGAGCTTGTGTGATTAGATAGTCCGCAATTGCACCATCCTTCATCGGTCTAATTACCGAGATCGTTTCGGGAGCTCGTCCGATCATTGATTGCGCTTCTTCACCCACTGCAATAACAATGTTGTCTCGTCTACTAATAGCAACAACTGTTGGTTGTTGGTACAAAATATTTCCGTTGGGCGAGCTCACTTTGATCGTGGAAGTTCCAAGGTCTATTCCAATTTGCGAGCCAAATAGGTTTTTAAAGTTTGGCATATATAGACTGATCCTTATTTTTTAAGTTTAGTAAGCTTAACTCCTGATGCCTTAGTCTGTTGAATAGAGATTTCTAGAGGGTCCCGATAATTCCGATTGGCGATAATTTTGGCGGATAACAGCGAACAAGTTATTTTTCGTCGCGGTAGCATTGCGATTATTACTGGCATAGTTGCGGGTGGTTACGTCTTATCAAGAGTTTTAGGAATTTTTAGACAAGTTGTGATTAGCCGAGAGTTTGGCGTAGATAATCCGGCACTTTCAGCTTATTTTGTTGCGTTTCGTATTCCTGACAGTCTTTTCCAGCTTATAGCGGGAGCAACACTCGCAGCAGCATTGATTCCTGTGTTTACCAAGGTATGGAATGACGAGGGAGAACAACATGCTTGGCGTGTCGCCTCGTCGGTACTAAACCTTTTATTTCTTGTGACCCTGTTTTTATCGATTTTGAGCTTTATTTGTGCACCTTGGTTAGTTCCGTTGGTTGCGCCGGGACTTGGAGACGACTCGAGTTCTAGTCCTGAATTAATGGAAATAGCTGTCCGATTGACCCGTTTGATGCTAATAACGCCCATTATTTTTTGTATATCTGGAGTGTTGACGGGGATATTGAATGCTCGTCAACATTTTATGACTTCGGCAATTGCGCCCGGTCTTTATAACGTGGGCATTATTTGTGGCGGCTTGTGGTTGGTCGATGTTTGGGGGATTGAGGGTCTTGCATATGGGGTTATTTTGGGAGCAGCTCTGCATTTAGCTGTTCAAATCCCCAGCATAATTTTGCTCAGGATGCGTTGGTCACCCAGTTTAGATCTTAAGAGCATATTTGTTCAATCAGTATTTAAATTGGCTGGACCCAGAGTTTTAGGTTTGGCCGCGGCGCAACTAAATCTTTTCATTTTGATATTTTTTGCATCCATGATTTCAGACGCATCTATTAACGTAAT
>Ga0315328_10000337_pt1 | contig 20256 bp, 22 predicted proteins | sample M120032315metaG_FD_203462 | JGI IMG/M metagenome (GOLD analysis project Ga0315328, IMG submission 203462) | Ammonia-oxidizing marine archaeal communities from Monterey Bay, California, United States - M1 200m 32315 | ecosystem: Environmental > Aquatic > Marine > Intertidal zone | place: USA... | reverse complement strand
AGCCTATTGTAGGGTTTGGATTTAATTCAATTGGACGCTTTGCTCAAAGTGGGATTTTGCGAGAGCGGATGCTACCGCGCTTAGCTGAAGCTGCCCCAGAGGACCTACTAAGTAAAAATGGAGCCGGTTTTGAAGCGGAAATAATTGCTAACATTGCAATGAAAGATGAAAAACCTGGCGGCCATGGTGATCGATCCGGTGCTGTTGCGGCACTAGAATTAGCGACTTGGGACTTGAATGCAAAGTTACTAGACGAACCAGCATATAAAACAATAAGGAACTCTTTTGGAGTTGCAGACTTGGCTGACTCGCTACCTGTATATGCAGCCGGAGGTTATTATTATCCCAATGACTCGGCAAAACGATTATCTGATGAATTGTTGGACTATCAAGGAAAGGGTTATAACTCTTTTAAGATAAAAGTGGGTGGCGAGGCATTACGTGAAGATATCTTGCGAATTGAGGCAGCTGTCGCCGTCGCCGGAAAAGGTAGTAGAGTGGCAATTGATGCCAATGGGTGCTTTGATCATCAAAAAGCTTTGGAAATGGCTGTAGCTATTGATCCCTTTGAATTGCGTTGGTTTGAGGAACCGGGAGACCCGCTCGATTTCGATCTCAATCGAGACTTAACCGAAAACTACAATGGGAGTATAGCGACCGGAGAAAACCTCTTCAGTCTAATGGAAGCCATAAATCTAATGCGTTTTGGTGGTATGCGAATAGATAAAGATGTTTTTCAGATGGATCCGGGGCTATGTTACGGCATTACTGAGTATCATCGAATATTGGAATCTCTAGAAGAGTTTGGGCACCACCGTAAGCAATGCTATCCCCACGGAGGACACTTGATTAATCTCCATATAGCGCTAGGGTTGGGCCTCGGTGGATGTGAAGCATATCCCGAGGTTTTTCAACCGTTGGGAGGCTATTCAGATCAATGTCGCTTGGAAGATGGAAAAATAGCACCGTCAGATGCCCCTGGTTTTGGGTTGGAACAGAAAGAGAATCTGTATCCGTTATTGTGTGATCTAGTCAACTAATTGTTAGGTGTGTTGATTTGGAAATAGGCGTGGTTGGTTGTGGCGCAATGGGGTCAATCTATGCGGCACTGTTTGCAGAAAGTGGTCACAATGTTTTTGTTGTCGACACCAATATAGCTCATGTTGAGGCGATAAAACGAAGCGGACTAAAAATTACCGGGGCCAGTGGCGAACGTGTGATCAAATTTCAAGCCTATACTGCGGTACCGCCAAGAAAAGCTGAACTTTTGGTAGTCGCAGTAAAGGCGATGCACATAGCATCGGCGATTCCTGCTATACGCGCACTTATTACCCCTAAAACTATGCTGGTGACGATACAAAATGGCCTGGGCGCGGCCGAAGAGCTTGTTAGAACCATCAAACATCGTAAAACCTTTGTCGGAGTTGCTCAAGGGTTTGGTGCATCTATGCCAAAACCGGGATTGATTCATCACAGCGATATGAAAGCAATTCGAATCGGCAGCTTTCAACCGGCTCCTGAAGGCAATAGGTTAGGTCATCTGCTAAATGACCTAACCAGTATTTGGCAAAATGCTGGTTTTGAGACTTATTCTGAACGAGATATTCGTGTGGCTCAATGGGAAAAGCTCATTTGCAATGTAGCATACAGTCCTCTTTGTGCACTCACAGGAATGACTCTCGGAGAAGTTCTCCGTAATGAGTATATTAGCAAAATCAGTCGTGCTGCCGCGGTCGAAGCTTGGGAAATCGCCCGTGATCACAATATCCCATTGAATTTCGATGATCCGGTCAAGGAAGTTCGGAATTTTGGAGAACGCATGCCAAACGCTAAACCATCGGTATTATTAGATATTGAAGCAGGTCGTCCCAGCGAAATAGATGTGATTAACGGTGCCGTACCTATTGAGGCTGAAAAAGTCGGTAGTTCGGCGCCAGTTAATAGTACATTAACTAATTTAGTTAGATCTCTTGAGCGAACCCGCTATGAGTAATTTTGAATTTAGTTCGATAATCATGGCTATCGCAGTGGGAAGGGCAATAGCGAATGTCCTAGGTATATTTTCTTATATAATCTAGGTAAGCAAATTTAATTTGATTGAAATAACAGGTTCTACTTTTGGCTAATTCAAATGATAGAGACGGTATAGAGTCTCAATACACGCAACATCCTTATCCGGCGCCCATTTCCAATATGCGGGAGCGAATTCAATTAGGATATAAGCAAGGATCTTCTCCTGATTTAATCTGGAACCAGCTATTTCCCGAGAAACCCTATAAGGATAATTTGAATGTTTTAATAGCCGGCTGCGGCACTAATCAAGCAATCTACCACGCTTTAATGTTCCCTAATTCGCAACATTATGCGATTGATGTTAGTGATGAGTCATTAGGCCACGTAGCAAATATGATTAAGGCATATGATATCAAGAACTTGGAAATAGAAAAAAAAGATATAGTCGATTTAACACACGACAATGAATTCGATTATGTTATATCAACCGGGGTCATTCACCACACTAAAAACCCTCAAGAAAGCCTCTCTAAATTACTACAGACATCAAAAAATGATGGCGCCCTATTTATTATGGTTTACGCCTCTTACCTGCGGATAGGCATCTATTATTTACAGGATGCCTTTAGGTACTTAGATTTAAAACCAGATAAGAAAGGTATCGAAGCGGCTAAAAAATTGATTGAATTGTCTCCAAAAAATCATTATGCCCATAACTATATTAAAGCCATAACTAATACTACTGGGACCAAGGACCTATCATTTGATGCAGGCTTTGTAGATACTTTCTTTAATGCGAGAGATAAGGCTTATGATATTTTTGAACTAAAGGAATTAATTGATAATGCAGGAGCATACTTCCAATGCTGGGACGATAACGCTTGGTTTTACAGGTCATTATTCAATTTTCCTAAAACTGGGGGATTGATTCAGAGCTTTAATGCTCTTGATCCGTGGCAATTAGCTGATTTCACACAGAAAATGTCGCCGAACACCGGAAAATTTACGTTTATCTTAAGAAAACAAAAAGAATATGAGCATCGCTTTTTTAATATTCTTGATGTGTTGCCTACAACGTATGCACACGCATACCGCTTAACTGATGTTGAGCCGCCTGATATAGCTTCTAATTGCGGAGGAGTCATAGGATTTAATAAGTTGAGAGTAAAGCTGAATGTTATAGAAAGAATAATTTGGGATAATCTAGGCAGCAAAATTCTAGATGTGCAAGGCAAATCAAATGAACTCTTTCTTAAGCATGGAATTGATAAAGAATTATCTTTTGAGTCATTACGAGAAATACTTCATGCTTACTGGAAGAATGGATATGTTACTTTTTCCGATGCACCGTAAAAGCCCGCTCTGCTTCTCTGTCGGAAGCTAAATAAAATAGCTAAAATTTATCTCATAATTATTTTCCAGCATATTAGAATTTAAATAACTACAAATAATCATCTTATGAGTTGTCGATATTTAACCTATACGTAATACTCTCGAATATTATGTATGCTAACCGTAAAGTAATCTTTAAGGATCTGATATGAAGTCACTCCCAGCGAAAATTATGACCTTGGTCGTCACGATTGGAATATGCTCGATTTCCTATGCTGATTCCGGGTATCGCGCGGTAAATAGCTGCATGCTCAACGATGGAAAAACTATAGATGATGTACGTGTCGCCAATTCTAAATGGGTAGAATTTGTAAATGAAAATGTTGAAGGCGGCGATATTACCAGTCATATCATTACAAGTGTTGTCGGCGATATGACCCCTGGGAAATTTCAGTTTGTTGACTCTTTCCCATCTTTAGAGTCTTGGGCGGCATATTTAACAGCGATCGAATCTATAGCCGAAGGCATAGCAATAGATGCAGAGATAAGGGAAGCCGCAGATTGTGCTGAGAGTCAATTATACAAGGCAGAAGAAAGCTAAAAGAAATAACAACTGCCCCTCCACACCCGATTAGTAACGCACAACTCTATATCAGGCTGAATTTCCTCGACAGAGGTAAATGGCAAACTATCAATTAAATAACGACCTTTTAGTATTCCTATGTCACAGGCAACAAGAGGGAGTTTGGCAGAAGAGGCAGGAGTCTGATCAGAGCTATAACTGATTGAAATATCTAACTATTTAATCCCTACTCCTGAACCAATGTTACTTCTAGTGTTACTAAACCCCAACCTTGCTTGCCATTTCTAGGGCAGTTTTTGATTTTCTACACTACAAGGCGGGCTATTAAATAGACCCGGGGGGAGGCTCTTTCGCGTCTCTCTATTGTTATAGTGACACCGCAGATTTACTAAAGTCGATTTTGAAAAAACACTGATTATGGACGGATACATAATAGAACAAATCTATATCCTCAGCGTGGTGGTTGTGCGTATGTAGCTTATAAACATCATGAATATGCAAAAGGCAAAGTCAAAGGCAGTTAGGGAATATCCCTTAGAAGGACTTAGAGCTTCTATAGAACATCGTTAATTTTCATGAATTGAGCATCTGTCTAATTTCGAAAATAGCTTCTGGAGCATTACCAAGATCGCAATGGTCAACACCTGCGATTTCGATAAATTTTGAATTAGGAATATTATCAGCTAGATAGCGGCCCATCCTGATTGGTACTGCTAAGTCCCCAGTAAAATGTATCACTAAAGTTGGGCATTGAATCTTATGTAGTATAGGTCTTACATCAAGAGCCTCCATATACTCAACTATTTGAGACATTGAACGCCGGTCTGATAATAATCTTTCAAATCCTTTATAGGTATCATCATCAATAACATCGCGCGGAATACTTGGAAAAAATATATCTCTACCAGAGCCCGTTCCCCAGGCCTGGATTAAACCCTCAAAAGCTTTATTGGAAATACCCAAAGGATAATCATCAGATCGTGAAAATTTCGCGGTAGTACCGAACAGGATCAACCCTGAGACACGGGCAGGATTTTCAACAGCGTATTTAATACTCATAGGTCCGCCTTCTGAAATACCCATTAAAAAAAATCTATCTGTGCTCGTCTGGTCAGCAATACATGCGATATCTTTGACTCTCTCTTCCATGGTCGCTGCTTTAGATGTTGGGTCAGAGAGCCCTTGGCCTCTTTTATCAAAATTTATGACTTTTGAGAATTGAGCTAATGCTTCCATTGTTTCTTTGATTGGCGGTAAATGGCTTGAGACATGAAGGTTGGAGATGATCCCGGGCGTCACTATCAGTGTCGGCTCATCCATTCCAAGGGTATTAAAAGCGAGTTTTACACCATCCGAATCAGCAAACTGTATAGGGTAAGGTGAGGGGGAGCTAAGTTCAGAAAGCGTTATCTTTTGAACATTGGTCAATTTTCCGCCGCCTTTTCGCATGTTTGTTAGAAATGTCCTGCTAATCGCAGCTATGAATCCGAAGATGACCACAACGGCTGCGATGCCACTAAGCAGGCTTTCATTGCTAGAAATCCACTCTGATAAGCTCATCATTTTCTCCAGTACACGGTTTTTTAAATTTTCTCCAGTATTGATAATGACTATAGCAATTTGATTAGGAGGAAGCTGTAATTTGTGTCTGAGTAACAGTCCTACGAACATGGCTTGCCAACCCCATACTTAAAAGCTAATTTGGAAAAAATCTGTAAATAACGAGGAGAAATCCAATGAGTGAAGAGAATGAAGATGCAGACGGATATGCCTTAGCAGAAGATTATGCTATGGCGAGAGCAGCATTTATGACAGTTGAGGAGATTACTGAACAGCTAAAAAATGGAACCATAAAGGGGCGTGTTATCAATAATTCATGGTATGTGAAATCCTCCCTCAAAATTAAAAGACCCGAAGATATAGCGGCTGAAACTAGAGCAAACATAGAGGTTTCTGCGAAGGCAGATAAAGACTTTATGAAGAGCCTAAATCCGGTAAAAGTTGTGAGCGTAAATATTCCGTTCGGAGATGTATTAATGCTGCCATTTCAGGGCTTGATAGCAGGTTTAATAATTGTGATTCCTATAGCGGTTCTAATTATTGCTATAAGCAATTCCTAAAAAGGAGAGTAAAAATGAAAGAGGAAGAGAAAGTCTTAAGAAAAGAATTGCGAGATACATCAGCCTCTGCTCTTTGGATAAATATTAAGTTACTTTGGTTGTTCATTGCAGTATTGCTATGCCTAAACTATTGGAACTAGCAGACGATGTTACGCTTGATGTATGAATCAGTTGAGCAAGCAGCTTCCGTGGATAATGTTATCCACCTACGCAAGATAAGCGGACTCTCTCTCCGACCCAGAGAAGCAATTGAAAAAGCCCTGCCCTCAAAATTGCTATGCTTGTAAATCATAGCGTAGAAAAATTAGACCATACTTCACCGGAAGTAGCTGAAACGATCTGGCAGCTGTTTCAGTTGGCCTATCGAGTAGAAGCAGACTTGCTGGGGGTGTCTTCGTTTCCGCCGCTTAAGCGTAGCCGTGAAAGCATTGGGAATAGCGATGCAGAATTCCTTGGCGTCTGGGAAGGTAAAGTAGTAATTGCGGCAATTGAAATTAGTAGACTTGAAGATACTATGCTAATTGATAGCCTGGTTGTAAATCCCGAATACTTTCGTCAGGGATTAGCGAAAGCATTGTTCAAGCAAGTGTTGAAAAATAAGCCTGGCGAAGAAATTAGAGTTTATACGGCGGATAAAAACCTTCACGCCCTATCACTCTACAAGAAATTAGGCTTTGTTGAATCGGGAAACCTTGGATCCACCGATTCTATAGATCGCATCGAGTTAAAACGAAGTGTTTAGCCAGTGACCGTATCGCTTCCAGATGCAGGGCATTGAGGTCTGTCTAGGGCTTCTGCCCTGAAATCATCTATTTTGGTATCCCAGATAGCCGATATTTGTAGTATCGTTCAAGTATGGAATTAAGGAAATATTCAGCAATATAGCTGCCTAATTAGAGCCGCCTCTAATTGACTTATTTAACTATGGAGCAATAAACAATGCATTTAAGGATAGTCCTATTAACACTACTCATCTTTCCAATTACGCTCTTAGCGCAAGAGACTGAAATTGAAAATGAATATAACGGTTATTTAGAAGATTTTATGGTCTTCGATTTTGAAGGTATAGCATCTCATTTTACTACTCCTGCAATGTTTATTGGTGCTTCGACACAAGTAATGCAAGATGAAAATGCTATCAAAAATTACTATCGCGTCCTAAAAGCAAATATTCAGAGTGGTTATGCATATAGCAAAAGCAGCCTAGAGATTAATCAAGTTACAGATAAAATTTATTGCCTAACGAACACATTTACCAGACACAACAGTGCTGATGAGGTCTTGTTCGAGGGTACTTCTTATAATTTCTTTAAGGAAACCGAATCCGGCTGGAAATTATTTCTAATGCAGGCTTCTGCCTTGCCAGACTAATGACATGAGTATGATTTCAGCCATCCTAATAGTTATCGTACCTGCATGAAGCTATCAGAAGTATCTATCAGTCACCTATTCTGCGAAATGAGTCGCGCAAAGGATCAAGTTCCTCGCCGTCAATAAACATTTCCCCAGTATATCTTTGGGTTTGTCCTTGGTCTGAAATGTATCTAATTGCTGATCCTGTGATCTCTTTTCCGTCACCTGTGCTACCCGTGATTTTATAATTCCACTCGCCGTTTTCTTTGTAGATAAGGCTAACCCAGACATTTCCGCCGGAAGAAACCTGATGTTCAAGAATTTGTTTTTTCCCTTCATCATAGTATGTGAGAACTGTTGCTGAGCCTGGACCTGCATAAAATCGCCCGTTTAGCACTTTGCCGTCTTCACCTATTTGGTATTCTGCATAGCCGGTTACAGAGTCACCTCTCTTACCAAATCCAGGCCAGTCGTTTATCCAGATGATTTCGGATATCCACCGACCCTGCATTACCTGGCTGAATTCTTTGAATTCTTCCGGGGTTGATTGCATGGAAGTCATTTGTTCGTTATCAGCTGGAAAAGCTGGTGTCGCAATTACCATAAGACAGAATAAGCATGTTAGCCAAGATTTCATAATGGAACTCTCCTTAAGCAGTAAGGTTTAGTTATAGCACATAAAATTGGCTGTATCCCACCAGCTTAATTTGGAATGAGGAAAAAGTAGCGTCCCCTAGGGGTACCCCCCACTTGTCCAAGTAGGTTCCATCGCACCCCTATACATACTATATTGGACGAACGGTTAGTTATTTTTGAGAGTTACTATTAAACCTCGTATCCATGCAGCCATATTTTTTCTGCTTATTTCCCTAGCAAGTGTTTCTTATGGTCAGATTGAGACTAGAAATTATTCCGATGGGAGTGTTTACGTTGGTGAATTCAGGGATGGACAACGCGACGGACAAGGAACCTATACCTTTGCCAACGGGAGTAGTTATGTTGGGAAATGGAGGGACGGCCAACGCGACGGACAAGGAACCTATACCTTTGCCAACGGGGATGTTTATGTTGGGGAATTCAAGGATGGCCGACGCACCGGACAAGGAACCTTTACCTGGCTCGATGGAACGGTTTATATCGGTGAGTTCAGGGATAGCCAACGCAACGGGCAAGGAACCATTACCTTTACCAACGGGGATGTTTATGTCGGGGAATGGAGGGGTCACCAACGCAACGGGCAAGGAACCTATACCTTTGCCTCCGGGGAAGTTTATGTCGGGGAATACAGGGATGGTCAACGCAACGGACAAGGAACCTATACGCGTGCCAACGGGGAAGTTTATGTCGGGGAATACAAGGATGATCAACGCAACGGACAAGGAACCTTAACCTTTGCCAACGGGGATGTTTATGTGGGTGAATACAGAGAAGACCAACCTAACGGACAAGGAACCTATACCTTTGCCGATGGAAGGGTTCGGAGAGGTATTTGGCAGAATGATGAGTTTCAAGGGAGTGATAATTAGACCGCGAAGTTATTTATGAGAAATAATTAAAATGAACAAACTACTAACAACAATAACCCTGCTCTGCTTTTCTGTTGCTGCTAATGGTAAAGAACCATGAAAAAAGTTAGCTTAGATGTCTGGGTTCAACTGATCGGTCTCTTGAGCGTTGTCGCCGGGTTGGCTTTTGTCGGATTTGAAATGAGACAGTCGCAGCAAATAGCCTTGGCAAGTCAGCAACAAGAAAGAGCAGCCTTAGTAACAGAGATAATCGGTACATTTTCAGAAATTGATCCTCCGATCAGTATGGTCGATTATTTAAATGAAGACGTTGATATTTCCAACCAAGATAGACGAGCAATACTAGAGACCTTTATTTATCGCATGTGGATGGTATATGAGAATGATTATCTTCAATATGACCTCGGTTTAATGAGTGAAGATATCTGGCAAGCGAAGTTGGCATCCATGAGATTTATGTACAATCGATGTCAATTTAAAGAGGTCACTGAGAGAGCATTATCTTTTTCTAGTAAAGAGTTATTAACGTTGTTAGTCGACTCAGATAGTACTTTATGCAAGGAATGAACAAACTACTAACAACAATAATCCTACTCTGCTTTTCTGTTGCTGCTAACGCGAATCGTCAGTCATCACTTTTAATAACTAAGAACCGTCACAACAGCAATGAGAAAAATTGCTGCCGGTGCGAGAAAGCGCATGATGAAAAGCCAGGTTTGGTAGCCGAATGAATCACCCATGCCTAATTCTTCTCTGGTTGCTTCTTTCGACATGACCCAGCCAACAAAGATCGCGATAAAGAAAGCACTAAGTAGCATTAAATTATTAACAACAAAGAAATCAATAATGCGGAAGATGGTTGAGCCTTTGAACATGGGAATGAAATTCAATGGCGTAAAGTCTGACCAGATGTTGTGAGAAAACACCGAACCTAATCCGACAAACCAGGCAACACCACCGGCCATCAGTGTCATCCGCTTGCGTGTAGCTCCAGGCCGCTCAACTAATCGGGAAACCAATGATTCCATCATTGAGATGGAAGTACTCAAAGCCGCAAACAAGACCAACAGTAAAAATAGCGTGCCGATAATTTGACCGCCGGGCATTTGTCCTAGCGCAACAGGCAGAGTAACAAAGATTAATCCTGGTCCTGATGCCGGTTCCATGGCAAAAGCAAACACGATAGGAAAGATTGCCAGCCCTGCCAACATGTCCACGGAAACATTTGCTCCGACAATGGCAAAAGCATTTCGCGGTATGGATGCTGCTTTATCCATGTAGCTGCCGTAGTTCATGACACCACCGCCGCCAACACTTAAAGAGAAAAAAGCCTGGCCTAAAGCCAATAGAACAACATCGTTATTGACTCGACTGAAATCAGGCACGAACATAAAACGTAATGCAGCAGATAGGTCACCTGCAAGTGCTGCATACAAAACCAGAATCAGCAAGATGATAAACAATGCCGGCATCATGATGTTTATGGTTTTTTCTAAACCATTGAGTACACCACGGGCCACTACCCACATGGTCAATGCCATGAACACGCCGTGCCAGAAGGTCATTCCTAATGGAGACACTTGTGTGTCGTCGAAAAGTTGTACCGATTCTTCTGCGGTAATACCGACGAATCCACCTGACAAAGAATGCGGAAGATAGGCCAACACCCAACCGGCGATTACACTAAAGAAGGTGAGGGCGAGAAAGGCGACTCCAATTGCTAGCCAACCGAGTAGCTTCCACTTCTCACTACGACCCTCCGCCACAGCCAATGCCCGCGTACTGCCAGCAGGGCTATGTCCACCGCGGCGTCCAATACAAATCATTGCGATGACACAAGGAATACCAAGAAAAACTATGAAAAGGAAATAGAGAAGAATAAAGGCGCCCCCACCATTTTCACCTGCCATAAAGGTGAAGCGCCAGATATTACCTAGGCCAACGGCGCTACCCATTGCCGCAAAAATAAATCCCATGCGAGTAGCGAATTTAACGCCGGGTTCGGCCAAGCTAAAACTCCCTATTTATTCTTTTATATGAGGTTGTGAATTACAAACCGAATACGCGTTTCGCGTTCAGGTTTCTAATTGCCTCACAATCGTTCTCAGACAAAGTTGAAGTGTTATGTTTTGCGCCTTCAATATCGAAAACCTGATGGGGCCAGTCCGTTCCAAACATTACCTGACTGCTTCCAACTATTGAAACCAGGTATTCCAATGCGCGAGGGTCGTAGGTGATGCAGTCGTAATAAATGTGCTGTAGATAACACGTTGGTTTTTGCTGCATTAAACGACGCTCAGAAATTTCCACTTCATCACCTTTTTCGAAGCGACCAACTAAATAAGGAAGTGCAGCACCACCATGAGAGGCAATCATCTTTAAGTTGGGGTACTTGTCAAAGAATCCATGAAACATCATGCGAGTGATGGCCAGGGTGGTATCAAACATAAAACCCACCGACCAACTTAAATCGAACTCACCCATGTCTAAAACTTTTGCACCAGGAGGGTCGGTAGGATGCAATAACACCGGCAAAGCTTTGTCGTCGATGGCCTGCCAGATCGGCGCGAAAAATTCATCATTGAGACTGCGCCCGTCAATGTTAGCCAGCACCATCACGCCAACAGCCCCGTTTGCGCAAGTCCGTTCCAATTCTTCTATCGCTTTATCGGGATATTGCCAAGGCAGGGAAGTAAACCAACGAATACGATCGGGGTATTTTGCTTGCGCTTCCGCCGTGGAGTCATTAGCTTCCTGCGCCGCTCTGCAACTGACTTCTTCGGTACCCCAAAACACACTTGGTGCAGTGAGGGAGACGATGGAGATGTCTATGCCAGCTTCGTCCATGACCTTAATGCGCAAGTCATAGTCAAAATGGCCTGCTTGCGGAATGGAGACTGGTGTGTCTCCACGGAAAATTTCTTTTTGTCCATCTGGTCGCAGTCGCAGGTGATAGTCGCCACCCTGTTCTTGCAGAATCTCCAACCATCGGCGGGTATAGATGTGTGTGTGTATGTCGATTAGCATGCGAGCAATGTAGCAGGGAAACGGCAATCAGACTACGAAAACAGGGAGTTTCCGGAGATTTAACTCCAATATCCCATTTCGGCTGCTTCAATCATAGTGTTGGAGATATTTAGAAGGTTTTAGATGTGTTTAAATGAATGACTGGTACCAGCGGGCGGACTCGAACCGCCACGCCCGTGAAGGCAATGGATTTTGAATCCATCGTGTCTACCAATTTCACCACGCTGGCAGCATTCAATTATAAAAAATAGTCCCAGATTCAATTCCCAGAGGACCTGAGCTATACCTCCGCAGAGTCTTTTAGTATTCTGAGGCTACGCGGGTCGGCATTATACCAATTGCGAATTGTAGCGCAATGAAACCTGCCTGCAGTTCCTAACTAAGCAAATAGTAACCCCCAACGCTTTATCCTTTATAACTATTTCTATAGGCTTCGTTCTCGATAATTCAGACGATACTACCATCTATGAAAGTAAGTGAATTTTCTTACGAATTACCAGACGAGTTGATTGCTGACTACCCAGCTGGCGCTCGTAGCTCCAGCCGTTTACTGTGTCTTAATTCTGTTTCTGGTGAAATGGCACACAAGTATTTTACTGATTTATTGAATTATTTGAGGCCAAATGACTTGTTGGTTTTCAATAATACGAAAGTTATTCCTGCCAGGTTTTTTGGCGAAAAGGAGACAGGAGGAAAGATAGAAATCTTGGTCGAACGGATAATGTCCGACAATTGCTTATTGGCTCAGATTAAAGCGAGTAAATCCCCCAAAATCGGCAGTAAATTGTTTTTTTACGCTAAGAATACTGAGCAGCCCGAGGATTCTCTTGTTGCTACCGTGCTAGATCTAGAAGAGGGTTTCTTTAAAATTCAGTTCGGCAGCGAGATTAGTCTTAGTCAATCATTATTTCCCCATGGTTATATGCCGCTACCGCCTTACATTAGAAGGCAAGAGGAAGCGTTAGATCTAAACCGCTATCAGACAATTTATGCAACTAAAGAAGGTGCAGTGGCTGCTCCTACAGCGGGGTTGCATTTTGACCGGTCACTGATATCGAATCTTGTTGGGAATGGCATTAATACAGCTTTTCTTACGCTCCATGTTGGCGCGGGAACTTTTCAGCCGGTTAGAGTTAAAAATTTGGAAGAACATCGAATGCATAGAGAGTTTATTGAGTTAGACGCTTCTGTCTGTAATAAAGTGGAGCAATGCAGAGAGAAAGGGGGAAGAGTAATTGCTGTAGGTACAACAAGCGTTCGATGTTTAGAAAGTGCGGTAGAGGATGGCAGACTAAAGGCGACTCGAAAAGAGACGGCTATTTTTATTTATCCGGGGTATAAGTTTCAAATAGTCGACGCAATGATTACCAATTTTCATTTGCCGGAATCTACATTGCTCATGTTGGTAAGTGCGTTTAGCTCAAAAAAAGTTATACTTGATGCTTATGCAGAAGCTATTCGGCAGCGCTACCGATTTTTTAGTTATGGCGACGCTATGTTTATTTACTAAATAGTATTGAGAGAACTATCGTATATCGGAGATCTTTGATTCTAAGCTGTAAGACAGCATCTCATCCCGAAGGATATTCTGATATACTACCCGGCTCTGTATCAGATTCATTCAAACCGCTTAATTTTTAAAACTATAGAAGGACTTTTAGATAATGAAAGCACCCGTGCGCGTTGCTGTCACCGGAGCAGCAGGACAAATTAGTTATTCGCTCTTATTTAGATTGGCAGCTGGAGAAATGCTGGGTACTGATCAGCCCATTATTCTTCAGTTACTTGAGATTACCCCTGCTTTGGAAGCGTTACAGGGCACTGTGATGGAAATCGAAGATTGTGCTTTTCCATTGGTTGCAGGAATCGTGCAAAGCGATAATCCTGAAGTGGCATTTAAAGATGCAGATTATTGTGTGCTGGTAGGCGCCAGGCCGCGCGGACCTGGAATGGAGCGCAAAGATCTGCTTGAAGCGAATGCTCAAATTTTTTCTTTACAAGGCAATGCTATAAATAAAGTAGCTAGCCGTGACGTTAAAGTTCTGGTTGTAGGTAATCCGGCGAATACCAACGCGTTGATCGCCTATCGCAATGCTCCAGATTTGGAACCCGGTCAATTTACCGCCATGACGCGTCTGGATCACAATCGCGCGATTGCGCAACTTGCGAACAAGACCGAAAATCATAATACCGATATCAATGGCATGATTATTTGGGGAAATCATTCAGCTACTCAATACCCAGACCTTCATCATTGCTCTGTTGGCGGCACGAATGCCTATGAACTGGTGAAGCAAGCTTGGGTTTCTAATGAATTTATTCCTACTGTGCAACAGCGCGGGGCAGCTATTATTAAGGCGCGAGGCCTATCAAGTGCCGCTTCTGCCGCAAATGCTGCAATAGAACACATGCGGGATTGGGCTCTAGGGACTGACGGAAAGATAGTAAGTATGGGAATATACAGCGATGGGAGTTATGGCATCGAAGAAGGATTGATCTACTCTTTCCCTGTAACCTGCGTAGATGGGCGTTATGAAATTGTCCAAGGTTTAGGTATAAACGATTTTAGTCGAGGACTCATGTCTGAGACAGAGCAGGAGTTGAAGGGCGAAAGAGATGCGATAGCTGGGTTACTCCCGTGAATAGCTAATTCGGCTTGAAGGATTTGTGATACAAGTCAGCATTTGTATGCAGGCTAAGAAAAGCACAAATTATTTTGGGGTATAGGACTAACTATGAGTTTTGCCTCTCTTACTAGAATCAGACGAAATCAATTCTGGGTTTTCCAGTTTGTAGGTTGGGCTGGCGTTGTCGTAATACTCCTTTTGTTAAGTCTTTTATTTAATCCGCCCACCACCGGATACTTGATTCCACTTGCATCTGTATATGTAAGCAGCGCAGTGGTCGCTGTAATTTTAACCTCGGTTCTTCGTCTTCTTTATCGTCTCGCTTGGAATAGGGGATTCATACTGCGTTTTTTATTGCTGGGTTTGGCTCTTTACTCGCGGCCGTATTTTGGCAGCTAACTTTGGACTTTTTAGAGCTCTTTTTTTTAGACACCGAATCCATCAATACTGCATGGTAGCCGGTCAGCCAGCAACTGATTTGGTCGAAGCTTCTTGGATTGTCGAAAACTTAATCCCCACCGTGCAACAGCGAGGGGCAGCCATTATTAAGGCCAGGGGTTTATCCAGCGCGGCTTCTGCAGTCAATGCAACTATAGAGCATATGCGTGATTGGGTGAGTGGAACAAATGGGGGGATGGTTAGTATGGGAATATATAGTGATGGAAGTTACGATGTTGAGGAGGGGCTGGTATTCTCTTTTCCAGTTACTTGTGAGGGAAGAAGTAACTCGGTGGTTAAAGGGCTTTCAATTAACGATCTGAGTCGAGAGCTAATCAAAAAAACCGAAGTAGAGTTTAAGGAAGAGAAAGAATGGGTTTCAGCTTTGTTACCGTAGAGATTTCAATGCAAGTGCTATCGGATTATCCTACAAAAGATGAAAAATAATGCTTTGGCGGTGATAAGAGGCAATCCGTTTTGGTCTTACCAGATAGCGGGTTGGTCGATTTGGTTTAGCCTTTTGGTTGCGGGCACCTTTGCTTTTGAACCAAACAGTTATCTTTTTGCCCGCTCTGTAAGTTATTTCTCCATAGCGGCTCTTGGATTCATATTATCCTCAGGGCTTCGGTATTTGTTTAATCTTGTATCTGGGTTTCGCCTCATAGTTCGCTCATTGATGTGTTTGCTATCTATTTCTATAGCCTCGGTATTGTGGCCAGTTTTAATTGTTACTGCTGGGCGAATGGTTTCCCTAGATTGGGCGGGGCTCGCGAGTTCTGGAGTAATTCCTCAGGAACCATTCGATGCTATTTTAGATCTAACGTATCCCGTTTTTTTCATATGGGGAGGGCTTTATTTTGTTATCAAATTAATGCTACTTCTCCAGTTAGAGCGGGAAAAGGTATTACGGTCTGAAGCTCTAGCCCATGAAGCTCAATTATTAATGTTGCGTTACCAACTCAATCCACATTTTTTGTTTAACACGCTGAACGCTATTTCGACGCTTGTCCTCTCCAAGACAACTGATCAAGCGAATGAAATGGTGACAAAGTTAAGTAAGTTTCTTCGATACTCTCTCGATCACTCTCCCTTAGATCGGGTAAGCCTGGCTCATGAGCTAGAGACTTCTAAACTTTATTTGGATATCGAGAAAGTTCGTTTTGCAGAGCGCTTAAAATTACAGTTCGATATAGAAGTGAGCGCACAAGTGGCATTAGTGCCAACAATGCTGCTGCAGCCGATTATCGAAAATTCAATTAAACATGGTATTACTAAGGTCGAATCTGGAGGTACGATTAGTATAAGAGCTCGCGAAAACGGGAATTTTTTGACTCTTGATGTCACCGATGACGGTCCTGGATTACCTGAGGAAGACGCTGAGGCAAGATTGTCTCTTTCCAAAGGAGTAGGTATCAGTAATATTAGGAACCGTTTGAAAGAAATTTACGGAAATGACCATAAATTAGTGTTTGCAAATACCAAGCCTAGGGGCCTTAAAGTTACAGTGGTAATTCCTTATGAATCAGAGTGAATCAAAAAAATTGAAAGCAATTATTGTTGATGATGAAGAGTTGGCGCGACAAGGGCTGTCTATGCGCATTGAGCAATATGAAGACCTTGAAATCGTAGCAGAGTGCCGGAATGGGAAAGAGGCTATTGCTGCCATAATAGAGCATGAGCCAGATGTCGTATTTCTCGATATTCAAATGCCAGGTATGACTGGCTTTGAAGTAATCAATGAAGTGCAAAGCGATGTTATGCCAATGGTAATTTTCGTGACAGCTTACGATGCTTTTGCGATAGATGCATTTAAAGTGCATGCAATCGATTATTTGTTAAAGCCTGTTGAAGGAGAGCGTTTGGCAAGAGCCATCGATCGCACTAAACAGCAAAGGGAGCAAAAAATTGCTGTTCCTGAGAAGCAGAAATTACTGGAGCTCGCAGTAAGCCTTACTGGGAAGTCGGCTTCGGCTATTGGAGAGCTGCTTGATAGTGAGGAAGACATTGTCGATCGCGCTGATCGTCTTGCAATAAAGGATGGGTCGTCAATTACATTCGTGCCGGTTAAGGATATCGATTGGATCGATGCGGCTGGAGACTACATGTGTGTGCATGCGAAAAATGAAACTCATATCATGCGCACAACCATGAAGGAACTAGAAGCCAAACTCGACCCTTCGATTTTTCAAAGAGTGCACCGATCCACTATCGTAAATACAGAGCGAGTGGAAAAGGTCTCATCCCATATCAATGGTGAATTTCATTTAACCCTGAGTTGTGGTTCATCATTAAAGATGAGTAGATCTTACAAAGGGAAAGTTAAACACTTTTTTTAGTTATTTGTGCTGTATATGGTTCAGTGGAAGTTCTGTAGAATTTATGACTTCTCGCAAAATGAAGCTGGAATGCACATCAGTAACCCCCTCAATGCGAGTAATTTTGTTCAATAAGAACTCTTGATAATACTCCATGTCTGGTACAACAACTTTTAATTGGTAGTCTGCTGACAGACCTGTGATTAGTAGGCATTCAATTACCTCGGGATAGCTTTTCACCTTTTCTTCAAAAATTTCGAATCGATCTGGTGTGTGTCTATCCATGCTTATTTGGATTAGAGCGGTAAGTTTTAATTCTAGTTTGGAAGCATTTAGCAATGTTACCTGTCGATCAATAATTCCCAGGTCCCTCAACTGTTTTACTCGTCTAGCGCAAGGTGTTGGTGAAAGACCTATTGCCTCTGCCAGTTCTAAGTTAGAGATAGCTCCATTTTTCTGCAACTTCTGCAGGATGCGGGTATCCAACTTATCTAGAATCATAAGAATTTTGATTTAAATTAGATAGAAAATCTTATGATATAATTAAATTTAGAGAAAATAAACACAAATTAAATATAATATAGTTATCTTAACTAAGAAACACTTAATTTAATAGAATAAGTGTGTAGAATAACTACAGATATTTTACTATAGTTCTGATACCCGAGCTGGCGGCTTGGATAAGGGTTAAACAGGCCCAAGCCCCGCGACAGCAACCTCAAAAAGGTCGGAGCAATAAGGTCAAATGGATAAGCACTTCTGTAGTGCAAGCATTATGGTCTGGGAGCCCGCGTAAGAATCTGCTTGCGTTGGCAAAGCTAGGAGCAATCTGATGGATAGAAATCGATTCGATCATAGAAAGTACAAACCCTTTCAACAGATCGATATTAGTGATCGTACGTGGCCGGCCAATGTGATTAAAGAAGCGCCGACTTGGTGTAGCGTTGATCTGCGTGACGGAAATCAGGCATTGATTGAGCCTATGTCTGTTTCCCAGAAAAAAAAGATGTTTAGCCTGTTAGTTGAAGTTGGTTTCAAGGAAATTGAAGTTGGATTTCCCGCAGCTTCGCAGCCTGATTTTGATTTCGTACGCAGTCTTATAGAAGAAAATAGAATTCCGGATGATGTCACCATCCAGGTATTGACTCAGGCCAGAGCCGAACTAATACAACGTACTTTTGAATCATTAAAAGGGGCAACTAAAGCAATTCTTCATGTCTATAATTCCACTTCCATTGTACAAAGAGAGAAAGTTTTTAGAACTGACAAAGCTGGGATTGTAGAAATTGCGGTTAATGGTGCCAAAGAAGTTAAAAAGTGTGCAGCGCTGCAAGCAGAAACAGAATGGACTTTTGAATATTCGCCGGAAAGTTTTACTGGCACTGAAGTGGATTTCGCTGTTGAGGTGTGTGATGCCGTAAATGAAGTTTGGCAACCAACACCTGAAAAGCCAAGCATTATTAATTTACCCTCTACTGTAGAAATGGCTACGCCTAATATTTATGCAGATCAAGTAGAGTGGTTTTGTCGTAATATTAAAAATCGCGATTCGGTTATCATATCTTTGCATACTCATAATGATCGTGCCTGCGCTGTGGCAGCTGCTGAGCTCGCAGTAATGGGTGGGGCTCAGCGAGTAGAAGGCACTTTGCTGGGCAATGGAGAGCGCACCGGTAATATGGATATTGTGGTAATGGCAATGAATCTCTATAGCCAGGGCATTGACCCCAAGCTGGATCTGCACGACATGGATCGCATCGTGTCAATAGTTAGAGAGTGCACTCAAATAGATGTGCATCCCCGTCAAGCTTATTCTGGCGACTTGGTCTTTACTGCATTTTCTGGTTCGCACCAGGATGCGATTAAGAAGTGCTTAGATATCTATGAGGAGGGTGCTCCTTGGGAGGTCGCGTACCTACCAATCGATCCTCGAGATATTGGTCGTACTTATCAAGATGTAATCCGAGTAAATAGTCAGTCAGGCAAGGGTGGTGTCGCTTATGTGTTAGCAAGCAAATTTGGCTTCCAATTACCCCGCTGGCTGCAAATAGAATTTAGTCGTGTCGTACAAAAAGTTACAGAGGAGCTCGGTGGTGAAATTAACCCAGATGAAATATGGGAGTTGTTTAATAGCCACTATCTTAATAATGAGAAAGTCATCAGCTTGGAAAATTTCACCATTGAAAAACAAGAAGGGCGAGAGACTTTCAAGGCGAATATAGATTACTTTGGCAAAGATATTGCTATTAGCGGAGAAGGCGACGGTGTACTTGATGCCTTCGTTGAAGCATTGAAAAAAGCAATAAATATTGACTTTGAAATCATGGAATATGGCGAACATGCCCTGGGTCAAGGCGCAGACGCTGAAGCTGCAACTTATATTCAAATACGTTGCGAAGGCCGACGTTATAGCGGCGTCGCCATAAGTAAGGATATCATCGCCTCATCCCTGAATGCGTTTATGGGTGCCGCAAGTCAATTATTGCAGGAACAACATGCCGCCGCTTAAAAGCGGGAGCTAATTTATTGAGCACTGTGCCTGCTTCATGCCGATGGGGCCTAGTATTAACCTTCACAAGGTGGCTATTAGTAAGGATCGGCTGCGCCTGCAGTCGGTCGCCAACCCCCTGTCAAATATATGCAGAATGCAAACTTTTTAGTAAGTCCTTGCGACTAAGTCTTCAAAACCAGTATTCTTCGGTTTTTCAGACACTTACTCTGCCCATATATTCTGGCACGTAAGCTAATTTTTCGTAGTGCGGGAAGCTATGAGTTTAACCGATGAAGACGAAGCGTTAATAGCTGCAGCTCTTAATGGATCACCGCTCGCCTGGGAAAAACTAGTAAGGCGCTATGAAAGCAAAATTTATAATCATGGTCTCCGCCTCATGGGAAGCAGTTCTGATGCAATGGATCTAATGC
>Ga0315328_10000334_pt1 | contig 20279 bp, 16 predicted proteins | sample M120032315metaG_FD_203462 | JGI IMG/M metagenome (GOLD analysis project Ga0315328, IMG submission 203462) | Ammonia-oxidizing marine archaeal communities from Monterey Bay, California, United States - M1 200m 32315 | ecosystem: Environmental > Aquatic > Marine > Intertidal zone | place: USA... | reverse complement strand
CCAATCAACGTTGAGAAGAGACGTGACGGTATGCTGATGGTAAAGATTCCAAGCGCCGGCACTACAGCAATCCCAGTCGTCCTCCTCATGAGGTCGCTGGGTATGGAGAACGACAGGGAGATCTTCGCGTCAATCGCAGGTCCTGTAGAGGCGATGAAGTACACTGTCGCAAACCTCAACGATGTCAAAGACAACGATGAGTATGGTGTCGAGACAGAAGAGGAGGCAATCGCTTGGCTTGAGAAGAAGTTCGCAGCCGGGCAGCAGAAAGAGTACCGTGAGTCGCGCATCCAGAACCTGCTTGACAAAGAACTCCTCCCTCACCTCGGTTCCTCGCCCGAGAATCGCGAGAAGAAAGCCATCTTCCTCGGACGTATCGTCAGACAGGTCCTGGAGATGGCCATCACCAATCGCGATCCGAACGACAAGGACCACTACGCCAACAAACGTGTCAGACTAGCTGGCGATTTGATGGAGGATTTGTTCAGGGTCAGTCTACAGCAATTGGCTAGAGACTTGAAGTATCAACTCGAGAGACATCACAACCGCAAGCGAGAACTGAAGATCAATTCCTGCCTCAGGCCCGATGTCCTTACGTCCAAAATCATGCACGCACTAGCGACAGGCAACTGGGTCGGAGGGCGCTCCGGTGTCAGTCAGTTACTGGACCGTACGACGTACATCGCCGCACTCTCGCACATGCGCAGGGTAACCAGCCCCCTAGTTCGCAGCCAGCCCCACTTTGAGGCTCGCGACCTCCACCCAACTCACTGGGGCAGGCTTTGCCCCAATGAGACTCCTGAGGGCCAGAACTGCGGACTAGTCAAGAACGCAGCCCAGATGATTGACGTTTCCGAGGAAGTTCCCGAGGACGATGTAAAGGAATTACTACTCGAGGCTGGAGTTAATTCTTCTCCAGATCAGTGGGCGGATGGTTCGAGAATCCACGTCAACGGCGACATCTTCGGCTTACACAAGAGGCCTGCAAAACTAGTTGCCAGGATTAAGAGGAGCCGACGCTCGGGCCGACTACGGCCAGAGGTCTGTATTCGTCACGACACTGCTAACCGGGACGTATACATCAACACCGACAGAGGTCGTGTGCTTCGTCCCCTGCTGGTTATCGAGCACAGTACTCTAAACCTCACAAAATTCCACTTGGAAGGTCTGAGGTCTGGCGAGCTCACATTCGCCGACATGGTAGCATCCGGTGTCGTTGAATGGGTAGATGCTGAAGAGGAGGAAGATCTTCTCATCGCCCCCAGGCCTTTCGATCTCCCTCAGATCTCACCTAAGCACGGCAGGCCGATTAACCCGGCAAAGGTGGAGTGGGTAAACCTCGGCGAGGAGGAGATTTCTGAGGCTAAACTGAGGGCTGAGGTCCAACTTTCCAACGGCGAGACAGTCTTTGAAGAGTTCACGAGGCCCCTGAATTATTACCAGAGCGCGGAGGACTTGACGATACTCAAGAGGAAGCAAACCAAGGACAACACCATTCTGATTTACACCCACGTCGAGATAGACCCTCAACTCATCCTTGGAGTGTGCGCATCTCTCGTACCATATCCTGAGCACAACTCCACTCCACGAGTGACAGGCGGCACGGCGATGGTCAAACAGAGCCTGGGCCTACCAAGTGCCAATTACAGGTTACGCCCTGATACACGGGCGCACATCATGCACTACCCTCAGCAGTCAATCGTCGGCACGCGCGCGATGGATTCAACTAATTTCAACAGCAGACCAGGTGGCCAGAATTTCGTAGTCGCTATCATGAGTCATCACGGGTACAATATGCAGGACGCCGTCATCATGAACCGAGCGTCTGTCGAACGTTCCCTAGCCCGCTCTGCCTTTATTAGGACCTATAACGCTGAGAATAAGAGGTTCCCTGGTGGCCAGGAGGAGCGGATTGAAGTTCCCGGAACGGGCCTCGACGAGATCAAGGGTCTGAAGTCTTTCGACAGTTACGCCCACCTCGAGAGAGACGGATTACCTGTGCCTGAGGAGTTCCTATCCACACTCGACAAGTCGGACAGAGCTGTTCTAGTGGGGAAGACCAGTCCTCCAAGATTCCTCGAGGAAGCCCACGGCGCATTCCTACAGGCCCAGGAGAGGAGAGAGTCCTCGATGCTGGTACGACACGGCGAGGAGGGTTGGGTCGACAATGTGTTCGTCACGGAGTCCCTTGACTCTGGTCGACTCGTGCGAATCACGCTACGTACTAACAAGATCCCGGAGCTCGGCGACAAGTTCGCTAGCCGACACGGCCAGAAGGGGGTAATCGGACGACTCGTCAACGAGGAAGACATGCCTTTCACCGTCGACGGCGTTGTCCCCGACCTGCTCATCAACCCTCATGCCATCCCTTCGCGAATGACCGTGGCACACGTTCTCGAAATGATTGGCGGAAAGGTCGGCTCCATGGAAGGTCGTAAGATCGATGGAACCGCGTTCACCGGCGAGAAGGAAGACTCCCTGCGCTCGGGGTTGCTCCGAAATGGATTCAACCATACCGGCCGCGAGTCGATGATGAATGGCGAGACCGGCGAGGCCTACTCTGCTGACGTTTTCGTTGGTGTCATCTACTACCAGAGACTACACCACCTTGTCAGTAGCAAACTGCACGCTCGCAGTCGCGGCCGAGTACAGATCCTGACTCGGCAGCCGACAGAGGGCCGTGCCCGCCAAGGAGGCCTCAGGTTCGGTGAGATGGAGCGCGACTGTTTGATTTCTCACGGCGCATCGATGGTGATTAAGGACAGACTTCTGGACGAGTCAGATGGCTGGGACCTGATGGTCTGTAACACCACAGGATGTGGCCACGTTGCTTACTATGATTGGAAGCGACGCACTACCGTCTGTCCCTATTGTGGAGACCGTTCTGATGTCCATAAAGTACAGACATCCTACGCTTTCAAACTGCTGTTAGACGAGATGAAAAGTCTCGGAGTAGCGATGCGACTGGAACTGGAGGATCGAAGATGAGCGCCCGCGATGCAGCCAAGATCCCAAAGAGGATCGAGTCAATCAAGTTCGGTTTGATGGACCCCAATGAGATTCGTAAGATGTCATCAGTAGAGATCAAGACCGCTGACACCTACAAGGATGACGGGCACGCATACAAGCAGGGTCTGATGGACCCAAAGATGGGTGTCATAGACCCCGGAATCCGCTGCGAAACCTGCGGCAACAAGCATGAGGAGTGTCCGAGCCACTTCGGGCACATAGCACTTGAATTGCCTATCCTCCACATCGGTTTCACCAACCTGATTAAGACCGCGCTCAAGGCGACTTGCAACACCTGTAGCAAGGTACTGCTTCACAGTTCAGCTGAGACTCACCCTCTGGATCCAGAGAAATCGGAGCAGGATTTCTACCGCGATCGGGTGCACGACATCATCATTAAGCACGGCGTGGGCTCTCGTGAGTTCAAGACTATCATCAAAGATATAGAGAAGGAGTGCGCCCACAAGAGGAGGGCCATTTGCATGCACTGCGGTTCTGAGCAGGGCAAGATTATGCTCGACAAACCGTCGACTTTCAAAGAGAAGAAGGCGGACAAGGGTGAGCACAAGTTGAACGCTCGCGACATCCGAGAGTGGCTTGAGCGAATTCCTGACGAGCACCTAATATTCCTAGGGATGGATAAGCACTCCAGTAGGCCCGAGTGGACCATCATGAAGGTCCTCCCCGTACCCCCAATCACAGTTCGCCCGTCGATAACCCTCGATAGTGGCGACCGCTCTGAGGATGATCTCACTCACAAGCTGGTTGACGTCTTGAGAATCAACCAGCGCCTGCGGGAAAACCGCGACGCCGGTGCTCCCCAACTGATTGTAGAGGACCTCTGGGAGTTGCTGCAGTATCATTGCACCACCTACTTCGACAACCAAACCAGTGGGATACCTCCTGCCAGGCACCGTTCTGGACGCCCCCTGAAAACACTCGCTCAACGCCTCAAGGGCAAGGAAGGTAGGTTCCGCAGCAACCTCTCGGGCAAGCGCGTCAATTTCTGCGCACGCACAGTAATCAGTCCCGATCCAAATCTCGGAATTAACGAGGTCGGAGTGCCTGAGAAGACTGCCAAGGAACTCACGGTTCCAATCAGAGTCACTAGTCGCAACAGGGAGCAGTTGCGCCAGATGGTCCTACGCGGACCTGATGTGCACCCAGGTGTCAACTACATCATGCGAGGAGACCATTTCAGAGTCCGTATTACAGACAAAACGAAATACATCTGGTCTGGATTCAGATGCCTCAACCCTGAATGCGATTGTGGAAGCGAGGATGAGCCTTACACCGGCTACAGACCCGATCTGAACGAGGTCCTTCATGCTCCGAACTTTCTGCCTGGTCTGGAGTTAAAGCGCCAGATGCGCAGGAACGCCATCGGCGACCTTGAAGAAGAGTGGGCAGTTGACTTGGATGCTACGATTTTGAATCTCAAGGGAGAGGACGCCAAGGGTCAGTCATTGAAGGCGGATGACCCCAAGGCTATAATCCACAACAGGTGGAAGTGGGAGCACTCCAATCCCAACGAGTACTTCCCTGATCATCTAGAGGTTTCATGCCCCCACTGCGGCAGCCCTGAAATCGAAGACGAATACGGAGGAACTTACTCTACCGAAATTGAGGACAGGTTGAGCACGTTAGATAGGGAAGGCAACCCGAAGCCCGGCGTTATCGTTGAGAGACATCTTATCGATGGCGACGTTGCGATATTCAACCGACAACCATCTCTGCACAGGATGTCAATGATGGTCCACGAGATACGTGTCATGCCCGGCAAGACGTTCAGATTCAACTTAGCCGACTGCACACCCTACAACGCTGACTTCGACGGCGACGAGATGAATCTGCATGTTATCCAGAGCGAGGAGGCACGAGCAGAGGCCAAGATTCTCATGCGAGTCCAGGAGCACATCATCACTCCTCGCTACGGAGGTAGTGTGATAGGCGGCATCCACGATCACATTTCTGGTGCCTACCTACTGACTCACGGTGGCCGTATTTTACCCAAGAATCTGGTTCTGGAGATTCTAGGTGCTATAGGTTGGGTTGGCGAACTACCAGAGGAAGTACAGAATAACGGCATCATTGGATACCGTGGGACTGATGTATTGAGCCTCATCGTACCAACCGGATTCAAGCTGCAGTACATGAGCAGATCCGGTGATCAGGTCAATGTAACCCAGGGCGAGGTCACAGGTACCATAGACAAGCGAGGCATCGGTGCCGAGGACGGTCGACTGCTCGACGCGGTTGTCCAAACTCACGGCTCAGATGCAGGTGCCGAATTCCTGAACAGGATGACGAAGATGACCATAGCCATTTGCTCTGCTATGGGTTTCACCACCGGTATCGACGATGAGGACCTACCACTCAAGGCTAAGGAGAGGATTGTAGAAATTAACACCGAGGCGAGCGCCGAGGTTGACACCGAGCTTGAGAAGTTCGGCAAGGACGGCCGCCGCTATGAGGCTCGACCCGGCAGGACTCCCCTTGAGACTCTAGAGGAGAACATCTTAGGTATTCTTGACAAGGGCAAGGCAGATTCTGGTGAAGTCGCTAGGGATCACCTTGGTGCCGATAACCCCGCTGTTATGATGGCGGTTTCCGGAGCTCGTGGTTCGATGGACAACCTCGCTATGATGGCCGGTTCAATCGGCCAGCCAAAGGTCCGTGGTAAGCGCCTTGAGAGGGGTTATCAGGACCGTGTGCTGCCGCACTTCCCTCGCGGAGTGAAGGGTGCTCAGGAGAAGGGTTTCGTTTCTTCCTCTTTCAAGCGTGGACTCGAGCCAACTGAGTTCTTCATGCTCTCTGTTTCGGGACGCGAGTCTCTAGTTGACACTGCCGTCAGGACCAGCAAGTCAGGGTACATGCAGCGTCGTCTGATTAACGCCATGGACGACCTGAAGGTCGCTAACGACGGCATGAGCTCGGTGCGTAACACCGCTAACCGCATTATCCAGTTTGAGTACGGGGAGGATGGCATTGACCCCGCCCGCAGTCGTAAGGGAGCACCCTTTGACATCTCGCAGGTCCTAGATGATGCCTTGGGTGGTGAGGACTGATGGTAGTAAAGAGCGCCACCAAGAAGAAACTCATGGATCTCGGTGTGGCCGAGGAGTATTCGCATAAGCTTGCGGATGACCGTAAGTGGGACGATGTGAAGATACTGACATCAGGTCAGATAGCACAGATCTGCGGTATCGACTCTGGCACCGCTCAGGAGATTTTCAAGGTCATGGAGGCATCAGCCAAGCCATCACGAGCATCTGCATCTGCTGAAAAGACAATCGTCAGGAGAAGGGCGGTTTCTAGACGACGCAAGAAGAAGTCTCTCCCACTTCAGGAATATGACGAGGAATCCAAGTTGAAGCAGATTCTCCGTGACGTTGACACAGACGACGCGATATATCAGCAGCTCCGTGACATTTCAATCGAGATGAACCTCTCTATCACTCCCCGCATCCTAGGCAATCTGACCGAGGGGATTCGTTCTAGGGGAATCAGCAAACTACCCCGCACCGATGCCGAGAAGGTGTTGAATTCTTCACAGAGCTTCATGGCCACATCTCGGGTAGATCCGCATGAGGCTGTTGGCATTACCACTGCTCAATCCATTGGAGAGCCGGGAACTCAGATGACTATGAGGACTTTTCACTATGCAGGGGTTGCGACCGTTAACGTGACCCAGGGGCTTCCTCGAGTCATAGAGATAGTAGATGCTAGAAAGGTCCCGAAGACCCCCACGATGCTAATCTATCTTGAAGAGCTAAACTCCAAGAAAAAACCACTCAACACCAATGAGAAGGCTGTTCGCAAGATTGCCGCCGGACTGGAGATGACCACTACGATGGACATTGCAAAGGTCAATGTCGAAGTCACCCAGCGTCACATAACCCTCGAACTCAGCCTTGCCAATATGCGACTAAAGGCCATGTCTGGCGCAGAAGTCAGGGACAAACTTTCAAGAGCTCTAAGACTGTTTATCCAGGCAGATAACGAGGACCGCCCAAAGGTCCTAACAATCATTCCCGGAGTATCCAAAGAAGAGGATCTAGAGACACTGACATCCGATCCCCCTACCTATACAGCGCTCCTCCAACTCGAAGAGAAAATCAAGAAACTGAGACTCAAGGGTCTGGCTGACATTACCCGCGCCAATGTCCAAGGTCCGAGCAGAGATACCGGCGAGTATTACATCTCGACGATTGGATCGAATCTGGCCAAGGTCAGTGAGTTCGCCGGCGTTGACAGAGCTAGAACCTATACCAATAACATCGACGAGATTAACCAGTACCTCGGTGTCGAAGCCGCGAGGCAGGCAATCATCAATGAGATGTACGATACCCTTGAGGGCGCCGGTCTCGATGTCGATATACGTCATCTGCTGACGGTAGCCGACGTGATGTCTAGCGAAGGCACGGTTCGAGCCATAGGCAGGCACGGTGTCAGCGGCACGAAGCACAGCATCTTAGCACGCTCGGCCTTTGAGGTCACTGTTACGCACCTTCTGCAGGCAGGGGTGATCGGCGAGAGAGACCCGCTCCGCGGCGTCACCGAGAACATCATCGTGGGGCAGCCGGTTGCAGTGGGGACCGGCAATGTCGACCTGTACTACATCCCAGAGAATGTTTGAAGGAGAGCTGATTATGGATCTTGCTAGGCAACTCAAGCAAAGTATGAGCTCGGGCAGCGTCCTGTTCGGACAGAGGCAGACTATGAGCGCTTGCACCAAGGGCGATGCTAGGTTAGTCATCGTGGCTGCCAACTGCCCGGTCAACTACATCACCGAGTTGACCCAGGGTCACCCTGATGTCCCTGTTCACCAAGTTCAGATGGTTAACAGCCAGCTAGGATCGGCATGCGCCAAGCCGTTCCCTGTCAGCGCTCTTTGTGTAATCGATCCTGGACAGAGTGATTTACTCTCGTTGTCGCCCAACGTTTGACAGTCATCCTCTTCAGGACTAAAGCCCGTGTGACTGTCTATCCAAGCGTTCGCTTCAAGTCCCCGGGACCGTCGCTGGTCTTGTGGACGAGGCGGTACGTGACCTGTTGGCCCTGCGAGCTGTCAAGCTCCATTCTGCCGATGATGCCCCTCAGATACATGGCTTCAGGTGCATGGGAGTGGCAGAGAGAGTGCCTGAGTTAGGGGAAACCCCGGGCTCGACGGTTCACGTCTGGCACGTTCCCTCGGACATCCTGCCGATATCAGCCTCTGAGATGGAGAGGTGGAGCGTCGATGCTCCTAGGGGCAGGCACTGGATACTCAGCGAACGATCGTTTGACGAGACTATCCTCGCTCCTCTGAAGTCTATCGATGTAGTGATTTGGGGTCCGGAGCGGATGGCTAGGTGGATAGGAGAGGCTGTTCTAGGGGGCGAGTTGGTTGCCCATTTACCTTCATCGCAGAATCATTCGCGGATTGAGAAGGACGAGGCTAAGAACGCAGAATCAGCATCAAATCTGACCGCACTCAAACCCATGGTGGATCTAGACTTGTGGTTGATGCAGAGGGGCTGGGAAGACGCCAGCACATCCCCTGTCCTGCTCGCAGCAAGGCTTTGGGTCGTCGAGGGATGTTTGAAAGGCCCCGAGGGCGATTATGAGCCCGATGTCTGGAGTATTGTCGAGGACCCTTGGTCGGGAAGCCTGTCGGTGCACGAGCCTGAGGAAGAGCTACCTCATCCTCCGAGATTGAGGTTGATTGAGCCTCCAGATGGGAGTTGGTCCGATATGAGGGCGATGCCGTCGGATTTGCTCAAATTACTGGATCGTCGCAAGCAGGGTGAACCCGATTCCGATGAGGGCTCAGTGAGCAGCATCATGCTGGAATGGTGGCGATTGGATGCCGATTCAGCTAGTCTCAGTGAGGCTCAGTTGGTTATCCCCGGATGGATCATTCATGCAGAGGGATCAGAACCACAGGCTCTTCATGGCAGGAACGGCAGGCTATACAAGATAGAATAATCAGTTACCGCCGAAGCGCCATCAATTCGTCTGTCGACAAGGTATCTCCTGACATCAGTTTCGACATCAGATCGGTGAGCTCCAACTTCTCCTCTCCATCGTAATCCTCTTCCTTCTTCTCTCTCAATTCCATTGCCTTCATCATATCTTGAATTGAGTGAATGCACCGTAGAGAAACGATGTATTGGCCATGTAGTGAGTCTGCTTCGCGTTTTGATTTAGTCAAACCTGTGTGGGCAGTGTTGGCCTTATCTCTTAGACGGTCTACTTCCTCGGACAACTCTACCATCAGGTCGTGCGCCTCTTGGGCCCTCATGACAGCCCTTTCGACTGACTTGTGAGCATCCTCCTGCTGCCGTTCTGCATCTCTAACAGAGTCCTTGAGTTCGCGCATACCTCCATCGCCCTGAGTTTTGGTCACTTCCTTCAGGGACCCGGACAACTGCTTCATTTTTTGGTGGTATTCTCTCTCCCTCTTTCCTAGGAATTGCCCGGTCATGTACTGCTTCTCCAGTTTCTCCATATCCGCTTTGATTTTACCAGCCGAGGGGCCGCGTTTGGCACGATTTTGATTCTTTTCCTCGAGATATTCTCGCTGCTCATCCAACTTACCTCGTAACACCTCTCTGACTTGCTTGAGATGTTCCGAGTGCTCTGCTCGGGTACTCTTTAGCTCCTTTACCCGCTGGTTTGCTTCGTCCCTTTTCGCCTTCTGAACCTGTACTTCGTTGATTAGTTCTTTCACTTGGCGGTTAATCTCATTCCTTTTGTCAAGGAACTCTCTCACCTTTGCATTCCATTCATCTCTGGTGTCTCGGTGGCTGGATGACTTACTTCCTATGGAGTCACGCAGGGGTTGCAGAATCCCTCTGACCTCATCGAATTCCATTACCATCCCGAAGACTCCCATATTTCCGAACTTGATACTTCATTTAGGGCTGGCGGAGCCGAATCAGAGTTATTCGTCTCCCTCTCTACGGGCAGCCATTGTACCTCTCCTCGAGCCTCCGCGGGTGACGCCTAGTCTCATTCCCCTCTTCTTCCGACCATGCCTAGCCTTCGGTTTGGCCTTATCATCAGACGACTCAGCTCCGGCTATCTCAGACAGTCCTCCTGAATTCAATAAGGCTTCGAGTTCGTTTGCATCCAACGAGCCACCGCTCTGAGCCCTGTCCTTCACATCGGCTAGACGAATCGCCTTGCCGCTCCTTAGAGTAATTTTTTGGTAGGCCTTGATTCTGCCTAGCCTCCTGCGCATCTCCTTTCTCTCAGAACTTAGTTGATCGAGTTTCTTGTCGATTTTGTCGATGCGTCGACTAGTCTTTTGAATGTCCGAACGCGATATGCTGTCTGAATCTAAATCGGTCTCGTCCAGAGCCCCATCTACCTTCTCCTTTCTGCTCTTCCTCGTTGCATCCAGTTTTCCCGTCACTTCTCTCATTTTCTTGACGTGACCGACATACTCGCTATGAGCTTCCTCCGACTCACCTTTCCTGACTATAGCGGCCTGAAGTTCAAAGAAGCGCCCGAACGAATCCAATTCCCTAGCCAGAGTAGGCACGGCAGTCAGATCATTGTCGATAGTAACCAAGCGACGGTGAGTCTCACCTAGCCATTCGGCAAGTACATCTGCGGGCGGAGGGATACAGATGTTCACAGAGTCTCTCTTCCGGCGCGCTTCTTCTGCAGATTTTCTAATAGAGTGAAACTCTCTAAGCAAACCTTTCCGAGCTCCATCGGCTGATTTCATTTCACCGACTGCGGACCTCAGTGAGCGCACTAAGTCAATTTGGTCCCGGCGTCCATCCCTGAGTTCGCGGTGCTGCCTTTCGACAGAACGCAATTCACGTTCGAGGTCACCACGCATCTCCTCGATGTCATTGTGATCCATCTCTTCGAGGTCATCGAATGACTCGCTCTGAACAGCTGCATTCATTCCTCTTCACCTCTTGAAACATCTTTGCTGCGCTTCGGTTTGGAATTACGAGCGAAGGAGGACTTACCTCCTTGGGAGACACGGATGTTGGCCGCCATTAGATCCGGAAATCCTCCTCCGAGATCTTCAAAACCGTCTTTTAGGCGTCTTTCCCAGTGAGAGATTGCATAGTCAGACTGAGCGAGCAGTTCCTTGGCCCTATCCAACTGCCTCCTAATTTCTCTCAACTCAGCTGTTAGGGCCAGCTTCTTATCATGCATCGGCTGTGATTTTTCGACAACATCAATCATACTCCGGTGGGCCTTATCAGCCTCCCTGTAAAGTACGTTCATCTCAGCTCTAGAGTCTATGAAAGTCGTCATCTCGGGATTGGAATCGCGCCTCGTCTTTAGCCAACGATCATTCTCCTCAAGCAGCTTTTTTCTACGATCGAGCAATTTTCTCTCTGCCCTGTGATCTAGTGCGGAGGTCTGGATACTGTCCTCGATTTGCTCGAGTTCATCCAGAAGTTTCTCCCTCTTCCAGTTTGGATCTAAATTGACCATCTTACCGCTTTCAGCAAGACTATTTCTGGCTTTTCGTACAACGCCAAGTATCGATCCAGCCTCCTTCTGCGCCCGATTACGTTTCTTTTTTAGTTCAGCCACCTTGTCGTTGGTAGTTCTGTGAGATGCCACAATCCTCTGCACTTGAGGCTCCAGTGACTCCTCTTCTGCCTCGAGGGTACGAATGACGTTCGGCAACTCCTCTTTCAGTACCTGTCTCCTCAGCAAGAGTGCCTGAGCGAGTTCCTCAGGAGTCACTGCTAGCAGGGCCTCGGTGTCCATAGCGTCCGGGGCACAAGAGAGCCCGCATTAAAGGTCACTATGTGACCTTGAACAGGGGTTTGATTCATACATCCGGTTGTGTCGAGAACTTGCAATGGGCCTTGTCTCTGTGGCTTCGGGGTTGCGGAAAACCACTGTGCTGGTCATTGTACTTGTTCTGATTTTCCCCCCAGTTTCCGGCGAGGGGGAGAAAATGTTCTATCCAGCCGGTTCATCTGAAATAGCAGTCACTGGAGAACCGGTCCACATTGGTGACGAGCTCACGGCCTCCATACTTGTCAACAATCAGGGTTCTAACTCAGGCTCAGTGAGGTTAGTGCTCTCCGATTTGTCTGGAAATAATCTCTCTATAGGTGATGATGTCTCAATCAGCCCCGGATCCAGCCGTGAGGTTTGGGCCCCGTTGGTACCAGCCTCAGCCGGGGCGTTGGAGTTGAACTGGGAGGTCACAAGCGATGATGGAGGAGTTTCTTCCGAATTGAGCGGGTCATTTGAGGTGCAGGTGTATGGGTCTCAGACGCTTGGTCTAGGATTCAACTCGGTGGATTGGACTTTGTTGAGTGGCTTGAAATTCGATATATCCGCATCCTTAACCGATGGGAAGCAGCGAGATGTCAATGTCTCAGTATCTCTGGTCAATCAGGGTATCGAAGAAGAATTTCAGAGGTTCGAAATAACCCTAGACCCAGGGCTAAGGACACTGTCTCTAGACTTGGGGCAACCCAACGCAGACCACATCTCAGTGAGTCTGGAACCAAATGGTTGGATGCCTTCTAACTCAGAAGCAAATCTGACCTGGCAGACTAGCGTCACTCCACCTTCCATTTCTCCCTCGGTATCTATCGGAGTGCACGAACCCGAGAGGCCCGGAACGGGTGATTTTATCAATTTGCCATTCTGGCTCAATAACTCCGGAGACTCCGCTACGCTTCAGGGAACCCTACGGGTTGTGAGTGTATCCGATGGAATGGTACTGGCCCAAACTCCCGTGCCATCGGTATCAGGAGAAGGGTCGTTTCAGGGATTTCTGAGCATCGGACCATGGCCGGACACACCGATGGTAGAAGCCGATGTGACCTGGGTGATGGACGGTTCTGAGACCACTGTCCAACTGACGATATTCTCGCATTTAGTAGACGGAGATAGTTGGGAGTTGCCTTTCGATGTAATGGCAGCCGCATACGGCGCTGTCCTAGGGCTTGTTGTTGTCCTCGTCGGATTGGTTGTATTGAGGGCCGTGACCGAGAGGACGCCTAGCACTGAGGGGGATTCGAAGATTCTGAGGGAGTCACGGATAACCCGTAGGCTAGAGCGTGCACCTACCAAGAGGGAGGTCAGATGCCCCAGTTGTGAGCAACGACTGAGCATCCCAACGGACCACACAGGCTCTGTCAGATGTCCGGCTTGCACTACTCAATTCTCAGCGGCTCAAATAGAGGAAGAGTCGAATTCAGAGGAAGCAGAGCAGGAATCAACAGGAATTCCCAATGAAGACGTCATCGCAACAAGTGAACCCGTAGCTAGGTCGCACGAGGAGATACTTTCATGCCCGCAGTGCAATCAAAAATTAAAAATCCCTATCGAGCGCAGACCTGTCCGCTCAAGATGCCCGGCTTGCAGAACTGAGTTCATGGCAGAGGTGGGTGAGGCCGATGACTAAATTGAGCGAATTCGAGGAGATGTACTTGAAACGCCTGTTCGAAGCGCACGTGGACAACCCGAGCGCCATTGTCAAGACCACCCAACTGGCTGAGATGATGGATGTCAGCCCGGCCTCAACCACAGAGATGATTCAGCGACTTGCCGGTCGTGAACTGGTCACACACATCCCCTACAAAGGCTGCAGACTGACGCCTGATGGATTCCAGCAAGCGGCGATGATTAAGCGTCGCGAGGGACTCATCGAAATCCTGTTGACTGAGATAATCGGCTTCGAAGGCGATGTCCTTGAGGCGGCCTGCAAAATTGAGCATGCCATAGACGAGGAGTTGGAAATGGCTCTCGACAAGATGCTGGGTTACCCCGAGAGAACCCCAGGAGGGGGACGGATTCCTATCATTGAAAGGCAGTTGGAGCCTATGAGATCAGGGCTACTACTGCCTCTGTCAGCTTTGCCATTAGGGTCGACTGCCACCATTGAGATTATGGCAATGAGGCCGACTGACGCCCGAACTCTCGAAATGACTGGGGTAAAGATAGGGTCCAAGGTCAGTTCGACAGACGATGGTATCTCCTGCAACGGCTCAGTGATCAAAATGTCAAAAGCGATTTCGCTACGTATCCTTGCTAGGACTGACGAGGTAATGTGATGGAAGATATCCGGACCGACAATCTTGAGGAATTAGCTGACTCCCTGGAGGGGGCCGTTCCTCCAGCCCCCGATATGCCACCGCAATCGATAAACGAGACGCAGCGCAGCCCAGAGGGAGCAGAGAAGATTCAGAAGCTCAAGTCACAGGAAGAACTCCTACTCAGGACAGACAGACTTCTCATAAGCGGCGGAGCAAGACTCGTCCTATTTCTCCCCCTGATGGTCATAGCCCTATATGGGCTGGCTCAAACTTTCACTGCATCGAATCCTCAATGGTGGACTAATCATATTGAAGCAACTGTCGACGGATTGGGGATGTCGACAGGGATCTACGGATTGTCTTTGCTGATGTTGGTGGCCGACACCGCTCTGCTGCTGATACTATTGAGACTGATGGTACTCACGAGAGCTATTTTCAGACTTGAGGCAAAGGAGCTAACCACAATAGGTCTGACCTTCAATAGCGCTCACGGTTATGCCGAGATGAGGGCCACCATAGACGGTGCAATAAGGCAGCTGGGGGTCACCATACTCTTGATTGCCATGGCTGCTGCTCTGCTAGCAGCGAGCCTTTGGTTGCCCGATGACGTCGTCGCCACTCCGATACTAGTAGCCTTCTCGACCGGGGCTCTTCTATCGGGTCACGGCGTACACATGGTCTCTGATCGTCCGCGCTTCAACACCAGTGAACCCTGGGGTATGCTGGAGGCGTTCTCACCTCCTATCCACCCGGCACTACTCAGTCGCCCATTCACCGATGTGATTAGGGCCCACATCGATCCCCTGCTTGCAGTCAGGATTTCCCAGTACCTCGGATCATTAGATTCGAAGATACGTCAGCACAGCAGCAGACGAGAATTGCAGGAGACCCTGTTACACCTGCTATACCTGCGCCGCTCTTCACTGATTGACGAAGAACAGTTCAGAGACGCATTGGAATCGATGGTTGATTCATCCACCATCGAGGGGCTGTTCAGTCATCCTGAACTTGGGGAGGAGACCTGGGATCGCCTGCTCTCACGCGCCCGCGCAGAATGCCCCCCCTTCTTCAGACTGCATAACAGAATCAGGATGCGTCATATCGATGGACGTACTGACGAGGGCATTTGGCTCGATGTGGATATGGAGAATCTGGTAGTCGGTCAGGCCAATCTATTCGCATTTGTGCTCAATGAGGGAGATGAACCGAGGGACGTAGTCCTCAAGATCCAGACACCCGACTTCAGGCCGCATGAGTGCGTCTACAGACTCAAAATAGATCCATTCTCGGTCGATTCAGAGAGTATCTCTGCCGATATCTCATCATCACTGCTGAGCACCATATCTGCGACCAGCATAGTGTGGCAGAGCCTGCTCCCTTCAACGATGGGCGAGTCTACTGTTACAGTAAGGCTAGAGGACGATGCCGGAAACATGATTTCAGGGCGTGTGCTGACGGTACAGGTCCGCTCAGACTTACTCACGAGAATCAAGATGACGCTGGGCGGGTTGTTCATGGCCGGAGCCGCAATTGCGATACTATCACCCATACTGCCGTTCCTGCTGAACCTACTGGGACTTTGATTCAGGTCGGTTCAAAGGGCATCCCCCTCTGCCCACCCTGTGCCGGATGACGAAGCGGGGCCTGATGAAGACCTCATGACTAGGTTGCACGCCATGGAGACCCGACTCAGGCGAATGCGTGAGCAAAGGAACGGACACAATGAGAACGCACGTAGGGCGGCCGATTCTCGCAATTCAATCCAAGAACAATCCAGGGAGCTCAGAGGACGCATCAAAGAACACTTGGACGAGCAGAAAGAGATTCGCGTCAGGGCCAAGGTTCACCAGGCCAAGCGTGATGAGATTCAGTCCCAGATGCGTGAGCTAATTTCCCAGCGCAGGGGCAAGAGGAGTGATGACGGCACCAAGTCGGTTGTCATCCAGTTGTCCGAGACCATCGGAGAAATAGACAGAATCGAGAACCGTATTATGACGGATGGCTCGTTGACTCTGGACAAAGAGAATGCGATGTTGAAGAAGCTAAAGTCGTTAATTTCCAAGCGTGATGAGTTAATGCCAGTAGTTGAGGAATTTCAGATCATCGAAATAGACCTCGGTGACATGGAGGGCTCAATTCAGTTACTCAAAGCCGAGGCTGATTCTCAGCACAAGGCTATGTTGGATGCTAACAAGGAGGCTGACGAAATCTGGGAGGAGGTCAAACCGATGCTTGAGGAAAGGGACTTCCTGAGGGCCGAGGGAGACCGACTGCACAATGCCTTCGTCTCCTCCAGAGAGGCTGCAGATAAGGTCCATTCTGAGATCAAAATCCTACTGGATCAGGTTAACGAGATACGTGACGATCTCAAGGCCCAGCGTGAGGAGCGGGAGAGGTTAATCAAGGAACATAATCAATCTGTCCGGGATGCCCTTAGGACGCCTGATGAAGACGAGGAGCTTGCCTCTTCGCTTGCCGATGAGCTCCTAGAGAAGGGCTCGTTAACCCTAGGCGGAACAAGGGCAGATAGCGACTCTAAGCCGCAATCGAGCAAGAGGGAGAGAAAGAGGTCTAGGAGACTTGGCACCACTAGAGGTAAGCGCGACTGACTACCAACCGCGTTCTTCCATACGGACATCGAGTTTGTCTATTTCTAGGCCGTCCATGGGCTTTCCAGCCATCATCGACGAGGCCTCGGTTACCTTCTCAGGGTCGTTGAAGTGGTGAGTGGCCATTACGATGGCCGAGGCAGTAGTCGCCGGATGCTCAGACTTGAAAATCCCTGATCCTACGAACACACCATCCATCCCCTGCTTCATGAGCAGGGCAGCGTCCGCGGGAGTGGCGATTCCACCAGCAGAGAATGTCACCACTGGTAAACGACTCATCTCTCTGACCTCGCCCATAATTTCAACAATCAAATCGTGGCAGGCATCCATGCTCCCGAAGGGCGTGTTCTGCACCACTATGTCGTGCTCACTCTTCAATTCAATTCTGCGGAAGCCGTCTGATATAGTACGTGCAATGACCTCGAACTCAGCGTCGTTTGCACTCTGCAGCAACGCAATCTCCTCTGCTACCAGTCTCGCGTGCTGAATGGCACTCACGACGTTGCCAGTGCCCGCTTCGCCCTTGGTGCGAATCATTGCCGCTCCCTCCATTATTCTGCGGCAGGCCTCACCGAGGTTGGTGCAGCCGCACACAAATGGAATGGTGAAGTCATTCTTGGCAATGTGGTAGAATGGATCTGCTGGAGTCAGTACCTCACTCTCGTCGACCATGTCGACTCCGAGCGCCTGTAGTACGCGAGCCTCCTCATCGTGCCCGATGCGTGCCTTAGCCATCACCGGGATGCTAGTGGTCTCGAGGATACCCCTGATTAGATTGGGGTGACTCATCCTAGCAACGCCTCCGTCGGATCTGATATCGGCTGGAACTCTCTCTAGTGCCATTACTGCGGTCGCCCCGGCATCCTCGGCGATGTGTGCCTGTTCAGGGGTGACCACGTCCATGATGACGCCACCCTCTTGCATCTTAGCAAATCCACGCTTGAGCAACTCGGTGCCATGACGCATCTTCTGCAAATCCACTAACTTGGACATAGCCATCCCTCCGGGCACGCACTCAAGAACCTTCAGGCCGATCCAAGATTCACGAATCTGCCAAGACCGGCGAATCACCTTCTGCCAAAGGCAGGTCGGGTGCCTCATCTTCATTCTTGTCCAACCAACTCATCTCCTCATCGGGTAGGTCAGTGTCCGCGTAGATTGCTTCCACAGGGCACTCTGGAACGCAAGCGGCGCAGTCGATGCACTCATCAGGGTCGATGACGAGGTAATCATCAGCCTCCCTGAAGCACTCAACAGGGCAGACTGCAACACAATCTTGGTATTTGCAGCGAACGCACGCACTGGTGACGACATGAGTCATGTTTCTCATTTTGGGGGATGTCTAATCGAGTAATAAACTTGCTCGGGAACTCCTCCTGACAACTAGGAATCCAGCATCGATAATATTGTCTCGGTAATCACATCAGATGGTTCGCTACCAGGATAAGCTTCAATCTTGAACTGCCCCTTAGCGGCCGCCACAGAATTGTCTTCCGAGATTAGCACAATCTCCCCCCGAACTAGGTTCGAGAGCCTGATTCTGATGTGCATGTTCTTCTCATCGTCTATCCTCTTTGAGACTCCCTCATCGAGTAGCCCCTTCAGTACTTCATCACCTAGTCTAGCCAGTGCCTTCAATGCGACCTTCTTTTTCTTAGTCGTGGTTTCTAGGACGGTTTGCTCGGAACCGTGCCACGACTTGTCTCTCTCGACAGTCAGTTCGCAGTGATCTCCAGCCAACCAGTGCAGGCTCTCCTCTAACAGGCCGAGGTCATCAACAGCGCTTGCATGAATCCTCCACGTCGCACTGTGCAGTCCCATGGCCCCAGCACGGGCAACTCGTCCTTGAATGCGACTACTGCTCGGACACAAAGACCCCCTACGTGGGCTTTGATTCAAATACTGGAGGCAGGTCGGACGGCCCGCATACGGGGTAGCCCCCGAGAAGAGGTCGTTGTCATGGCAAAGGGAGCAGCAGCAAGGGCAGCGGCACGCAAGCAGCGGGACAAGTGGAAATCCAAGCGATGGTTCACCATTCGGGCCCCTCGTAATCCTTGGTCTTTCAAGGACATCGGCGAGACAATCGCAGAGGATGAGGATCAACTCATTGGTCGACACTATGAGATAATGCAGAACGAACTCGACGGAGACTTTTCCAAAATGCATGTCAAGGTGCAGTTCAGGATCACAGGAGTGGTCGGTGCAGACGCCTTGACAGAGTACATCGGACATGAACTACTGAAGGATCACATCCGCCGACAGGTCAGACGCGACCGTGGCAAGATTGACGATACTGTGGACGTAGTCACTGAGGACGGATTCTACATCAGGGTCAAGCCACTGATGATTTCGAGGCACCGCATCAAGGGGAGTCAGAAACAGCAGATGCGCTCGTTGGCTCGCGATATCATACTCAAGGTAGGGGCCACTTCTACATGGGTCGAAATTCAGAAGGCCTCGTTGGATGGCACGCTTGAGACTCAGATCAAGGAGGCATCATCCAAGATTCAACCTGTTAGGGAAGTGATGATTCGGCGTATTCAGTTGATGCAGACAGGAGTTGTCACAAAGGACGGCCCGACTCTTGAGCAGGTACTCGAAGACGAGCAGGCAGAGAAGCAAGCCACAGCTGTTGAAGTAGAGGAAGAGGACGATTCGGATGAGGCTTCAGAAGAGGTCGCTGATGATGTAGAAGATACCGAGGGAGCAGAAACCGAGGGGGCAGATGAGGTTACTGAAGATTCCGCCGACGCGACTGATTACAAATCCATGACGGTAGCCCAACTAAAGGAACTACTGAAGGAGTCCGGCAAGCCAGTCTCTGGCAAGAAGGCCGAGCTCATAGAGCGATTGAAGGAGTGATTTGATGGCCCGCATAGCGGTGCTCTGTGGGACTGGAATGAGTGCCTTCGCATCGCATTTGACCTCTGCCCCGGGAGCCGTGGCTAGTACAATGAGGGTGGATTCTGAATGGGGTCAGGTGCCAGTATCTCTCGTCAGCGTCGATGGCGATGAGATATTAATTATTGACAGACATCACTCCAACTCGGACTCGAGGACCCCTCCTCACCGCATCGAACACCGGGCTAATGTCCACGCCGCTGCCAGCTTCCAACCAAAATTGGTGCTCAGCATCAACTCGGTAGGGAGCATGCGCGAGGACCTCCCTCCTGGTTCAATAGGTGTTGCAGCAGACGTGCTTGACCTCGCGGAGAGGCCGTGGACATTCCACGACGACCACGCGACTCATGCTGACAGGACGTCATGTTTCGACTCAAGAGCCAGTGAGATTTGTGCTAAGACTCTTGAGGCCATTCAGGGGCAGGTAGCAATCGATTTAATCGTAGCTCAGTGCGTAGGCCCTCAGTTCGAAACTCCTTCTGAAATTGACGCGCTCGAGCGCCTAGGTGCTGATGTCGTTGGGATGACACTCGGGCCCGAATCTAGACTAGTGGCCGAGCAGGGCATCCCCCACGCTGCACTGGCATGCTCGTCTAATTGGGCTGCAGGCAGGACTCCAGGATCACCTGAATCAGAGATTGACCACGACGCCGTCGATGCAATCGCGGCGACCATGAGGAATCATGTTGGCGAATGTGTGAAATCTCTCCTATCATAGTTGGTGATGTGTTGGATA
>Ga0315328_10000327_pt1 | contig 20463 bp, 19 predicted proteins | sample M120032315metaG_FD_203462 | JGI IMG/M metagenome (GOLD analysis project Ga0315328, IMG submission 203462) | Ammonia-oxidizing marine archaeal communities from Monterey Bay, California, United States - M1 200m 32315 | ecosystem: Environmental > Aquatic > Marine > Intertidal zone | place: USA... | reverse complement strand
ACGACGTGGGCTTCGGGTCGTTCGGGGCTTTTGGCGGACCGGTCCCGGCTCCCGGCCTGGAGCGGGTGGCTGCCGACGGCCTGCGTTTCAACCGGTTCCACACCACGGCCATCTGCGCCCCCACCCGGGCCGCGATGCTCACCGGCCGTAACCACCACACCGTTCACATGGGTCACATCACCGAGGCGGCGACCTCCTACCCGGCCTTCGACTCGGTCATCCCCCGGGAGGCGGCCACGGTGGCAGAGGTCCTCCGCCAGAACGGCTACGCCACAGGGATGTTCGGCAAGGGTCACCTCACTCCGTCTTGGGAGAGGGGCCCGGCGGGTCCGTTCGATCGTTGGCCAACCGGGTTGGGCTTCGACCGCTTCTACGGGTTCCCGGGCGCTGAGACTTCGCAGTTCGAGCCCGACCTCTACGACCAGACCACACCGGTCGCTCCGTTCGAAGGGCGGGACGACTACCACCTCACTGAGGACATCGCCGACAAGGCCATCGAGTGGATGCAGAGGATCAGGGCCCACCGACCTGACAAGCCGTTCCTGTGCTACTTCGCTCCCGGTGCCGTCCACACGCCGCTCCACGTACCCGACGCCTGGCTGGACCGCTTCCGCGGCTTCTTCAACGACGGCTGGGATGACCTGCGCCAGTCGATCTTCGAGCGGCAGTTGGCCATGGGGGTCATCCCACCGGGCACGCAGAACACTCCCCGACCCGACGAGATCCCGTCCTGGGACGACTACCCCGACCGGTACAAGCCGGTGGCCCGTCGCCTGATGGAGGTGTTCGCGGCCTTCCTCGCCCATACCGATGCCCAGGTGGCCCGCCTCATCGACGCCATCGAGGCCATGGGGGAGTGGGACGACACCCTCTTCATCTACGTCACCGGTGACAACGGGGCGTCAGCCGAGGGTCGCATTCACGGGACCTGGTCCCTGCCCGCGCTTCAGAACGGGCAGGAGGAGGACCCCGAATTCCTGCTCGAGCACATCGACGACTTTGGCACGGTCCGAAGTGAGTGCCACTACAACGTCGGGTGGGCGTGGGCCATGGACGCACCGTTCCAGTGGATGAAGCAGGTGGCGTCGCACTTCGGGGGGACCCGCAACGGCTTGGCCGTGTCGTGGCCCCGGTACATCACCGACGCTGGTGGACTCCGGGACCAGTTCCACCATGTCATCGACCTGGCGCCCACCGTCCTCGCCGCGGCGGGCATCGAGGCCCCAGCCTTGGTGAACGGCATCGAGCAGATGCCCGTCGAGGGCCAGTCGATGTTGGCCTCGTTCACCGATCCTGGGGTTGACGGCCGGCGCACCCAGTACTTCGAGGTGATGGGCAACCGCGGCATCTACCACGACGGGTTCATGGCTTCCTGCTTCCACGGGAAGGTCCCTTGGGTCCGGTTCGGTTCGGCGCCGTTCGACGGTCCGCAGGAGTCATGGGAGCTCTACGACGTGCGTGACGACTTCTCCCAGAGTCACGACCTGGCCGATGAGCGTCCCGAGCTCCTGGCCGAGATGCAGGACCTATTCCACGAGGAGTGCCTGCGCAACGGCGTGTATCCCTTGCGGGACGCCGGTAACCGGGATCCGGCGGTCCGGGCGCCGAGAGCGCTGGCCGGATTGAGGCGGATGACGTACACCACGGCGCACGTCCGTATGCCAGAGCAGGCCGTGCTGAACATCAAGAACCGGTCGTACCGCATCACGTGTGATCTCGATGTGCCCGCGGGACCGAGCGGTGGGCCGACCGCGGTGGCTCCGGAAGGGGTCATCGTGTGCCACGGCGGCAGCTTCAATGGGTGGTCTATCTACCTCGACGAAGGTCGACCGACCTGGCACTACAACCTCTACGGCCATGAGCGGACCACGGTGGCCGCCGACGAGGTACTGGTCCCTGGTCGCCGGGAGGTCACCGTCCTGTTCGACTCCGATGGAGGCTTCGGTGCCGGCGGTGTGGCCACCCTGGCCGTGGACGGCCGGGTGGTCGGTCAGACCAGGTTGGAGCGGACCGTGCCGGTGGTGTTCGCCATGGGTGGCGAGTCATTCGACGTGGGGGTCGACACCCGGTCACCGGTCGGGCCGTACCCGCATGGGTTCGCATGCACGGCGACTATCCACGGCGTGACCGTCGAAATCCTTGACGAGGTCGACGATGAGACCCGAGCCCAGGTCGCTGCCGGGATGCTCCGGGCTGAGGCGGTCACCCAATAGGGCTACTGGCGGCTCAGTTGGTTCAGCCGAAGGTGACGGGGACGATGCGGGGTCCCCGTACTTGTCCGCCGGCCCACGTCACAGCGTCCGGGTCGGACAACGTGAACTCGGGGATGCGCTCGAACCAGGTCTTGAGCGCGACCTCCATCTCCATGCGGGCCAGGTTGGATCCAGCGCAGCGGTGGATGCCGATGCCGAAGGCCACGTGCCGGTTCCGCTGGCGGTCCAGGTGCACCTCGTGGGCGTCTTCGAAGTGGTCCGGATCGTGGTTGGCGCCCGGAAAGTTCATGAGGATCTTGTCCCCCTTCTTGAACTCCACTCCGCCGTACTCGACATCCTCGGCCGCGTTGCGGGCCATGGTGACCGGGGCGTAAAAGCGCAGGAGCTCCTCGACTGCGGTGTCCCAGAGTTCGGGCTCGGCGACCATGAGACGACGGTCATCCTCATGGCCGGCGAAGTGCCACAGGGCGGATCCGATCGACGACCAGGTGGTGTCGATGCCGGCCACCAACTGAAGGTTGCACATGCCGATGACGACCCCGTCGGGCAGCAGTTCGCCCTCATGTTCGGTCTGGCACAGGGCGGTGATGAGGTCGTCCTTCGGGTTGGCCCGACGGTCTGCCACCTCGGCGGCGAAGTAGTCCCGGATGATGTCGCGGTACTTGGCCCGCAACTCGGGCTGCTGGAGGCCTAGCTCGAGTACGCCGCGGACCCACTCGATGAAGTCGTCGACCATGCCCTCGTCCACACCGAGCTTCTTGGCAATGACCCGGGGTGGGATCTGCTGGGCGTAGTCGATCGCCGCGTCGCACTTCCCGTCCTCGATAAAGCCGTCGATCAGCTCGTGGCAGAGCTGTTTGGTGTACTCGTGGTCCGCGGCGATGCCCTTGGGGGTGAAGTGGGGGAGCAGGGCCCGGCGGGTCCAGCTCTGTTCAGGCGGGTCCGCACTGATAGGGGATGCCGCGTTATAGCCGGTGGCGTCGTCCTTTACGAGTGCTTTGGGTAGGTCGATCACGATGGGCGACTTGGACGACAGCTCCGGGACCATCTTGGCCAGGGCCTGGAGGTCGTCGTACTTCGTGGGCAGCCATGAGCCGCCGTACCGGTCGGTGTGGGCGATGGGGCAGCCGTCGCGCATCTCGGCCCAGGCTGAGAACGGATCCCGGAGGTAGTCCGGGTCGAACATGTCGTAGTCGGTGGTGACGTCGTGGACTGGGCAGCGCTCCGGTACGGAGTTCGCCACCGCATCGTTCTGGGTATCGGCCGTATCGGTCATCGGCTCAGTCCTCCTCGATGGTGATGGCGTACTCGGGGCAGTTATCCAAGATGAGTCGGGCCTTGTCCTCGAGGCCGGTCGGCACCTCGCCGCCGTTCAACTCGAAGGCGTTTCCCAGGTCGTCCACGTCGACCAGTTCCGGGGCCAACGAGTAGCAGCGGCTGTGGCCCTCGCACTTCTCAGCGTCGACCTTGATCTTCATCTGCGTTCCCCTAGCCTGCGTGGCCCCAGTTGTTAGCCGATTGGCTAATGTCGGGTGAAAGGATAGCGCGCTGTGGGGCCATGGGATAAGTGGCGCTGTCCCCATTACGTCGTCCATCGACCGGGTTCGGCAGAAGCCGGCCCGTGGAACGGGATCAGATGCCTAGCAACCTTCTACCGCAGACCGATGGCGACCCGGACGGTCTGGCCGTGGCATCGGTCGGGTCCGATGCCTCCTACACCTGGAGCGGCCTGGAGTCGCGAGCCCGCCAGTTCGCTGCGGCGCTGGCCGCCAATGGCCTCTCGGTCGGTGATCGGTGGGCGGTCATGGCCCACAACCGCATCGAATGGACGCCCATGGTCCTGGGCAACCTCCGGGCCGGCACCCGATACGTACCCATCAACTGGCACCTGACCGTCGAGGAGGTGGCCTACCTGCTCTCCGACTCGAGGAGCCGACTTCTGGTGGTCGACGCGGTTAGCGCCGAGGTCGGGCGGGCGGCCGCCTCCCTCGTTGGTATCGACCAAGTGGTCGTGGTCGGACCCAGTCCAGGGGAGGGTGAGTTCGCTGAATGGTTAGCTGATCACCCCGATATCCAGCCTCCGGATGATCCGGCCGGGTCGGTCAGGAACTACACGTCGGGCACCACCGGCCGACCCAAGGGAGTGCGACGGTCCGACCAGACTGGAACGGCCAAGACGGTCCTGCGTGAGGTCTCGGCCAACTGGGGGCGCTTCTACGACTTGCCTGACCACGGACCCCACCTGGTGGTCAGCCCGATGTACCACGCCCTGCCCAGTGCCTTCCACAATGCGGCCCTTGGGCTGGGGCAGTCGATCCTGTTCGAGGACCGGTTCGATGCCGACCGGTTCCTGACCACCGTCCAGGACCAGTCGGTGACCAGCGCGCTCATCGTCCCAACCCACATTGTGCGTATGGCCAAGCGGATCGACGAGCTGGCCGGCCACCATGACCTGTCGTCGCTGGTCTCGGTGGTTCACGGGGGTGCTCCCTGTCCGCGTTGGGCCAAGGAGTTGGTCATGGACTGGTGGGGGCCGGTGGTCTACGAACTCTTCGGGTCCTCGGAGGGCACCGGTCCGCTGCGGGTCACTCCGCAGGCGTGGCGCGACCGACCAGGCACGGTTGGTGAATCGGCGCCGACACTCACAGTGGCCGCCTTTGACGACGATGGTGGGCAACTGCCCGACGGGGAGGTCGGCACCCTCTACTTCCTCCGGGCCGATGGCCGACCCGAGTACGTGGGTGATCCCGAAAAGACCGAGGCAAATCGTCTGCTCGGTGGGTGGTTCACCGTAGGTGACGTGGGGTGGGTCGATGCCGACGGTTACGTGTACCTGTCGGACCGCAAGATCGACATGGTCATCAGCGGCGGGACCAATATCTATCCGGCCGAAGTGGAGGCGGTCCTGATCGCCCACCCGGCGGTGGCCGACTGCGCGGTGTTCGGGATACCCGACGATGAGTGGGGTGAAGAGGTCAAGGCGGCAGTCGAGTTCGAGCCCGGCGCCGTGGCCACCGAGGACGAGCTAATTGCATGGTGCAGGGAGTGTCTGGCTGGCTTCAAGTGTCCCCGGTCGGTCGACGTCCACGACGCCATGCCTCGCGAGGCGACAGGCAAACTGAAGAAACGCCACCTTCGCGATGTCTACTGGCAGGGCCGGGAACGTGCCATCTGAGACCAAAGGTGGCCCTATCGATAGGCAGGTTCCGGCCGGGGCTCTCACCCGCCGGTCAATGCAGTAGGGCCGTCCGGAACGCGGCGACGCGATCGTCAGTGAGGCCGAGTCCTTCGCCGACGAATGAGGTCCATGTGCCCCACAGGTCCACGGCGGTTTCGAACACCGCCTCGAGGTACTCCTGGCGGCAGTACAGCAGGGCCCACAAGGAGGCCATCCGGTTTTCTGGAACCTTGTCGGGGCTGGTCCCGAGGCGCTCTGCGATACGCCGTCGATAATCGATCTCGGCGTTCTTGATCCACGTACGGCGGACCTCGTTGGAAAGCAGGTAGTCAGCCATGATCGTGTCGTCATCTACGCCGAGGATTCGCAACAGGATGGCTGCCACCATCCCGGTGCGGTCCTTACCGGCCGTGCAGTTGAACAACAGCGGGAGGCGGTTGGGGTCGGTGGCCACCTCGAACACCGGAAGGTAACGGTCCAGTCGGTCGGTCACCAGGGTGCGGAAGTAGCTGGTGATGTGGTCTGGACCGAGCGGTTCGGCGTCTGGGTCGATCATGGCGTTGGCCACCACGGCGAACTCGTTGTCGTCGTCTGAGACCGAGATGCCCACCACCTCGCAGCCGGGCAGGTCGGGGTGCGGCCGGCTCGCCACCTCAGTGGGACGCCGGAGATCGACGATGGTTCGCAGGCCTAGAGCGTCGATCGTGGCCCGGCCGGGGACCTCCAGGTCGTAGAGGTGGCCCGATCGGAAGAGTCGACCGGTGCACACGGTCCGCCCGTCGGTAGTGGCCAGACCTCCGAGGTCCCGAAGGTTGGCCGCCCCCACGAGGACCCGGGGATCAGAGGCGTGGGGCATCCCGGGACGTTAGGCGGGTGGGGTCGTCAGGTCGTTCTCCTGCTGACGGCCGTCACCCACTGGCCCCAGTGACCTTCGTCGGGCCGGACCGACATGGAGCGATGGGTCGAGGCAACGGCTGACGACTGTTGGTTGGATCTTCGGAAGTCTTGACGCCTCCGAGGGGTGCCTGCCGCGGTGGGTTGTGATCGCGTGCTGGACCGTCGAGAAGAACCATGAGCGCGTCGAGGCCCGCCCATAGGGCGGGCCTCTGGTGGTGGTCGGGCCCGGCGTCGATCCGGGGACCCCTCGCTTTTCAGGCGAGTGCTCTTCCAACTGAGCTACCCGACCGCGTCTCACCTGTTCCGAAGAGCCGGTGAGATTGGCGGTCCTGACGGGATTTGAACCCGCGACCTCCGGCTTGACAGGCCGGCGTGCACTCCAAACTGCACCACAGGACCAGGTGGTCCGGCTGGAGCCGTACCGCCTTCGTACCCCCAACGGGATTCGAACCCGTGTTACCGGCGTGAAAGGCCGGCGTCCTAGGCCGCTGGACGATGGGGGCCGGACCTCGCTGAGAGCGGAGCCACGATACCAGCGACCCTCCGGGACGCGTCACGCGTCGTAGTTGGGCGTGTCAGAGTCCCACCGCGGCGGACTCCACCGCTTCCTCGAGCAGAAAGCCCAGCCAGGCGATCAGAGCGCGCGATGGGGCGTCGGGTGCCTCGGGGTCGAACTGGTCCTCCTCGGACACATCCAGTCGGGTCCCCAGCAGCAGGCGAAGTCCGTTGAGTACCTGCATCCATGCGGCGAGCTGGTTGTCGTCGATCGATGGTTCAGTGGCTGATTCGACCAGGCTCTCGATGGCGTCCAATCTGGTTCGCAACAGGTCGTCGTGGACGAGCTCCGCGTAGTCGGCGTCGCGTTCAGCATCGTCGGCGTAGGCCGCGGGATAGAGCCGGCGCAGGTCCGGGTCGGCGTCGGCGGCCAGGACCGAGCGGAACTGTTCGGCTAGGTCGACCAACATGGAACGTTCGTCGTCGCCCAGCAGCACGGTGGTCCGGTCGCCGTCGCGTCGGAGCGCCACTGGACCCTTCCTCCTCAGGAACATCCTTTCCCTCCCATCGGTCAGTCGTCTTGCTGGAGGGTGGCCCACAGGCCGTGTTCGTGGAGGCGAAAGACGTCCATCTCAGCCTTCTCGCGCGTACCACCGGACACCACGGCGCGACCCTTGTGGTGGACGTCCAACATCAGCCGGTCAGCCTTCTCCCGGGAGTATCCGAAGACCTTCTGGAACACGAACGACACGTACGACATCAGGTTTATCGGATCGTTCCACACCAGCACTATCCATGGCCGGTCGGTTGCCTTCTCCTCATCGTGCTCGCGGTCGGTTTCGGGACGGTCCACTTCGACCGGGGTCGGACTCATTGCCCGCCGCCGCCCTCATTTGGGGTTGCGCCGGCGGCGTCAACGGCTAGGAGACGGAGCTTGACCACCACCATCCAGAGCGCCGTCGCGCCCGCCACGTGCAGGCCGACCAGCAGCACGGGGACGCCAGTGAAGTACTGGGTCCAACCAATGGCTGCCTGCGCGACGACCACAGCGATCAACCAGCGGACCGCCTGTTGGAGTGGGCCGCCGGAGGGAACGTGGTGGCGAACGGCAAGAGTGAGCGCGGCCACCACGATCAGGACGATGACTACCGTGGTTCCGTGGACCCGGGCCACCTCCCGGACGGTGAACGGCAGCCGTGCGATGGGGTCCTCCCGGCTCCCAGTGTGCGGGCCGGTACCGGTCACCAGCGTGCCCGTGGCCAGGACCACCACGGCCAGGCCGGCCAGCAGGCCGGTTAGGCGTCGGACCGAAGGAGTGATGGCCCGTGGACCGGGTCGGGCGTGGTCGCCCGCCCGGTGGTGGAGAACCACGGCGTTGAACACCAGCACCATCGAGAGGGCGAAGTGACCGAGCACCAGCCACGGGTTGAGGTGACTGATGACCACGATGCCGCCCAGCACGACCTGGCCGATCACCCCGGCGACCAGCCCCCACGACCAGCCCACCAGGTCGGAGCGTCGGGGCGACCGGGCGAGTGAGCCGAGCACGGCGGCGATCACGGCGATGGAGACCAGCCCGGTGATCAGCCGGTTGCCGAACTCGATCCATCCGTGGATCTCGGCTTCGGGAACGAATCGGTCCTGCTCGCAGGTCGGCCAGTCCGAACAACCGAGGCCCGATCCGGTGAGGCGGACCGCAGCGCCGGTGACCACGATTCCGGCCAGCAGGACGAGTGACACGCCGCAGATGCGGAGGTAGGCATCGGGGGAGAGCCTGCGGGGGGCGGTTCGGAGGTCCGGGGCGTCGACCGTCACCCCCAGAAGGCTACGAGCGGCCCAGGCAGGTGGGGGCGGCCGTGGCGGTGGAAGGAGGGTCCGGTATCTAGGATCCGCTCCCATGCAGAGTCCAGTGCAGATCCGTGACGCTGTCGTCGTGGTGACCGGTGCGGCAAGCGGCATCGGAGAGGCCATGGTGGAGCGGTTCGTCGTCGAGGGCGCCCGGGCCGTGGTGGCTGCCGACCGAGACGCCGCTGGCGTCGAGGCCTTGGCCGAGCGGGTCTCGACGGGTGGGGCACTGTGCGAGGCGATGGTCTGCGACGTGGCCGACGAGCCGTCGGTGAAGGCCCTCGTCGACGGGACCGTGGAGCGGCACGGTCGGATCGACCTGATGGTTTCCAACGCTGGGTACGTCACCGTCGGTGGTCTCGAGGCTCCCGACGAGGAACTCCACCGCATGTTCGGGGTTCACGTGATGGCCCACCTGTATGCGGCCCGCCACGCCATTCCACACATGGTGGCCAACGGCGGTGGGCACCTGCTCAACACCTCGTCGGCTGCCGGCCTACTGACCCAGATCGGCTCTCTCCACTACTCGGTGACCAAGAACGCCGCCGTGTCCCTGGCCGAGTGGATCAGCGTGTCCTACGGAGACCGCGGGATCGGCGTATCGGTCCTGTGCCCGCAGGCCGTGGCTACCAACATCATCACCAACAGTCCGACCGCAGACCTAATACCCGGTGACGGGCCGTCGGGTGCAGCGGCTGTCGATGGCGTGCTGACCGTCTCTGAATTGGCCGACACGGTCGTCGACGCCCTTGCTGACGGCCGGTTCCACGTGCTGCCCCACCCCGACGTCGCCGAGTACGTCCGACGCAAGGCCGACGACGTCGACCGGTGGCTGGGCGGCATGCAGCGGTTCCAGTCCCGTCTCTATCCAGAGGGGCCTACACCGGCGGACTGGCTCCTAGCCTGACCTCGTGCGCGCCCGGTCCTCCGACTCCCCCCTCTCATCAATGGGGACGACCTTCTCGCGTGGCCAGAAGGTGGCGGGCTACGTTGCTCTGACCAAGCCGAGGATCATCGAACTCCTCCTGGTCACCACGGTGCCGACCATGTTCGTGGCCGAGCGGGGCCTGCCGTCGGTCTGGTTGATGGTGGCCACTGTGGTTGGAGGCACCCTGGCCGCGGGTGGTGCCAACGCGGTGAACATGGTGGTAGATCGCGACATCGATGGCCTGATGGAGCGGACCATGCACCGGCCGCTGGTTCGGGGAGTCATGACGCCGCGTGCCGCGCTGGTCTTCGCGGTGTCCATCGAGGTAGCCGCCTTCGCATGGTTGTTCGCCACCGTCAACCTTCTGAGTGCCGTGCTGGCAGTGTCAGCGACCTTTTTCTACGTGTTCGTATACACGCTGTGGCTCAAACGCACGACGACCCAGAACATCGTGATCGGCGGGGCGGCGGGGGCCGTACCGGTGCTGGTCGGGTGGTCGGCGGTCACCGAAACCCTGGCATGGCCACCGGTCATCCTGTTCCTGATGATCTTCTTCTGGACCCCGCCTCACTTCTGGGCCCTGGCCATCAGGTACCGAGACGACTACCGGGCAGCCTCGGTTCCCATGCTCCCATCTGTGGTGAGCATCGAAGAGACGGTCCGCAAGATGATCCTCTACACGCTGGTACTGGTGGCCCTGACCGTGGTTTTCTCGCTGGTGGCCGACATGGGCGCCGTGTACCTCGTCTCTGCGCTGGTCCTCGGGGCGGCCTTCGGAGCAATGGTGGAGGCCGTTCGACGCCGGCCGACTGAACGCACGGCCATGCGGTTGTTCTCCTTCTCAATCACCTACGTGACCCTGCTGTTTGGGGCCATGGTGGTCGACGTTCTGGTCTGAATGTCCGATCGGGACGACGGCCAAACACACCGGGCGGCCCACACGGTTTTCTCCGTTCAAGTCAGCCCGGGGCCTTGCGGCCGACTAGATTGCGTCGAGCCTGTGGGCGCCGGAATCTCCGACGATCCGCCTAGCCTCATGTGGTCCGGGCCCGTCCGGATCGTTGCACGAGGGCACTGAATGAGCCCACCGACCAAGAAGCTTCGATGACGACGACCGACACCGCCGCCGCCTCCGACTCCTCCCCGACAGCGCTGGAGGAGGCCATGACCTCCACCGATCCGACCACCTTGTCAAAGGTCTGGGGCTTCGGTTCGGGGGCGCTCATCCTTCTGGGTTCGATCGCCGGGCTGCTGGTGGGCCTGGAGCGGCTCGACTTGGGCTCGGCGAACGTGTTCGACGGCGCCGACGGGATGTTCCAGTTCTGGTCGGCCCACCGGGTGGCCCTGGTCCTCCTGGGCGTGCTGCCCGGTTTGATGGCACTGGCTACCACCGTCGTTCCCCGTCAGTGCGGTGGATCCCTGGTGTTCCCCCGGGCCGCAGCGTTGGGCTGCTGGACCTGGCTGATCGGCGCCAGCATGACCCTGGTCGGGTTCCTGGCCGATGGGGGACTCGGTACCCCGGGCGGGGGAGGACAGCGTCAGGCCACCGCCCTGACCGTTATGGGCCTGCTGCTGGTGATCGCCGGCTTGCTGGTGGCCTCGGTCAGCGTGATGACCACCATCGTCTCTGGTCGCGCCGCCGGCACCGGCCTGCGCGACCTCTCCTTCACCGCCTGGACCACGCTCGTCGCCGTCACGATCTGGACGGGGATGCTGCCCATCTTGGCCGCCAACGCGGTGCTGGCTTACGTCGACCTACGGGGTCGTCCTGCCATCCGGTTCGGCGCAGAGGACGCAATCTGGGAGCAACTCTCCTGGATGTTCACACACCCCGCCATATACGTCCTAGCCCTCCCGGTACTGGGCATCGCCCTAGACGTCGTGGCCACCACGACCCGCACTTCGCAGGCCAACCGGGAAGTCCTGTTGGTGGCCACCGCTGCCTTCGGTTTCTTGTCGTTCGGTGCCTTTGCCCAGACATTCTTCGACACGCCGGGTACGCCGATCCGTGAGGAGGCGCTATCGGTTGTGGCAGCCTTCGCCATCGTGCCCGTGGCCCTGGCCATCTTGGGCGGCATTGCCGACACCCTGCGTCGGGGTGGTTCCAACCTGGGATCGAAGCCGCCTGCCGAGACTGTGCTCGTGGTCCTGGCTGCCCTGCTGGTCGTCGCCGGTACCGCGGTGGGTGCCCTGCACGTCATTGCCCCACTGGATCTGCTCGACACGGCCGTGGGCGGCGCCAACTTCACCCTCGTGGTCGGTGCTGCCGTCCTCGGCATGGGTGCCGGATTCCACCACTGGGTCGACGAGCTGACCGGGCCTGAGGGCCATCGTGACGGCATGATCCTGCTGGGAGGCCTGGCCATCGCCTTTGGCGTCGTCCTGAGCGGCATGACCGACCTGATCAGCGGGTTGCTAGACCAGACCGACTTCACCGGCGTGACCCTGGCCTCGGCTGGCAACCCGAACTCCGGTGTCGACGCCCTGAACCTGGTGTCCATGATCGGCTCCCTTGCCGTGGTCGGCGGCCTCGTGCTGTGGATGCTGGCCGGCGGACTGGTCGCGGCCGCCAATCGAACCGCTGGCAATGGAGAGAGGGGTGCCGCCTAATGGGCACCACCATTCCCACCGCCCCGACCCGTCCCCGGACCCTGGTGGTCGCGTCGGCGTTCGGCACGGGCAGCGTCATCATGTACTTCGGTGGGCTGTTCGCTCTCTACTTCTCCATCCGGGCCGATGCCCTGGCCTGGGGAACCCAGTGGTACCCGGAGGGGGCTATTCAACTAGTGCCGGGCGGCATGAACATGGCCACCATGGCCATGTCGGCCATCACCATGGGCTGGGCTGTCCACTCGGTCCTGAACGACGACCGGGTCCACGCCATGATCGCCATGGCCCTTACTGCGGTCCTCGGGATCGCCATGGTCAACCAGACCGTCTTCTACTTCATGGACATCGGCCTGCCCATTGACGCCAGCGAGGCGGCCACGCTCTTGTTCACCATCGTCGGGTCACACCTCGTGATGGTGGCCGTCGGCGTGCTCTGGCTCGGAATGCTGCTCCTGCGGACCCTCGGTGGGCAGGACACCAGCCGACACCGGGACCTCGTCTCGGCCGTGGCCCTCTACTGGTATGCCGTGGTGGCCGTGTATTCGGTCATCTGGATCGGCATTTACATCGCCAAGTAGCGGCGGGAGATCGACATGCTCACTACCGGCTTCAAGCTCTGGTTCGGACTCGCCGCCGCCGTCGTGATGGCGGCGGTGTTCGCCGGCTACACGTCGGGTGCCACCGAGACCGGCCCCGTCTCCATCGGCTGGAAGGGAGGCGTGGGAAACCATGTCTCCTACACCATCCTGATATTCGCCGCTGGTGTGCTGGCCATGTTCGGTCTGATTGCTGCGGCCTTCCGCGACGCCGATGCCGAAGCGCAGGCCGAGATCCTCGGGCTGGACGAGGCGCCGGCCGGTCAGGTGGTCGTTGGCAGCTCGCTGTGGCCGGTGTTCGGTGCTCTGGGCGTCGGCGCCATCGGTGTAGGACTGGTCGTCAGTTCCGCGATCTTCGTCCTGGGTCTGGTCATCGTTGCCGCTATCGGTGTCGAGTGGACCATGACCAACTGGTCCGAAAAGGTCTCTGGTGATCCCGAGGCCAACGCTGAGGCCCGTGAGAACCTCATGCGCCCCATCGAGATCCCGATTCTGGGCGCGGTCGGTGTGGCCGTCCTCGTGCTGGCCGTTTCCCGGGTGCTGCTCGCTTCGTCGGTGACCGGCGCCGTCTGGGTGGCCACCGTTGTCGGCCTGGCCATCTTTGGGCTGGCCGTCCTGATCAGCCGACGCCCCGAGATGCCGCGCTCGACTGTCCGGGGCATCCTGTTCGCCGGCATCACGGTTGTTCTCATCCTCGGCATTGTCACCGCGGTCAGCGGTGAACGCGAGTTCCACCACAAGGGTGGCGGAACCCACCAAGACGATGCGGAGGCGGACCATTGATCCCCAAGTCCCTGCGCAGGTCCCCGAGCCCGTGGTGCTTGGTCGCTCTCGCCATCGGTGGGCTACTGGCCCTGACCGGCTGTGCCGCTGACGCACCCCTGGACACCCTGGAGCCCCAGGGCCCCATCGCCCGGTCGATCGACTCGCTATCGGACCCGATCTTCCTTGTCGCCGGCGTTGTCTTCGTCGCCATCTTCGGCGCCACGGCCATCATCTGGTGGAAGTTCCGTGACGACCACAGCACAGACGAGTTCCCGCACCAGCTACACGGCCACTTCCGGGCCGAGCTCGGCTGGACCATCGGCCCGGCGGTCCTCATGGCCGTCATTGCAGTATTCACCCTTCTCAGCCACTTCGACCTGAACAGCGAGGACCGCACCGACATCGTGGTCTCGGTAGACGGGGAGCGCACGTCATGGGACCCCGAGGTCCTCGTGGTCGGCCAGCAGTGGTGGTGGGAGTTCCGCTACTACTTCGATGGCCTCGACGGGCTCGACCTGAGCGATGCCCGGCATCTACCCCCGGCCGACATCGTGGTGGCCAACCAGCTGGTCATCCCGACTGGTTCGGAGATCGGTCTCAAGATCACCAGTCGCGACGTGATCCACAGTTACTGGATCCCGGCCTTGAACGGGAAGCGTGATGCGGTACCGGGTCGGATGGCACCATGGAAGATCGAGGCTGAGACGCCCGGCGTCTACTTCGGCCAGTGCACCGAGTTCTGCGGTCTCAGCCACTCCAGGATGCGGATGCAGACGGTGGCGATGGACCCGGCCGACTTCCAGTTGTGGGTTGACCAGCAGATGCAGCCAGCCGTCGAGCCGACCGATTCCGCCGCGCTACGCGGTAGGGCGATCTTCGAGGGCCAGTGCGCCCGCTGCCACGTGGTGAACGGCATCAACGACGGTGGTGGCGCCGATCTGGTGGCCAACGCTGCACCGAACCTGACCCACTTGATGAGCCGGACCACTTTCGCTGGCGGTATCTTCGACCTCTACGAGGCCGACGGATCGCTGAACCGGACCCAGCTCGAAGCCTGGTTGCGCGATGCTCCGGCCGAGAAGCCCGCCTATGCCGAGGGCCGCCGGGGCATGCCGGCCATGGGCCTCAGCGAGAGCCAGATCGATGACGTAGTGGCGTACCTCCAAACCCTGGGAACGGCCCCGGCTATGGACGTCATCACGGCGACGGAGGTCGACTGATGAGTGACGTGACCGAGCTGGAGACCCCGGGCGGGTCGATCGGCGTCTACACGCGGCCGAAGGCCAACACAGGCTGGCGAGACTGGATCACCACCGTCGACCACAAGAAGATCGGCATCCTCTACGGCGCTACGGCGATGTTCTTCTTCGCTATCGGCGGCCTCGAGGCCCTTCTCATCCGTCTCCAGTTGGCCACCCCCGATGGCACGGTGCTCGGCGCCGACACTTACAACCGGGTGTTCACCATGCACGGCGTAACCATGGTCTTCCTAGTGATCATGCCGCTAGCCGCAGCGTTCGCGAACTACCTCCTGCCACTGCAGATTGGCGCCCGCGACGTGGCCTTCCCCCGGATGAATGCCCTCTCGTTCTGGATCTTCCTGGCCGGTGGCCTATTCCTGAACATGGCCTGGATCGTGGGCGATGCTCCCGATGGTGGCTGGTTCGCCTACGCCCCCAACACCGGGATGATCTTCTCGCCGGGCAAGGGCATGGACTACTACGCCATTGGCCTCCAGATCACCGGCATCGCCTCACTGATATCGGCCATGAACCTCATCGTGACGGTGCTCAACATGCGGGCACCGGGCATGACGCTGTTCAAGATGCCGGTCTTTACCTGGATGATCCTGGTGGTGCAGTTCCTGCTGTTGTTTGCCGTGCCGGTCATCACCGTGGCCCTGTTCCTGCTGCTGTTCGACCGGAACTTTGGAGCCAACTTCTTCAACCCGGAGATGGGTGCCGACCCGCTGCTCTGGCAGCACCTGTTCTGGATCTTCGGCCATCCCGAGGTGTACATCCTGATCCTGCCCAGCTTCGGGATCATCAGCGAGGTCATCCCGACCTTCTCCCGCAAGCCCCTCTTCGGCTACCCGTTCATGGTCTTCTCGGGGATCGCCATCGGCTTCATGGGCTGGGGCGTGTGGGCCCATCACATGTTCGTGTCGGGCATCGGCCCCATCTCAGTGGCTGCCTTCTCGGTGTCGACGATGTTCATCGCCGTGCCGACCGGAGTGAAGATCCTGAACTGGCTGGCCACCATGTGGGGCGGCCGGATCCGCTTCAACACACCGATGCTGTTCGCCTCGGGCGTGGTGTCCATGTTCACCATTGGTGGCCTATCGGGTGTCACCCACTCGGTGGCCCCGGCCGACACCCAGCAGACCGACACCTACTACATCGTCGCCCACTTCCACTATGTGATCTTCGGTGGTGCCCTGCTCGGCATCTTCGCCGGCTTCTACTTCTGGTGGCCCAAGGTCTTCGGGCACCTGCTGGACGAGAAGTGGGGCAAGTGGAACTTTTGGTTGATGATCGTCGGCTTCAACATGACCTTCGGCCCGATGCACATTCTCGGCTTGCAGGGCATGTCACGCCGGATCGACTCCTACAGCCCTGGCTTCGGCTTCGAGTTCTGGAACATGTTCGCCTCGATCGGTGCGTTCATCATCGCGCTGGGCGTGGCTGTTTTCATGGTCAACGTGGTCATCTCGGCCCGACGGGCCCGCACCGCCCCACCGGTCGGGTTGGACCCGTGGGACGCCCGCAGCCCGGAGTGGTTCTCACCGAACCCGACGCCGGTGCACAACTTCGATGAGGACATCCAGATCAACTCCCTCGACGAGTTCTGGCACCGTAAGTACGGAGAAGACGAGGACGGCCGGGTGGTCCGCGTGGCCACCGCCGAGGAGGTCTGCCAGGACGGTTCGGCAACCGACACCCACCTACCGTCGCCGTCGTACTGGCCGGTCGTGCTGGCTGCCGGACTGCCGTTCATCGGCTTCGGCCTGATGTACACCCTGTGGTTCTGCGTGCTGGGCGGCGCTCTGGTGCTCATGGCCATCTACGGCTGGATCTTCGAGCCAGTTGACGATCCGGACGGGCCACATGGCCACGGACACCACGGCAACGAGCCGACTGAGGGCCCTCTATCCGAGGGAAGCGCGGACGATGCGTCCGTCGAGAGCGCTGAGGAGGCCCCCGTTGGCTGACACCGCCGCCGTGTCGCACGGCCATGGGACAGGCACCGGTCTGTCCGACAACAAGCTCCTCATGTGGGTGTTCCTGGGTTCGGAATGTCTGCTGTTCGGTGGCCTGATTTCGACCTATCTGATCTACCGCAGCCGGTTCGGTGACGGGCCAGCCCCCGGAGACATCTTCGACATTCCGTTCACGTCGGTCAGCTCATTCGTGCTGTTGATGAGCTCGCTGACCATGGTGCTGGCCCTGTCGGCCCTGCAGCGGGGAGACATCCGCAACAACCGGATCTGGCTGCTCACCACCGCCCTGCTGGGTTCGCTGTTCATCGGTGGGCAGGTATACGAGTTCACGACGTTTGTCCGGGAGGGCCTGGGCTACTCGACCAGCCCCTTCTCGTCGGCATTCTTCACCCTGACCGGGTTCCACGGCGTACACGTGAGCCTCGGCATCTTGATGCTGATGTCGCTGCTTATTTCCTCGCTACGGGGAACGCTCACCAAGGAACGGTCCGAGACCGTGGAGATCATCGGTCTCTACTGGCACTTCGTCGACGTGGTGTGGATCTTCATCTTCACCGTCATCTACCTGGTGCCCTCACCCACCAGCTGATCTGGGAGCCATCACCATGAGCACCGCCACCGAGTCACCCGTGGAGTCCCACGAGGCAGCCCATGAGGAGGGTCACGAACACCCGTCTGATCGCCGGTACATCCAGGTCGCTGCGATCCTGGCCATCGTCACGGCCCTCGAGGTCGGTACGTACTTCGTGGATATGCCAGGCGAGGTCCTCATCCCCATGCTGATGGCGATGATGATCTACAAGTTCTTCTACGTGGCCGCCTGGTTCATGCATCTCCGCTTTGACAGCCCGTTGTTCACGAAGTTCTTCGTGGCGGGACTGGTGCTGGCGACCACCGTCTACGGCATCACCCTCACCGTCTTCGAGTTCTGGCACAAGGGCTGAGGCGTCTCGTCGCCCAGGGCCGGCGATCCCACCCGGACCGTGAACTGGTCCTGATCCCGTGACGGCTCTACTGGCAGCCACTCCCGATCCCTGGCGATGGCAGGCCCACCCCGAGGTCTGGTTCCTAGTCGCCGCCGTCGTGGTCCTGGGCTGGTGGGCTACCCGGGTGATCGGTCCCCGGGTCGTTCCGGTTGGTGAACCGGTCAGCACCCCGTTCCAGCGGCGGGCCTTCGTGGCGGCCACCGTGCTGCTGCTGGTTTCGGCCGACTGGCCGGTGCACGACATCGCCGAGGCACACCTCTATGCGGTGCACATGGTGCAACACATGGTCATCACGTTCATCGTGCCGCCGTTGTTCCTGCTGGCCATGCCGGCGTGGCTGGCCCGCCTCTTGGTGCTTGAGGGTGGCCGCGGGTCGAGGATCCTGCGACGCCTGGCCCATCCGGTGGTGGCCGGCGTGCTGTTCAACGCCCTGACGGCGCTCACCCACTGGAGTGGTGTGGTGCAGTGGTCGTTCGACTCCGGGGCCTTCCACTATTCGGTCCATTTGCTGCTGTTCGTCTCGGCGCTGCTGATGTGGGTCCCGGTGGTGGCGCCCCTGCCTGAGTTGAGGATCTCGGTGCCGGGCCAGATGATCTACCTGTTCCTGATGTCGGTCATCCCGACCATTCCGGCGGCGTGGCTGACCTTCGCCGAAGGCACGGTCTACAAGCACTACGACGACGGCTTTGAGGCGTTCGGGGTGACGGTGACATCGGACCAGCAGGCGGCGGGGCTCATCATGAAGCTGCTGGGCGGCTTCTACCTGTGGGGGATCATCATCGTGAAGTTCATCGGCTATTCGCGTGTCCACCACCAGGAGAACCAGCAGATGCGACCAGCCGAGGGGCGCCATCTCAGGTTGCGGCCAGACCGAGAACCGGTCGAGTAGGCGCACGGCCCTCCCGCTAGGTTCGAACTCGTGATCGACATCCGGCTCCTGCGTACTGATCCCGACGCGGTGAAGGCCGCCATCGCCCGAAGGGGCGAGGACACCTCCGGTCTGGATCGGGTGGTCGAACTCGACGCCCAGCAGCGCCGGTTGGCCGAGGAGCGTGACGATGTCCGCAACGAGGTCAACACCATCTCCAAAGAGGTGGGAGGCCTCCACCGGGACGGCAAGGCCGAGGAGGCTGCCGAACTACAGGCCCGGAGCCGTGAACTCGGCGCACGGGAGGAGGCCCTTTCCACTGAGGTCGACGGCCTGGCCGACGAGATCCGGGAAATCCTGCTGCGGGTGCCCAACATCCCGTCGGATGACACTCCTGAGGGGCTGACCGAGGCTGACAACGTCGTGGTCCGCCACGAACACTGGGACCCGGATGCCTACGGAGAACATCAACGGGTGCCCCACTGGGAGATAGGCGAGGAGCTGGGCCTTCTGGATGTGGCTCGGGGCACCAAGCTCTCCGGCTCGATGTTCGTCATGTACACCGGCATGGGCGCCACCCTGTGCCGGGCGTTGATCCAGTACGGCCTGGACCGCAACGCGGATGCCTATCAGGAGATGCGGCCCCCGACCCTCGTCAGGACCGAGACCATGGTGTCCACAGGCCATCTCCCGAAGTTCGAGGAGGACGCCTACCATCTCGAGCGAGACGACCTGTGGGCCATCCCTACCGCCGAGGTGCCGCTCACCTCGTTCTGTCGCGACGAGGTGCTCGACGAGGCCGATCTACCCATGAAGCTGATGGCCCACACATCGTGCTTCCGTCGGGAGGCCGGATCGGCAGGTCGGGACACCCGAGGCCTTCTGCGGGTCCACGAGTTCGACAAGGTCGAGTTGCTCTCGTACGCCACTCGGGAGCAGGCACCCGAAGTGCACGCCGACATCCTCGCCAGGGCTGAGGCGGCCATCACAGACCTCGGTCTGTCCTACCGGGTGCTCGACCTCTGCGCCGGTGACCTCGGTGGTTCGTCGGCTCGGACGTTCGACCTTGAGGTGTACGCGCCAGGGGCAGACCAGTGGTTGGAGGTTTCGTCGGTGTCGTGGTTCAGCGACTATCAGGCCCGCCGTGCCAACGTGAGGTATCGGCCGACCGACGAGAAGGGCACGCGGATCATCGACACCCTCAACGGGTCCGGGCTGGCCGTGCCCCGGGTGTGGGCCGGCGTGGTCGAGACGCACCGTCAGCCCGACGGCACCATCGCCATCCCGGAGGTGCTTCAGCCCTACATGCGGGGCGCCACCACCATCGGCTGACCGCCAGCCGTCAGACGCCGATCATCAGGCCGAGTGCTGCGGCCCCGACCCCCAACACGAGGGTGTTGAGAATGTGGCCCACCGAGCGTCCCCGGCGGGTGCCGATCTGGGTGTCGCCGAGCGCCACGGCGTCAGCGGCGAAGGTGGAGAACGTGGTGAACGCTCCCAAGCCGCCCGTACCGACGACCGTCAGTGTGCCGGCATCAGCGCCGGCCAGGAGTCCGAGGGCGAATGCACCGGACACGTTCACGGCCATCGTGCCCAGGTGACCGCCCGGCCAACGTCGGGTCGCCACCAGCCGAAGTCCCCCTCCAACTGCGGCGGCGGCCACGAATCCCAACCCGATCAGCACGACGACTCCGTGGGTCGACCTCGCAGGATGGCTCGGCCGGTCATCCGACCCAGCAGGAAGGTGGCCAGCCCGCCGCCAACCGAGAGCACCGCGTAGCCGAACGCTCCCGACGCGTCGCTGGCCCGAAGGGCCTCGGCCACTTCGACGGCAAAGGTCGAGAAGGTGGTCAGGCCCCCAC
>Ga0315328_10000318_pt1 | contig 20765 bp, 17 predicted proteins | sample M120032315metaG_FD_203462 | JGI IMG/M metagenome (GOLD analysis project Ga0315328, IMG submission 203462) | Ammonia-oxidizing marine archaeal communities from Monterey Bay, California, United States - M1 200m 32315 | ecosystem: Environmental > Aquatic > Marine > Intertidal zone | place: USA... | reverse complement strand
GAAATCTAATTATTTAAGTTATCAGTCCAAACTGGTGGTGTATCAAACTTATTTCGCCAAATTACATAAGCCATAACGGGATTAGTATGAGTTTTCATTGCATGTGGCTGATTACTTTTATGCTCGCTAACACCGCCAGATTGTAAGAACTCATTTTCCTCTTTATACTTCATAAACTCTGCCTCACCAGCAATTGTCAAATACATCTCCTCTCCTGGATGATTATGCCATGGATAATACAAATCCTTGGGCATATAGACAACGAAAGCATGCATTTTGTTGCTATGAAATGGAGCATCAGCTCCAATCAAGCAATAACAACCAAAACGATCCATGAAATCCCTATTAATATCCGTGTTCTTATAAGTTTCCCGCCAATGTGCAATCGGCGCCGCATTGATGAATGCATCTCGAAAGTCATGATATCTATCAGTAAATAAATGTTTCTCATTTTGTAAAAGCTTGGAAGAATTTATATGATTGTGCGTTATATTTTGTGATTTAAGATCATCTGGAAAACTACAAAACTCACTTACTTTTGGATGACTTTCATGAACATTTCTTGCAACTTCTATCAATTTTTCAAATGCTAAATTTGACATAGAACCAACCTAAATAATGACGTTATCTCATAGAGAGATTTCACCTAATTTATTCAAAAGTAAAGTTAAAAGGTTTAAAATTTACTTTTAGTTAAATCTAAAATCAATTAAATTAAATATTGAAAAAAAAAATAGTTTTAGATAGCTGTGATCAGAGCATAATTTTGATAATTTTTTTAGGTTAAGCAAATGGAGACCTCGGCAAGAGTTGTTGTAATTGGTGGTGGGATCGTTGGGTGTTCAGTCCTCTACCATTTGGCCAAAAACGGCTGGTCGGATGTTACACTTCTGGAACGGCAAGAGCTTACGTCAGGATCAAGTTGGCATGCAGCGGGCGGTCTTTTTACCGTCGTGCGCCCAAATGCAGCAGCGGAAATGCACCGCTATACATTCCAGATTTACAATGAGTTGGAAAAGGAAAGCGGCCAGCCCTGCGGATTTCACTTTACCGGTGGGCTAAACATATGTCGCACGCAGGACGAAATTAATAGCAACGCGATGATGCAAAGTGCGTGCCGCCGTCTTGGCATAGAAGGGCATTTTATTTCGCTACAAGAAGCTAGGGAAAAGGCCCCAGTTCTGGATACATCGCGCATGATTGGTGCATTTTGGGAAGAGGAAGGGGGGCATGTTGATCCGGCCTCGGCCACGCAAGCCTTCGCAGCGGCGGCGCGCCAATTGGATGCAACTGTGCACCGGCATACACCTGTTACTGCAACCACCCAACGCCCTGATGGAACCTGGGATGTGGTGACAGACAAAGGTACCATACACTCAGAATACTTGGTAAACGCGGCAGGCCTTTGGGGACGCGAAGTGGGGCGCCTTGCTGGCATTGAATTGCCACTAATGCCTGTCGAACACCATTACCTGGTGACCGAAACCATCCCGATGATCGAAAATCTCGAATTCGAACTGCCACAGATCAACGATAATGAGACGGGCTGTTATGCCCGTCAGGAGGGCAAGGGCATGCTGCTGGGTGCCTATGAGGATACCTGCGTTCACTGGGCTAAAGACGGAACACCGCAGAAATTTGGACATGAACTATTGCCTAGCGATTTAAGTCGAATGGAGTGGAATTTCGACAAATCTGTAGAAATCATGCCTTGTTTAGGGGAGGCCGGCGTAAAGCGAGTAATTAATGGCCCGATGATCTTTTCCCCAGATCTTAGTCCCCTGATTGGCCCCCACCCGGCGTTGCGCAACTATTTCTGCGCCAATGGCGTGATGGCTGGCTTCAATCAAGGCGCGGGCATTGGGCGGGTCTTATCTGAATGGATCATTGGTGGCGAGCCAGAATTAGATATTTTCAACTGGGATGTCGCACGGTTTGGGGATTGGGCAGACACGTCTTATACCGAAGCCACTACAAGATATTTCTATGAAAAACGCTCTGAGAAGGTCTTCCCCTATCAGGAATTTGATGTTGGCCGCCCAATTCACAAACCGCAGATCTATGAACGCCTAGTTCAAGCCGGCGGCGTTTTTGGCGCGTCATTTGGCAGTGAACACCCCAACTGGTTTGCTAGCCAACCAGGACTACGCGATAGCCTGACATACCTCCAACCCAACTGGTGGGGACCAGTGGCAGATGAGGGCAAGCGCGTCCGTAACGAGCTGGGCCTGATGGAATTCTCAGCCATGGCCAAATTTGAGGTATCGGGGCCCAGTGCAGAAACCTGGCTTGACTTCATAATGGCAAACCGATTACCAAAACTTGGGCGCATGACACTTAGCCCTATGCTTTCCCACAAAGGCCGTGTAATCGGCGACTTTTCTATTGTGAGAGTAGCATCTGACCGGTTCATGGTACTGGGCGCGGATTACATGCAACTCAGCTTCATGCGCCATTTTAACCGATACCTGCCACAGAGCGGGGTGAACCTTAAAAATCTCTCACATGATTTGGCGGGGCTGCATATCTGCGGCCCAAATGCGCAGGCACTAATCTCACGACTTGCAGATCACGATATGGATACGGTCAGTTTTAAATTCCTGTCTGCCGGCAAGATGCGGATCGGTAGCATCGACGATGTAATGGTTTTCAGGGTCTCATTCACTGGGGAGTGCGGATATGAGATGTATCTTCCACGTACTCGTCAGGCCGAACTCTTTGACATCTTGCGAAATGAAGGATCCGATCTTGGCCTTGGTTTGGTTGGCACACGCAGCCTGATGCATACAAGATTGGAAAAATCCTTTGCTGCTTGGGGACTAGAACTATCATCTGATTACACCGCTCTGGATTGCAATATGATGACCCATGTCAAACCCAGCAAAGGCGATTTTATTGGCCGCGATGCTGTTCTCAACTATGGCGTGCAACAAGAGAAATTCGTAACCTTCACCGTTGACGCAGGAGACTGCGTGATCTGGGGAGACGAAGCAATATTTTTTAACGAAAAGCCTATTGGTTATGTAACTTCTGGTGGCTGGGGGCCAATTACCGAGAAGCATATTGCTTTAGGGTACATTAACGTAGAAAGTTACAATGAGAATAATGATTATTTTATTGAAATAATGGGAAAGATGCGACCAGCACAATTATCTACAAAACCCTTATATGATCCAATGGGATATAGGATGCGAAAATGAATAAAGATCTACTGATGGATTGGAAATTTCCTATTATACGCGAGGAAACTTGGGTTGGCTCGTAATCTATTGAACAAATATATTTTCAATAGTTATAAGGAAAGAAAGCATGCCACCTCGCACAAAAGCAAACCGACGTAAGAAAAGCACTAAGTTAAACCAACTGCCCTTTCAGGAAATTCAAAATCCATTTAAACCCATGGAATTAATTTCGACTGATCAAATAGAATTTATTCATAAAGCCAGTTTAAAAGTCTTAAGTGAAATTGGAATTAGAGTAGATAGCCTTGTTGCCTTAAAATTACTTAAAGAAGCAGGGGCTGAGGTTAATAAAAAAACTAATCACGTTAAGTTTGACCCCGCTTTAGTTGAAGAGATGCTAAAAGACATACCATCCAAATTTACAATACACGCTCGAAACCCACAAAAGACAGTAAAAGTTGGTGGGAGCTCCATGATATTTGCAACCGTTTGCGGCCCATCTTTTGTATCTGACCTCGATAGAGGTAGAAGGGCAGGTTCACTAGAAGACATGAGAAATTTTGTTAAGTTATCTTCTTCACTTAACATCTTTCATCACGAGGGAGGTAGTGGCTGTGAACCCCTAGATTTGCCGGCAGAGACACGTCATTTGGATATGATGTTAGCTCAAACAACTTTAAGTGACAAAGGTTGGCAGCCTTGCTGGATGAATACAGCCGAGCGCGCAAGGGACTGTATCGAAATGGCAAAAATTTCTCTACAATTAAAAGATGAGGAATTACGTATGACACCTGGAATCCTAGGCGGTGTAAATACGAACTCCCCACTTCTTTTTGATGACGGACAAGCTGAAGCAGTGATCGAGTTCGCTAAAGCTGGACAGCCAGTTCATATAACGCCATTTACTCTGGCTGGCGCCATGAGCCCCGCAACAATTGGAGGATCACTAGTTCAACAAAATGCAGAAGCACTGGCTGGTTTAGTCTTAGGTCAGGCTGCAAATCGCTATTCCCCAATATTTTATGGTCATTTTACCTCAAACGTTGATATGAAAACCGGTTCTCCAGCATTTGGCACTCCAGAATATGCACAATCAGTAATTATATCTGGGCAAATGGCACGGTACTATGATTTGCCAATCAGATCCTCCAACACAACTGCAGCTAACTGCGTTGACGCTCAGGCAACTTACGAAAGTAGCATGTCCATAAATGCCTGCATTCAGGGTCATGTAAATGTTATAATGCATGCTGGTGGGTGGTTAGAAGGAGGCCTAACCTGCTCATTTGAAAAATTAATTTTAGATGCAGAATTATTACAAATGCAAGCGGCATTTCTTTCTCCAATTGATTTGTCTGAAGAAGCTATAGGACATGAGGCTATTGCTGAGGTTGGAAGCGGTGGTCACTTTTTTGGCACACAACATACTTTAGATCGATATCAAAATGCATTTTATGAACCAATTTTATCAGATTGGAGAAATTTTGAATCATGGAGTGAAGATGGCGCAAAGTCAGCCACTCAAAGAGCTAATCTAATATGGAAAAAACTACTTAATGACTATGAAAAACCACCAATTGAGCAAGCAATAGAGGAAGAATTAGAAGCTTATGTTGCGAAAAGAAAAGAAAAAATCTTATCTTAAACTAATTAAATTTGACACATCCTGGATAAATATTGCGTAAATTGCCAAAGGTTTTTTTCAATAGGATGCAAGCTCCCAGTAGGTAAAATTGTTGAAGCTGATCCTTGGTTTAAAGCTTGAACCAAAATCTTATCCTCCTCATTGGCGACATCCATATAATCCGACAAGTCAGATAACCATTTTTCATATTCAGAAGGTTTAATATCATCCAGTATCTCCGGAGGTATTGCGACACCCCAAGTAGCCTTAAATTGTCCAACTCCCTGAGGTAAAACAGTAATATACCAAAGGAAATCTGGCATAAGCGTAATTAATTGACACGGAAATACACAAAAATCTACCATCGTGCGTCGCCAATCACCCTTTAATCTATTATTTCTGGGGTGCGCGGCACCGCCACCTGTATCCGCTTCTTGCACGGCTTGATGGTAACAATAATGGTCATCATCCTCACCACAATAATAATCTTCAAGGGGTTTTTCATGCAATGCAAAAGTTTTCTTATGAGCAATTGGAACATGATAGCTCTCTGTGAAATTTTCAATCAAATTTTTCCAATTAGCGTCCCAAACCATCTCCTTTCTCATAACTGTTTTATAGGAAGACATGTTGTATTTACCAACAACATTTTCATGCAAAGAGTTTAAACATGTAGTTATGTTTTTTGGTTGTTTTTCTGAAAGATTCACATAAACAAATCCTTCCCATAACTCTAAATACAATCTTCTAAGACCAATTTTTGTCTTATCAAACCCATTCTTCATTTCCATGTATGGCGCACGAACTAGATCGCCTTTAATATTGTATGTCCAAGCGTGATAAGGGCAAGTAAAACGTTTAGTATTGCCCTGCTTCACTTGTAAAAGACGTGCAAATCGATGCGCGCACGCATTAATAAAGGCTCGAATAGAACCATCATTCTGACGCACAACTAATACTGATATCCCAGCAATTTCTTGAGTTAAAAAATCACCAGCTTCAAGAATCTCATCACTACGTCCAATACAAATCCATTCCTTCATGAAAATAGATTTCAACTCATGATTAAAAAATTCTTTAGAATGATTGACCGCTGCCGGGATTGGAATAGCTTTTTCAAAAGGTGTTTCTGCAACCAAACGCAGTTTATCCAAAACCTCGCTTAACTTTAAATCAGTATGTCCACTTATAAGAGCTTTGTTTTTCATAAATTAACGCTACATATAATTTTCAATATTTAGCAAGTATTTATCTATAATAATTTAATTTCTAGAAAGCCTTAATTTAGTCACGGAATCTTACGATCGATTCCTCTCACAATCTGTCTTTCCTTATCAAAAAATGGCAACTCTACTATATCGCAGGAGTAGCTGGTTCCATCAGGAAGACGAAGAACCATTTTTCGCCCTACCCACTCGTCTTGATAATGAAATCTAGCATATCCTATTCCTATCCCAAGTGTTGGGGAAGGAACACCAGCAGTGATATTTCCAACAACCTTAGTTCCATCAATAATTTCACTATTCGAAGTTGGCGTTGCACCCTCACAAGTAAGACCAAATAATAGAGGGCGCCTGTCTTTATCAATCAAGGCTTCACGCCCCACAAAGTTATCTTTGTCCATATCAACAAATGAACCAAGACCAGCCTCATATGGTGTCATTGTCATATCCATATCTGTCGTATTACCAAGTATACCACCTTCTATTCTTCGAATTGTCATCGCCCTCGTTGATGAGAATTCCAAGCCATGGGGTTTACCAGTCTCCATAAGATGGTTCCAAAGAGCAATATGGTCTGTGTTTGAACCATCAGAGTAAATCTCAAAACCCAATTCATTTGTAAACCCGGTTCTTGATACGTAAAGATTTTGCCCTCCAATATCAAAATTTCCTGATTTGAAATAACCCATCTCCTCACTAATTTTCCCATTAGAAGCATTACGCATGATATCGATCGAAGCTGGTCCTTGGATTTGCAAAACACGCGAATGAGGGTCAGAGATTTCAACATTAAATCCAGTGCTATGGGCCAAAAGCCATGTTTCAAAAGGGCCGTCCGCCTGAACATACCAATACCTATTTTCCGAAAGTTTAAAAATAACACCATCCATAAAAATACCGCCCTTTGGGGTACATGCTAGGGCATAGTAGCCCCGACCTTCCTTCATATTAGATACTTTGCGTGTTAATACATTTTCTAAAAATGGGATTGCATCAGAGCCAGAAATTTCCACTGGCTTTTCAGGAACATCAAAAATTAAAGCTTTGCGCCGCAAAGTCCAATACTTTTCTAAATAATCTTCATCATTATGAACAGCAAAAAACCGACCAGCATAAACACCTCGTATCATTTTAGATGTGTCATGGCATTCAATAAAAGGAGATTCTTCAAACCGCCGTGCACTAATATCAACAGGATTTTCAAAATCAGATTCTTCTTGTAAATTAGTCATTTTTATTCCTTTTATTTAAATAAATTTCAACGTTCCTTTAATCCCTCAGTATAAAAACTTTCTAATATTTAAATTATCACTGACAAAGGAATCATAAAATGTTTTACATGCTATTCTGAGTCAGATGAAATAACCTTTAATAAACCAATACCATTAAGTTGCAAAATTCACTCCCCTAACGTTACGAAATTATTTAAACTTTTTTACCTCTGTAATTCATCAACTAAAAAAAAGAATTACCCATGCAACAGTTACTTCTTCAATTTCCAATAAAACCCAAAAAAAGAGACTTGGGCATCTTTGGGAGAAATGGGAAAGAAAAGTAGATTATGAGAAATATATTTTAACATCAGCTAAGAGTGAAAATAGTGAATTTTTAATAACACTATTAAACTGCCTTGATGGAGAAACCAGCAAGCCCTGGATCGATTTTGCTTTAACCAGTTAAAGATTATTTAAACTTTAAATCAGTACAAGAGAAACTGACTACTACTAAAATAGCAAAAAAAGAAAAACTAAAACAAATAGTTTCTATTTAATTTAGATTAGCCTTGAATATTAGCCAGTTATAATTTTTTAAGTCACCATTTTCCGATGGTCGCTCCCCCTTCCATCGGAAGAGCCACACCATTGATAAACCCTGCATCACTCGAGGCTAAAAATAATGTAGCCGCTGCAGCTTCTTCAAGGGTGCCTATCCGCTTAAGTGGATAAGCATCATGTTGCCTTCTGATCCCTTCTTGCTCATCGCCATCTACTGCAAAACCTGCTCTTGTCATATCTGTTTCAACGACACCTGGGCATAATGCGTTTACTCGAACATCAGGAGCTAGCTCCATTGCCATAGCTCTTGTTAAATTAACTACTGCTCCTTTTGAAGCACAATAGGCTGTCGTAAACGGATATCCGTTTAAACCTGATTCAGATGCGATATTTACTACTGATCCTTTTGCTTGACGTAATGCTGTCAAAGCACTGCGGGTACAAAACTGAACACTTTTTATGTTTGTGTTCATAACAGAATCCCAAATTTCTTCAGTGGTTTGTTCAATTGAATGTTTTTCAAAAATTCCAGCATTGTTAATGAGTATGTCCAATTTACCAAATTCCCTTAAAGCTGAGTCCACCGCACGTTCACAGCCAGAGACTTCTGAAACATTTCCAACAGCAGAAATCGATCCAGGTAGAGTTTTTAGTGCTAAGTCTACTGATTGTTCAGTTCGCCCATTCAAAGCAACAAAAGCACCTTCATCATAAAAGGCTTTGGCAATTGCTAATCCGATTCCTCGTGTTCCACCGGTTATCAATACAGCTTTACCATCAAATCTTTTTTTCTGGTTCATTTGTCAACTTTCCCATTGTTTATGATTAAAAGAGCTCTTTTCTTTAAATCCGTCAAGCCAATTTATCTAACTCTGTTCTTTTCAATAACATTTATTTGAACACAATAGGAGGGTTGAGAACAAGGATTCATCCGGTGTTTAAATACAGACAATCTCGTCGCGAAACGTGGATTATCTTAAAGAAGGTTTGGTAGCGAGGAGTGGACTTGAACCACCGACCTCCGGATTATGATTCCGCTGCTCTAACCACCTGAGCTACCTCGCCAAACCGTGTGTGTGGATAATCTGAGTGATACGACACGTCAAGTGTAAAAGGACTTTCAGTGTCATCTTAGTTTAAAATAGTGAAAAGTGAAAAGCTTTAGAAAGAATAATCATTTTTTTTCCGCGTTTTACCCATTGGCATTTCAGAAATTCTCTTCATCTCAGGTGATTGAAAGAGATTGGGATCATTAAGATAATCAAGCATCATGTCAGTTGAGTCCCCACCCCAAAACACCTCCCCATTCACAACGAAACTGGGGACTCCAAAAACACCGTCCTTGACGGCATTTTCAGTATTTTTTCGAAGTCTCTCTTTCACATCAGGATTGTTTATAGATAACTCTGGATCCATAATTTTTAATTCTTGTGCCATTGCGCTGATACCTTCTGGAGAATCTGGTTGAATACCTCTTCCATAAATTACGTCATAAATAGCGCGAACGTGGTCAATTTGGCTTCCCGCAGCAATGCACAGCCGAAGTGAAGACAATGGATTATAAGGATGACTTGGAGGCATCTTAAAAGGTATGCCAAGACGATCTGCATTCCATTGGAAAAAACGATAAACAAACTGCCGTTTTGGGGGGATTTCAGCTGGTCCTAATTGACCCCAGTTGGCTAGTAAACCACCAAAAACCACAGGAACTGGTTTTATTTTAATACAGTCGGGTAATTTAGAGAATTGGGCCATCTGCAAGTATGCAAAAGGTGATATAAAATCGAAATACCATTTAATTTCAGTCATAGTGGAAAACTCCAATATTTGATCGTTGATCATTTTCATAAATGTGTCATGTTACTTGAGATTTTATCTTAATAACAGAAAAGGCAGTCAATCAAAATGATAGACTTGTATACTTCCCCAACGCCAAATGGTTGGAAAGCTGCCATGGTTCTTGAGGAGCTTTCTCTAAACTACACAGTTAAAAATGTCGATCTAGCAGCAGGTGATCAACACAAACCTACTTTTCTTAAAATGAATCCAAATGGACGCATTCCCGTTATCGTGGATCATGATGAGGATGGCTTAGTTATTTTTGATTCAAATGCTATTTTATTTTATTTGGCTGAGAAAACAGGGCAATTACTGCCAAAGGAGGTTGTTCAACGCCAAGAAGTAATGCAGTGGCTCATGTTTCAGGCCAGCGGCATTGGACCGATGCAGGGTCAAGCTGTAGCGTTTGAGCGCTATTTTCCCAGGGATGTACCAGATGCCAGAGCTCGTTATCATAATGAAACTCGCCGTTTATACGATGTATTAAATACCAGACTAGAAGGGCGAACTTGGTTGACAGATGAATTCTCAATTGCTGACATTTCTAATTGGTCTTGGATACGAAGCCATCGCTGGGCACGTGTCCCAACGGATGGTTTAAATGAGCTTGAACGATGGATGGAACAAATGCGTTCTCGCCCTGCCTGTGATCGGGGTTTAAATATCCCTCCATCTCCAGGTCGCGCCGATGCTGTTAAGTCTTTTGGTAGCGCGATGACAACGACATGACAGAGGATAGCAATCACATTGGTATAAATGGAATGGCGCATGTGATCTTAACGGTAAGTCAATTTGAAAAAGCGCGTATTTTCTACAGCGGTCTTTTACCACAATTTGGCATGTCTTTAGTACACGATGGAGAAGATTTTTGCTATCATGTTGGCGCTCGAACGGCAATTGGTATTCGCAAATGTGATCCAGAATTTTCAGATGAACGCTTCGAACAATATCGCGTTGGATTACATCACCTCTGCCTTAGAGCAAGATCACAGGGTGATGTTAATAAGACAGCCAAATTAGCTTCTAAATTGGGAGCTAAAATTATTCGCGGACCAGAAGAAAGGGATTGGGCACCAGGATATTACTACGTTCTATTCGAAGATCCTGATGGTATTCGCTTGGAAGTTAATTTCATACCTGGCGCAGGTTTACTTAAAAAAGGTGAGAGTTTTGGAGCTGGCGAGGATTATATAAGGGTTGATGGGCGAGACAAAATCTCTCACGATTAAAATATGTAACCGGAAATATAGATTGAGAGTTATGAATTGAAAGAAACAAACACACTAGATATCAACCTACCTTCCATCCACGTAGAATCTGAATGGGCGGATCTCAAGGAATGCGTTTACGGCTCACCAGACCATTGGGTACTACCTCTAATTTACAACGATGCTAAGTTAAGAGCCCAAGGAGAATTTGGTGAATTTTGGTTGAAAAATGCCGGACGCAATATGAAGGAAGCTTCTCCAGAGCTATTCAGCGAACTTAGTAACCAGATAAAAGGTGCAATAAATTTTCTAGAAACGTGCGGGGTTCGCGTACAAGTGGCCGGTACAATAAGCCAAGCCAACCGTAAATTCCCAAGAGGCGAAGATCACGGGGTCTCAACGCCATGGATGCGAGATCCATTTGTTACCATTGGCTCGAATGTAATTGAACTTGCTCCTCGTAGCCTTTTTCATCGACGTCAGCGTTTCGCAATCCGAGAAATCCTTGCAAGCACAATGGACAGGGGCGCTAAATATTTTGCTCAACCGGATGGAGGAGCGGATGAAGAAACTGATAGCATTGGTTGGGGTTACCTTGAAGGTGGCGATATATTTGTCTTAGGTAAAAATATCTTGGTTGGTCACTCAGGTGGTTGCAGCAATCCTGAAGGCGCTCGCTGGCTTCAACATATTTTAGGTTCAGATTATTTAGTGCAAACAGTAACTATTGATCCAATGTTTCCGCATTTAGATTGCGTAATGATGACACCTCGAGAAGGCATAGTTTTCGCTTCGATGGAAGCTCTCCCTGAGGGATTACCTAACTTCATGAAAGATTGGGATTTGTTTGAAATACCTAAAGCACTCGCTAAATCACATATGAGTTGTAATAATCTTGTGTTAAATGATCGAACTGTGGTTGTGCCTGCCGAAGAGGAATTGGACTTTATAGCTCAAGGCTTAAAGGATCGAAAATTCGAAGTTGTCCGTTTACCCTACCGAGTACCGTGTATGGTTGGTGGATCATTCCGATGCGCGCACCAACCATTAATTCGAATTTAAGCCTCTGATTTAAATATTAAAATGTATAATCGTCCACAAAGTTTATTGGGCACAATTTAAAGCAGATGGAGAGTTCGAAAAAAAATTATTTTCATTCTGAAAACTAAAATATTTATTTAATTTACCATCTTTATCAGGAGGCCTTATAGGCTCGCTCAATTATATTTTCCAAATCACATGAATTAGGTAAAGTTCCAAAAGACCCAGTATAACGACCACCTAAACGTGACAGGCAAAAAGCTTCTGAAACATACTTTGGAGCGTGAATACTTAACAGAGCACCTTGTAAGGTTAAAGCCATCATTTCGGTTATTAGGCGCATTTTAGACTCAGCTAAATTAGTCTCTGTTAGTTCCAATCGTAATTCCTTTATAGCTTTATCGAGGTTTGGATGATTATCACGCCCTTTTTCCACTTCTGCCAAAAAGAAACCAATGTTGTTAGGTTCTCTTGTGATTGCTCTCAATACATCTAATCCCATTATATTGCCTGACCCCTCCCAAATCGAATTCAACGGTGCCTCCCTATAGAGTCTCGGCATAATGCTATCTTCAATGTATCCGGGGCCACCATGACATTCCAAAGCTTCAAAAACTAAAGAAGGGCATCTTTTGGTATTCCAATATTTTGCTACTGCGGTCCCTACGCGAGCCAATGCGGCTTCTGCAGGATCATCCATATTGTCCATTGCTCTAGCAACCCGCAACCCCATTGACAGCGCACCCTCAACCTCTATCGCCATATCAGCTAGTACATTCTGCATTAATGGTTGCTGTACCAAACGCTTCTGAAATGCAGAACGATGAGAAGTGTGGTGAATCGCTTGTACTAACGCTTGTCTCATTATCCCAGCTGAAGACATCGCGCAGTAGAGACGATTACCAATAACCATATCGATAATCGTTTTTATTCCACGGCCTTCTTCACCCACCATAGTACCAAATGTATCTTGAAATTCTATTTCACTTGAGGCATTTGAACGATTTCCTAATTTATCTTTTAAGCGCTGAATAAAGAGATTATTTCGCGTGCCATCCGGCCGCCATCGAGGCACTAGGAAACATGAAACACCATGACCCTTAGTTTTAGCAAGCACTAAAAATGCATCACACATTGGAGCAGAACAGAAAAACTTATGTCCTTTTAATAAATAACTTGCACCAATGCCTTCATTCTTTTCGATGGGAACGGCAAAAGTCGAGATACTCCTAACATCTGAGCCACCCTGCTTTTCGGTCATAAACATTCCGATCAAGACACCTGTTTTTTCCGCTGCAGGAATATCCCTAGGGTCGTAATTATTAGACATAAGCCTAGGCATCCATTCAGCCTCTATACCCGGTGTACTACGTAAAGAAGGAACCACTGAGTAAGACATTGCCATCGGACACATAACTCCACCTTCTGGCTGGCTAAACATGTAAGTCAAAACTGATTGCCCTAAATGGCCACCCTCTCCTTCATTATGCCAAGCAAAATTATGAACTTGATTAGAAATCGCTAAATCCATCAAATCATGATAAGTTGGATGGAATTCCACAGCATCAATGCGCATTCCATTGCGATCAAAAGCCTGCAATTCAGGACTATTTTTATTTGCCTGCTTGGCTTTCTCGAAAGTTTCATCAAGACCTGCTAAACTTCCGACCTTGGCAAGATGATCAGTATGACTTTCCCCACCTTGAGCTAAAGACCACTCACGCAAAGCCTGATCATTTTTCCAAAGATCTTGGTCACCGATGTAAGGCGGCATATTCACCACTTCATGGGTCGGTAATTCTGAAATTGCTCCTCGCTTATTCATAGTATTGTCTCCAAAACAAATTTTAAATAATACAATAAATTCAATATATTGAATTTGCAAATGCTCAAAATAAAGTATTAAAATATAAATTACGACAATCTTTGTCGTTTTTATTGAATACAATTGGATATAGCAAAATATATTCACATGAAAATATCTATTTTAGCAGGCACAAGTATGGATGAAAATAAATCAAAGGAATGGAATTATCATCCAGATTTACCATTGGCGGATCCTTCTCCCTTCACTCATCTTAATGAACCAATATTCTTATTAAAATGGTTTTATAAAAACTGGCTCTCTTTATCAGAACGGGTGCTTATGGTTATAGCAGCTACCGCACTATGGTTTTTTGTTTACCCCTCTTTGGAAGATGCCAAGACCTTTCATTATGGTTGGATTCTAAAAACTTATTTTATAAATCTTACATTGATGGTTCTTGTCGCAGGTTCATTGCATTATTTTCTCTACATCCGAAAAAGCCAAGGCAACGAGCTAAAATTTGACAAACGAGATTTAACCAAAAATAATAAGAATTTTTTATTTTCAGACCAAGTAAAAGATAATATGTTTTGGTCTCTTACGAGTGGTGTTTTTCTGGTTACGGCTTTTCATGTAATAACGATTTGGTTAATGGCTAATGGTTATATCCCAATCAATAGTTTTAACAATAATCCGATATGGTTTCTTGCAATATTGATACTGTTACCAGTTTGGTCAGCATTTCATTTCTATTGGATTCATCGGTTACTTCATTATCCATTTTTTTATAAGCGGTACCACTCTCTACATCATAGGAATATTAACATTGGTCCCTGGTCAGGACTATCAATGCATCCAGTAGAGCACCTTCTATACCTATCCTCTATTTGTATTCACTGGATAATTTCTTCGCATCCAATTCATGTAATTTATCACGTCATTTATAATGCTCCTGGAGCAGCAATGACCCACGCAGGTTATGAAGATTTGCTAATAAAAGATAAAAAACAATTGGCTCTAGGAACATTTTACCATCAGCTTCACCATAGATACTTTGAATGTAATTATGGAAATCAGGAAATGCCTTGGGATCGTTGGTTTGGGACTTTTCACGACGGCTCTACCAAAGCAACCGAAGAAACTCGTGCCAGAAAAAAGAAGATGTATTAAAACCTTATATTAGCATTATGCTTTACTAACGTTGTTATATCATATGAAACTTAATTGAGTTTAGGAGATTTATTATGAGTGACCCCAATATAATAAAATTGAGACGAAATACGGATCACTGGACTTCTGAAACTAAACTAATGCCCATGACAAAATAAAAAATGAGTTTCTCTATCTCGGAAAGCAAACACACCCAAGCACAGATGTTCAAAATACTTGCAGAAACACATCTCATGTATCGACTGATAGCACATCACTTGGCTCTCCAAGAGTTAATTACATTTTTTGCTAAGACAACCCAGACTGTTTCAATAACCAATCAATCATTGCCTGAACGTGCACCGAGGGTGTGCTCTTCGTACAGACAAGGTGATAACCGGATGTTTCAAGTTTCTTATCAGTAAGCTTTATTAATTTTCCATTTTCGATTTCTTGAATTACCAAGTCATCCCAGAGAGCGATGCCCTGGCCATCAATGACCGCTTGAACTCTGCTATTTGAATCTGAAATTGTAAGGCTCGACTTGTTTGGTAAGTATGGTAGCCCAGCCGCTTCATGCCATGCCCTCCAGCCAGCATCACCTGAGCTATCACCAAGAAGAGGGAGTTGCCTGACAGCAGTCTCAATACCCAAACTGTCCACTTTTTTTGCCAACGATGGGTTGCCAGTAGGTACAGACGGCATACTCAGTAAAGGTTGGCTTTCATATCCTTCCCATTTACCCACACCCCACAAGATCGCCAAATCGACATCTTTAGTTTTCAAATCATTGATGGAGTCCACTGGCTCGATCCGCAGGCTGATACCGGCATTTTGCTCAAAAAAGTTCATGAGCCTCGGTGAGAGCCAACGTGAAGAGAAATAGGTAAGTGCGCCAATACTTAAAGAGTTGGACTGTGCGCCGCGAATATCGTCAATTTCTTGATCAATTTGTCCAAGTGCATTTTGGGATACATTCCATATTCTTCGGCCCCGTTCAGTGAGTTGCAAGCGAGCATTATTGCGCTCAAAAAGTGCAAAACCGAGGTCTGTCTCAAGCTTATTTATTTGGTAGCTTATTGAACCCTTCGACAAATTGAGATCATGCGCTGCAACTTTCATTGATTGACTACGTGCAACTGCATGAAAGGTTTTTAGTGAGTCGTAGGATCTAAACTTCATTCATATCGTTTAATATTTTTGAACAATTTGTACAAATCTTTAATTTTGAGAATTTTCAAAATATCTGTAACAGTGTCCACAAGAATACTTACCGCAGAAGATACTGTCTTAAATTCACAAACGGGTACCCAGTATGACAATACAACTTTCTGATTTTCGCTTTGTAGCAAAAGCTATCCCAAACAAGGGACACAGACCCCGCGAACTTGCGCGGACAATGCCTGCACATCCGCTGAGCTACATGGAGCTACCATATGATCCAGAATATACACTCTACAATTCTCGTTTAACACCAGAGGCACTTAATACTGCGACGGATGATAAAATGTACTGGGCAGTACGCACGAAAGTTATTTTTCGTCACACAGGTGAGCTGCCCATCGAGATTAGCGGACCCGATGCCGAAACACTGTTAAATAAAATATTTACTCGCAATGTCAGCAAGGTCAAACCTGGTCGGTGCTCATACCAGTTTGCCTGTTATCACGATGGTGGATTGATTACTGACGGGGTTTTGCTACGGTTGGCTGAAGAGAGGTTTTGGATGGCTCAGGCTGATGGAGATTTATTCAGTTGGTACAAAGCACACGCCGAGGAAATGGACGTCATTATCCATGATCCAAATGTTTGGGTCAGTCAGATTCAAGGGCCAAGGTCACTAGATCTACTGTCCGCACTACTTGATGGAATCATGCCAGATCCATTCCGATATTTTGATTGCAAAGAGGTTAGTATTGCCGGTCAAAAATGCTGGATTAGTCGCTCAGGCTTTACCAATGAACTTGGTTGGGAGGTATACCTACTCCCAGATACAGATATCGCAGCAATTGGCGATAAAATCATGTCAGTGGGTACTGAATTCGATATCCTATTAACGGGAACCCCTGTCTTTCGCGCACGTAGAATTGAAGCTGGGCTCTTAAATGCCGGCTCAGACTTTGGAGCAGATACAACACCATTTGAAGTCGGACTTGGGAATTTTGTCGAGTTTGATGATCGCAAGTTTATTGGACGCAAAGCATTAGAAGTGGCGGATAAGGCATGCCGAACTTGGGGGATGCGCGTAACCGATGGCGTCGCTCAGTTGGGTCGCGTAATGTGGATGGGTGATACTGTAGTCGGGCGTGTTTGTTCTTCTGGTTATTCCCCCTACCAAGGGTGTGGAGTATGCATTGTGCGTATGGATGATCCATCATTGGGTCCCGGCAGTAAAGTGAATGTGCTTTGCGCCGATGGCTCTACCCAACATGGCGAACTGTGCACATTGCCCATGTATGACGAAGAGCGGCTCATACCTCGAGGAAAACTTGTGGACATTCCAACAACTCCGATTGGGGCCCCGTAATCATGTATAATTTGACACTCGACACCTCCCACTTCCCCGCACAAAACGACGCAGAGATCCGGGATATATCCGTTGGAGAACTTCTTAGAGAGGTCGCGAATAGTAACCCAAATACAATTGCTATGGTTGATGTTTTAGAAAATGGCGATTGCGGTCAGTCTTGGACCTATGCGGATATGTTAGTGCAAGCCGAACAATTAGCTCAAGCACTTGCTACCCGGTTTGAAGCGCATGAACGTATTGTTGTATGGGCACCAAATATTCCAGAGTGGGTTTTTATGGAGTATGCCGCGGGCTTGGCAGGACTGGTGCTTGTTACTGCTAACCCATCCTTTCAATCAACTGAATTGAAATATGTGTTGGAACAATCTAGTGCAGTCGGCTTATTCATGATTGATGAATTTAGGGGTAACCCAATGCGAACTATCGCACAGGAAGCAAGTTTTGGTAACACAATTCTGCGCGAGATTGTCAACTTAAGAAAAAAAGACACCCTATATGCGCTAGGACATAGACAAAAAAAACTACCTCACGTCCATCCAAATGACCCTGCCCAAATTCAGTACACGTCGGGCACAACTGGATTTCCTAAAGGTGCTATCCTAAGCCATAAGAACCTTATAAATAACGCAAGGCTTTATTGCGCGCGTAAACAGGTTAACCAGCATTCAGTCTGGGCAAACTTTATGCCGTTGTTCCACACGGCAGGCTGCGCGACGGGTGCTCTTGGGTGCCTACAGGCAGCCTGCAAGATGCTTCTTATTAAGCGTTTTGATGCTGATATTTTTGCTCGATTAATTGAAGAACAGACAGTTACAACATGTTTTGCTGTTCCGACAATGTTGTTCAACTTATTAGAGTCGCTTGAGCGGAACCCGCGTGACATGTCTTCACTCGAAGTCATTACAACGGGTGGAGCGCCTGTGCCTCCTGATCTCGTTCGAAGAGTGCGGGATCATTTAGGGTGTCATCTGCTCAGTGCCTTTGGGCAGACAGAACACAGTCCAATGATTTCTTTGAATCCTATTGACTCCACAATTGAACAAGTCGTTGAGACAGCTGGTCAACCGCTGCCCCACACTGAAGTTTCAATTCGCTCGCCAGAAAATAACAATGTCCTCCCGATTGCAGAAGTCGGGGAAATCTGTGCACGCTCTTATGCAGTGATGATTGAGTACAATGATAATCCACAGGCCACCGCATCAGCCATTGATAGCGATGGATGGTTGCATACGGGTGATCTTGGCACGATGGACTGCCATGGCTTTATAAGGGTAACAGGTCGCGTCAAAGATATGATTATCCGTGGCGGTGAAAATCATTTTCCAGCTGAGATAGAGGCGGTACTCGTGATGCATCCTCAAGTATCGCAAGTGGCAGTGGTTGGATTGCCCGATGAGAAATGGGGCGAAATTATCGCAGCGTTTATTATCTCGGACACTGCATTGGATCCAAATGATCTGCGCGTTCATTGCCGCATGCATCTATCCCCTCAAAAGATGCCATCTATATGGGTGCACGTACCCAAATTTCCTCTTACAGGCTCAGGAAAAGTTCAAAAGTTTACAATCCGGGAAAGGTATCTTGCCGGTAACTACGGAAAGGTTTTGATATGAGTGTCCGCATTGAAAAAGACGGTCCAATCTGGACTGTTATTCACTCGCGCCCAGAAGCACGCAACGCAATGGATCCGGAAAGCGCAAAGGCACTCTTCGAAGTGTTTCAATCGTTTGATACAGATGATACAGCAAGCGTTGCGGTATTTTGGGGTGAAGGTGGAGCCTTCTGCGCAGGTTGGGACTTAAAACATGCGGCTTCGTTGGCAGGTGCAGAGGCACTAGATCCATATGATTTTCCAGAAGATGGCGAACTACCTATGGCAGCTATGGGACCAAGTCGGCTTGAGTTATCAAAACCTGTTATAGCCGCCGTTTCAGGACCGGCTGTTGCTGGTGGTATGGAGCTGGCACTTTGGTGCGATATTCGCGTCATGGAAGAAACAGCCTTCATGGGGGTCTACTGCCGCCGTTGGGGAATACCACTCATCGATGGCGGTACGGTTCGATTGCCGCGGTTAGTAGGCGAAGGTCGCGCCCTTGATTTGATATTAACAGGTCGGCGTGTCGATGCAGAAGAAGCCCTAAAAATTGGCTTATGCGAATATGTCGTAGCAGAGGGCGAAGCACGCAAAAAAGCCGAAGCCTTGGCACATGATATCGCGCGCTTTCCTCAAAGCTGTATGCAGGCCGATCGCAGGTCAACCCGGAGCCAACACGGATTATCGTTGCGCGCAGCTCTGAGACAAGAATGGGATGGTAGCAAAGCTGAAGTGACGCGAGGCCTTGAAGGAGCCGACCGCTTCGCCAAAGGAAAAGGTCGGGGGGGCGATTTCAGCGATGTATAAATTACAGCTCAAGTCGTCCTATGTGCCCGCCCAATCTGATCTGGACCAAGACAATATCTCTATTGGAGCATTGTTAAGAGACATTACAGCACAGAGACCGACTACGGAAGCTTTGGTAGAAATCACACAGCACGGCAAACAGGGTCGACGCTGGACTTATGCAGAACTTCTATCTGACGCCGAGCGTTTAGCTAATGCACTTGTAACTCGCTTTGCGCCCGGTGAAAGGGTGGTCGTGTGGTCCCCAAACAGTCCTGAATGGGTATTAATGGAATATGCCTGCGCACTGTCTGGTCTCGTACTGGTGACCGCAAATCCAGCGTTTCAAGCACGTGAACTCGCCTACGTTCTAGAACAATCTGGAGCCGTTGGTCTGTTTCTAGCTGAGAACTTTCGTGGAAACCCCATGGGACAAATCGGCGCCGATGTCGCGGCAAAAGTTGATAAGATCCGCGAAGTTACCAACCTTGAAAGTGATGCACTTTTTGCAGAGGGTTCACATCAGTCCGTTTTACCAATGGTATCGCCGAATGATGCAGCTATGATCCAATATACGAGTGGAACCACAGGGTTTCCGAAGGGAGCTGTCTTAAGTCATCTTGGATTAATTAATAATGCTCGATACTATGCACGCCGTTGCGGGACGACACCGGAGACGACCTGGGCCAATATTATGCCGATGTTCCATACGTCTGGCTGCGGTATGATTACGTTAGGATGTCTACAGGCTGGCTGCCGGATGCTGTTGTTCAGCTTGTTTGATCCAGAAAAGGTGCTAGACCAACTGGAAATGTACAGCGCTAATATAATCCTTGGAGTTCCTACCATGGTTATTGCCCTTGTGGATAAGCAGGAAGCACTCCCGCGTGACCTATCCGCTCTGAAATTAGTAAGTTGCGGCGGCTCGACGGTCGCACCAGAATTAGTGAGAAGGGTTTACTCAATCATGGGTACTGGCTTTTCAACTGTATATGGACAGACCGAAA
>Ga0315328_10000317_pt1 | contig 20766 bp, 15 predicted proteins | sample M120032315metaG_FD_203462 | JGI IMG/M metagenome (GOLD analysis project Ga0315328, IMG submission 203462) | Ammonia-oxidizing marine archaeal communities from Monterey Bay, California, United States - M1 200m 32315 | ecosystem: Environmental > Aquatic > Marine > Intertidal zone | place: USA... | reverse complement strand
TGGTCGCTCGTTCAACTTTGACATCATTTCGTTTATTTCAGCTTGTGTTAGTTCTGGCGAGGCATAGGGGAGGTTATCAGTAGCACCAGCCAACTCATCAGCAGTACCAGCCAACTCGTCACCAATCCCCTTGTTGAAATTCTTAAAGCCAGAGACAACATCGTCGACTTTAGAAGTCAACTTCTTCACCCCCGCTTTCCCTGCCTTAAGAGCTTTACCCGCAAGTCCAGCAGGTATGAACGCAGTTAGAAGATCTGGTATTAGAGTGCTAAAAAAGTCTGCGACCTCGCCTACTGGTTGTTGCGTCGCCCCAAAGGTGTCCGGGTGCGCAGCTGTCAAGTCTAGCTCGTCCTGACGCGCATCATAATTAAAAAGGTTTGCTCCGGGCCGGTAGAAGCCACTCTGTTTATCGGGCCGAGGCGGGAACATCTCATCCGTCGTCATCCCTTCGTCTCTAGCTACTTTACGCAGACTTTGTTGAAAGGGGCTCTCTGATGCCGCGTCGAGGCGGGTGGCACCAGTTCCTCGGTATTCATCCACCGCCCACCTGCCCCAATTTTCCATTAGCGAGAAACCATCCATAATGGGCTGGAAAACACCCAAACCTTCTGCCGCTCTTTCCTTGTAGCTCATGTCCTTCTTGCGGTTTATCTCATCAGTTGCCACTTGCTGTGGAGATCTCGCATCTAATATTTTATTAAGTGCATCTGCCTGCTCCTTCTCATATTCCCCTGCTGTCTTGAGGTAAGATGGCTTCTCAATTGGCGCGGGTCGGTTCGCCGCATTCTTTGCCGCTTGTTCATTTCCTTTGTCAATACTGTCCATAAGGCTGCCAAGTAAGTCTTTTCCACCGGGATCTTCCTGAGCCATGCCATAGTTGTTGGATCGCGTCCGTTGTATATTCTGGACGGGTTTCGGTGCTTGCTTTGGCGCCATACTCGAGAAGTAGCCACCAATCATATTGCCTATACTACCGATAACGTCTTCTAGCCCTGCTGGGCCTTCCGTGCCAGCGGGAGTACCCGAACCCATATTTTGCCGCAATCTTTGGTTAGCTTTGTTCTGCTCAGCGGCTTTCAGGGTGTTAGCATATCTTTCTGCTGTTAAATTAGCAATACGTATATCTTCCTCTTTTTTCTTCTGCTCTGCGGTTAAGCCCAGACGATTTCGATGGATTACTCTAGGGTCAACTACGCCACCTGCCAAGCCACCATCTTCCCCATAAGCTATCTGCGGTGTCCTCATAGATAAACTACCAGAATTAAGAGCGTCAAGATTTCCTCTTCCTAATCTTTTTACAGCATTCTTACTGAGAACATACTCACCACCTTCAAGCTCTGCCAACATTCCTCCCATGTTGTGAGAAGGCCCTCGAAGGAAGCCTCCTCTTGCTCCTGTTATCTCTTCTCCCCCTCCTCGCATGTTCGCTATATTGGAATCTATATTTTGTAAAAATCCTCTGGAAGCGGATGCATCAGAGGCCATTTTAACATCAATCTTTTCTGCCTCAGTAAGAGTTTTAAGAAGTGCTTTAGCCTCATCCCTTTTTCCCAATCCTATAAGTTCATCATAAAGAGAGGAAACACTATTCTGTTTTGTTTCTCTGTCCACAGCTAATTTTTGAAGAGCTTCAATCATCGAGCTTCTCTCAGCAGCATTTCCAGCATTATAAGATATGGCGTCATCACCAAGACCCACTGATTGTCTTCTTGCCTTGCTAACTGCATCCTCTCCACCAAATTCTCGTTCAAACTTCGCGTTGAGACCAGCATTAGTAAATTTATTAAGTCTCTCGGTTATAGCGGCACCATAGGAAGCTATTCCCTCTTCAAACTTAGTATTGTCTATATTATAGAAGTCTTCTTTCGATTCACCTCTGTCTCGAGTTGCGTTAGCTGCAGCTAAAATTCCAGACTCTTCACCATAATTATTCCAATTCAGCCAGTCTCCCTCTCCAAATATATCATTAAAAAGCTCTTGGGGGGTCGCTTGTCCTTGAACAGCAGCCATGGTGCCGCTGCCATACGTTGTTCTAGTTCTCGTAAGGGATATCTTCCCTTCTGCGGCAAGCTGTTTTGCAAGCTTTAATAATATTGTTGGTCTAGCTCCTGAATCCAGCTCCCTTTTGGTAGCATTTCTCACTTCCCTCACAGATTTAAATTCCTTTTGTTCCTTCCGTATAATATCCTCATGAGCAACAATTCTTTTTTGTTCGGCTACAGTAGCTCCTTCGTCTGCCGCAGTTTGAGATTTTTCTAAAAGCCTATTTATCCTCTCTCCCGCATTTGAAAGGGCAGTTACAAACAGATCCAACTCTCCGCCTGATGATATCAGATTTGAAAGGTTATTGCCAAATTCTGCAACCGCCCCAGCTGCGATCTCAGCAGGATCTGTCATGCTCTTTAAAGCCTCTGATAGTCCCGTTTCATTTAGGGCTATTACATTTAGCTCAATAGCATCTTTTATCGGTGTTATTATATCTGTAGTGTCTTTAAGCAGGGCTTGAGACTTCTCCTCTGCAAGGGCATTCATCTTGTTCATCAAGTCTCCGACAGAAGCCTCTAGACCAAGATCCGTATTTGCAAAAGCGTCTGCTAGCAATCCGGGGAAATCGGTCCCGAGAATCTCAGTAATCTTCTTTCCGGCAGTAGACATTGAAGTAGCAATTTGGTCGAGAGCTAAGTCTATAGGTCCTTTAATAGAAACAGTAGACTTGGCAATAGCTGAAGTGAATATAGCTGGGAAATCTTTACTGAACTTAGCAAAGAACCCTCTTTTTGCTGTTGCGATATCAGCTTCGCTCATCCCTTGACTACGTAGAATAGGTCTGATTCTAGAATCAAAATTCTCTACAAGAGAAGCGAACTCTCTAATATTCAAGGTTCCGCCAGCCAAAGCTTTACTCCAAGCGGTAAACGGCTGCATAAGGTCTGCAAGAATCTTTCCTCTACGCCTTGGATCTGTTTCTCCCTCTGCTCTAGCAAGGCCGCTTATGAAATATCTGGCCTGTCCTTCAGCATCCAGTTGGGCCTTTTGGACGTCTGTTAGAGTTTGGTTAACAGCCTCTAGTCTTTCTGTCTCATTGATTAATTCATCAAGCTTTTTAGTCTCTCTGGTTATAGCCTTCTCATTTATTCTAAGCTGATTAACTAACTCCATAGTAGCTGCATCAAAAAGAGATCCCTGACCAGCCATGAAAGTAGAGATGTCGTCTGAGGATGCATCTGCACCAAGAGCCGGTCCTCCAGAAGCCGTTATGGCTTGCCTTAGGGTAGCGCTTCTTTGTCTTACTCCTTGTAGGGTTGCTTGTTGTTGAGCTGCGCTTAAAGTAATGTTTCCTTGACCACCATCTATAGCTTGAAGTCTTTTGATTAGTCTCTCATTAGCATCAGATACATAGTCTGTTGATTCTCTAAATTTATCAAGAGACTTATTGGTAGCCTCAAGTATGGAGTTGGCCTTTGCGTATTTATCTATTCTGAATTTTTCTAAGGCTATCTCTTGATTTATAATCTCTAATAAATTCTTCTGAGCATCCATAAGTGCTTGGTAACTCTTTTCTAAAGCAGCCCTTATCTGATCAGAAGCCTCTCCAAACTGCTTGATTAAATCCTCATAGCCCTGACCTCCAATAAGTTGTTCTACCGAGCCCCCTTCTCTTCCCTTAACAGTACCTCTAAGGCCAGCTTCTAGTGCTGTTTTAACCGCATCTGGTAACTGCGACATATCAATGTTAAAGTCCTCTTGAAGAGTCTGCGACATAATATCTCTAAGCTGCTCAAAGGTCGAAATCTGTGTATTCTCACCGGCTTTCTCAGCCACCGCTCTTCCTAGCTCAGGTATTATATTTCTGATCTTTATGGCGTCCAAGAGCCCTTTTGTATCTGCCCCTGTGGCTCTTCCTACTTTAGCGATTCCTCCTTGTAGGGCGGCGTCAGAGGATGTCTCTACATTAGCAAAGGGATTTATAGCGGATCTTCCGGGAAGCATTATTCTTCCTCCCCCACCTGTCATGTACCCAACAAAGTCAGTAAGCTCGTCTTTAAAGACCCCGAATCGAGCAGCAGACTGGCTCGACATTGTCGCCAACAATTCGAAAGAAGCAACGAACAAGTCAAGCGATTTAGTTACCGCTGTAAGAATTCTATTCAGCTCTTCGAGCTTGGCCTTTTGATTAATTGTGTTAACAATATTTTCTTTAGCTGTTTGATTGTACGATTCTATAGCACTTGTTGCCAGACCTACCTCTGCGGTACTAAGTCCTGTGGCTTCAGCTAATTGTGCTTGGCTGGCTCTTAGCTTATCAATATTTGTATAGTCTATTCCTTGAGCTGAGGCTGCGGCAAAGACACTCTTAACGGCATCTGAGCTAGACTTCAGGCTTTCAACTATTCCTGCTCGTAATTTATTATCTAAGAAAGAAGCAAAAGCTTTCCCTTCTCGTCCGGTTTCAGATATGGTCTTTTTAAGAAGCTCGAAGCTAGCATTAGAGCTCGCAATAGTCGGATCTAAGCCAGTAGTTATAGAGGCTAACTTCTGAAGTACGGGGTCTGTATCAGAAAGAGAAGATATAAAGTTATCTGTTATTTTCTCAAAAGCTTTATTTATACTCTCTATAAATTTATCTGTTACCACCGCAAGGAGATTAGTCCCGGCTTTAAGAGAGGCCACTTGTTTGTCTTCGTCTCCGCCTTGGAAAAGGCCAGATTCTGCTAGGTAACCAGTGACACCTCCAATTAGGGCTCCTATGAGTATCCCCGCAGGGACCCCGATAAACGCTAAAGGACCTGTACCCGCGCCAATGGCCCCTCCAACCTTGGCTCCTACCGCAGCACCAGCAGCAGCCCCTACCCCTGTATTCTGTGAGGCCTGCGCTAGTTGACTTGCTAGTACAGATTGTGCAAATTGATCTGTAATATCTAATCCAGCCCCAACATCTTTATTTACTCTTTCTAGACCTTTAGCTGTAACAACTTGTGATTTTATGAAGAATTCAAGACTCTTTGTAGCCTTATCTACTTGCTTACCAAACTTTTCCATTGCGTTAAACTCTAATTGCTTCGCCTTGTTTACTCCATAACTTGCGAATTCTCTTGCAATAACAAATGCGGCTGACCCTAATGCAAATGTTCCAGCTTGTACTTTGTCCATACCTAATTTAAGAAGAACAAAATTGGTAGCCAAGCCTGCTATAATAGCTGCGAAGGATCCGTCTAGTAAAGCTTTCGGCAGGAGGTCTTTCCCTTTATTCGCAAATCCCTCTACTCCTTCTACTCGTCCTTTTGTTATCTTACCACTAAAGAATTGACTGGTTCCTTTCTTCACTAACTTCTCAGCTAGTAAAGCGGCTACTACCGCAACCCCAGCCCCTATTGCTGTCTGTATCGCCGGACTTTTACTCGCGAAAGACGTCTTGGCTGCTTCAATTGCAGGTTTAAGTTCCCCAAAGGATTTTATAACACTAGGAACAATAAATGCCAACTGACCGAAACTTGTTAGCATTCCCGACAAGGTTGAGAAATCCATCGTTTGAAGAGCAAAGGCTACGCCTACGGCTGAGTCGGCTAGCTGTCCAAAATTAGTATTAAGTTTTTCTGGAGCACCGCCGGGCCCATAGAACGGTTTTACTGCTCCTCGCGAACCGTCTGCCATCTTAACTCGACCTCTTCCAACTGTACCTCCAGCAGACAATGGCTTTCGAGGTTCATATCCTCCAGCCATAGCTTCTTGAGATAGACCCTTAGGAACGACTACGGTTCCCGGAGGCAAGTCCATTGGAAAAGTATCTCTATTTCCACTACCCGGAACAACACTTGTATTTCTTTTATTTAAAGATCTTACTGCACCTACATTGCCCGCACTAATTTGTCTGGCTATTGCTGGATTAGCATTATAAGAGACAAGTTCTCCCGGCATTAATATAGCCTTCAGGTTTCCGTCGTCCGTCCAATAATCCGGATCGTTTACTTGCGATTTTTGTAAGCCCCTTGCAGCGGCAGTCAACTTCATTGATGGCGGTCTCGTCTGACCGGCAAACTTGGCCTTCGCGCGGAGTGCTCGTTTTTTCGCAGCGTCAGATTGTTTCGCCTTATAGCCTGTAGGATCTAAGAAGAAAGATTCGCGGTCAACAAGACTATTCTTCCCTTTCTTTATCATGCTAAGGATACTGTCCATGTTTATACTTCTCTTGACGTCTGTTGGTATCTTGCCCAGTTTACCACCGTGTGCGGGAAACGCCTTCGTCAGACCCCCAATCCCTTTCGGATAATCAAAAATAGCATTAGATTTCCCTTTACCCTTTGTAAAGGAACTACCTACATCCATAAGCGCAAGTTCAAATAAGTTTCCTGAGATAGTTTCAAAATTTATATCAGCCTTTTTAGGATCTAAATTAGAGGCCATTGGTGGTAATTTAACTAGCTTGTATAGGCTCTTGGCAGCATTGTTTGTAGTGGCTGAAAGTCCAGCAGAGATATCCTCCTCAAACTTCTCTCCTATTTTTTTATTCAACGTATCGGTATAGATTTGAATAGTCGCCGTATCTGATGAAGGGGTACCACGCCCCTGCCGATAAGACCCGGCGACGCGACTCCCCGCTTCAGCAATCAATTTGTCGCTTACCCCTTCAATGCCAAGACCCGGCCGAGGCTTGCCTTTTGCGTCTGGACCGTAGCTTCCAAATTTAATTGTTGAATAGAAAGCCTTTAGGGGATTTGCTCCACCTTTGACATCTTGACCCCCTATCCCACTCCCGAGTGCATCAAGCATAGATATCGCACCGAAAGTTGTTGAGCTTCTAGCCTGAGGACTTACTCCTTTTTTAACGTTAACGACTGTCTTTTTCATTCCGGTACGCTCAGCACTCTTCGACGACAGGAGCTCAGTTCCAGTCTGGTAAAAGTTTGGATATAACCTATTGCTCATTAGATTAGGGCTTTGTGGAACTCGAGGAGCAGGCTTTTTGCCCGCAAACCTTACTCTACTTCCCCCACGGGAAGGCACCCTTCCTCCTCCACTAAGACCTACACGCCCTCGACGAGTCCCACCAGAAGAACCGCCCCCATAATAGGGAACTGAAGGTGGCCTCACCCTAGATACAGCAGCCAGCCTTCTTATCTCATCCTTTAAAGCATACATTGCTGTATTTAACTTTGTGAAATCCCCGGATAAAGAAGACAAGGGTTTAAGGGAAGAAGAAAGTACAGACAAGGCGCTAGTATTCTTGCCTAATGCACCAGTATTAGTCATGGTGCTTTGCTTCGCTCCAGCAGCACCCCCGCCGCTACCGGAAACTAAAGAGCCTGCTCTAGCTCCTGCTCCTTGTGCACCCATTCCCTTAGTAGAACTGAAAAATCCTTGACCGAAAGAGAAGGCCCCTTTTGCTAGCTTCATTGCTGCAAGTTGGGTTAAAAGAGGAAGAATAGGAGTAAGAGCTTCTCCCAGCGACAGAAAGGCGTTAGCTGTATCTATTGCGAATCCTGCAAGCTGTTTAAATGTTGACGATTCTGATATCTTTCTAATAAAGTCATCGAACCTAGATCCAAGTATTTCAAATTGTTTGATAAGAGGGGTCAAGCCCTTAGCAACATCCTGACCAAGACCTTCTGCTGCGCCCTTTGTCGCCTCTTTCAGCGCTTTTTCTGCCTTCTTAAATTCTCTAATAGCAGGTAGCAACTTACCAACCTGACGCATACCACCAAGTTCTTCAGTGATAGCAGATAAAGTAACGGCATCTCCCTTTTGAACAAGCTGATCTAGTCCTGTCGATAACTTCTTAAAGGATTCAAAAAGCCCTATAAACTTTCCTTGGGTGTCTAGTAAGCTAATTCCAAGTCCTTTAAGCATATCTATAGTACTTCGTCTTTGGATACGAGTAAAGATAGTTCTTAAACCTGTAGCAATTGTTTCGGCAGACTCACGAGTGGTGGAACGAACCGCTGTGAAGATAGCACTAAACTCCTTAAGAGCCTGAATAGGTTCTTTAAATTGACCAGAAGCCAAGGCAAAGACACCACCGGCACGTCTAATGGCAGCAATTAAGTCTTGGGATTCAACAGCAAACTTCTTTGAGACCCTATTTAAAGACCCTAGAACTTGTTCTGCCTGATTTGCGCTAATGCCAAATTGGTTTAGGGCAGCTACAAGGCCTTCTGCTGTCTGTTCCATTTCACCAAAAGTAGGGGCCAAGCTGGATCTAGCAATAGCCTTCATAGAAGCTTCTACTTCTTTTAAGCTCTGGCCTGTTTGGGCAAATAACTTAGCAATACCAGAAAGGTCATTAGCACTAATACCTAGGCTTTTTGATACGTCTACAATAGATTTTTTGAGCCCACTAAGCTGACCCTTTGTCTTTCCAGTAATCTGCTGAAGCCTGACCATTTCTCTTTCAAACTCAAGAGCGCTACCTGTCGCCTCTGTAATGGCTCCTCCCAACCTAAAGACTGTAGCTGTAACAATACCAGCGGCAGCAAAACGCTTGAAGGTTAAGGCGGTCTCTCTACCTAAAGTATGCATCGCTCCCGCAGCAAGACCAGCCTGACTGGCAACTCCCTGCAAGTTTTTACCCATACCCTTAGCAGCGGCACCACTTTTGTTAAGGCTAGTAGCTACCTTGGTCGTAGCTTTATTAACATTACCTAAGCTAGAAGATGTTGCAGCAGCAGAGGTCTGAAGCCCTTTCATTCCCTTATTGAGGCTATTTATTTGCTGAGTAGCAGAGCTTACCTGACCTGTCTGAAGATTAACAGGTACAGAAATTCCTTGAAGCTGTTGTTTTATGCTATTGGTGACGGCCTTAATATTCTTCGGACCCTGAAGAATAATGTGCGCATTAATATTAAAAGCCATAAGCAAACCTTAAAAAAAATGGCCATACCTATAGACAGACATCTAATAAGTATGACCACTTGTCCAGTTGTTTATTCTTCAGAGTCTTCTTCAGCCTCTTCTGAATCTTCTTCTCCGGTCTCAGGCTCATCGTCCTCAGCTTCTGCTGCTTCCTTTTTTGGACTTTTTGCCTTCGTTTTTGTCTTCTTTTTGCGAGGAGCTTTCTTTTTGGGACTCTCTTCCTCTTCTTCTTCTTCTGAGTCTTCTTCGGGCTCTTCTATCGGATCTCCTCCATCATCTAGGAAAGGCTTAAAGTCAACGTCGTAATCTCCTTCGTCATTGACAGTTCTTCCTTCTGTGTCAACGCTTTCAAAGTTTTCGTCGTCAATCCACCTGATGAGACTTCCATTCTCATCAACATGTTTGCCCTCTCTGTTTACCAGTTTTCCATCCTCGTCTACAAGATTATTATCATCGTTGACGAAACTGAATCTTTGCAAAAACTGATTTTCTGGTAGTTGATTATCAACATCATCACTTCCTGACAATAAGTAGTAAAAGTGGGAAGCTCCCGCTGCTGCTACGGCATCATCTTGATTTAGTAAATAGTCATCCAAACCATTTTCAAAGTAAGGTTCTCCATTATCATCATACACCAAACAAACCGCAAATAAATAGTTAAATCTCGCAGCATCCGCCTTGCCTTCACAGGTATTTGAGTCTAAGTCGGTACGACTGGATAGAAGAGAAACCATCTCAGCTCTGGCATCGGCCATCTCTAAGGCGACCTTTTTAGCCCTGCTTAGTTTAATACCACCAGCCTTTAGCTTATACTCCCCATCTAAAACCTTTTTGCGTAGAGCTTGGTATGTCTTCTCTCTAGAGTCACTCCATAGCTTACGCTTTCTCAGCTCTGATTCAAGCTGTTCTCGTAGCATATCCCCTCTTTGAAGAGCCTCATTAAAGGCTTTTGATCTAACTTCATTTGCCTTTCGAATTTCTTCTACTTTAGGTCTACGAACAGCATACGTTTTGCCATTGACTTCGAAGGCTTGCTTCTCTTTGGTCTTCTTTTCTTTTGCCATGTTAATTACTCCTTGTTATCCTTAATAACAAAATTGGTTACGTAACGGTTCCAGCTCAATGTATACTGAGCTATTTCACTTTGTGCACCTCTTAAATTGGAATTTCCGAGGTCTAATATTTTGGTGCGAGCTTCATTCCAAATCTCACGCCATTCTTCTTCTTCTTCTGTTAGTTCCTTGTATGGGAGTCCATGTCCCCATAGCTCTCCAAATAGTTCTTCTAAAATTGCTAGTGAGCCTATCGTTGTTGTGTCAAATTTCTTTTTTAGATTGTTTAGAAATCTCTTCTTAGAAGAGTCTTTGTATTTCTCACCATCCCTGTCCTTTCTGTTGTTTTTATTAAATCCGAATTCTTTCATCCTGAATTCTCCTTTTTATAGTTTTCTACGTCTATCTCTCGCCTGATCTGCCGCCTGACGGTTCAGGTCCATTTTTACATCAAACAACTCAGTTTCATCGACAACTCCGTCCCTACGTATTTGTTTAAATCTTTGCCGTAGTCTCATGTTGTCTCCTTCATTGTTTACGTCGTATATATCTTTAGCCTCCTCCTTTTTAGCCATAATAAATAGTTCGTCTCCTTTTTTATCAGCTAGTTCGTCAATCCTTTTTCTTTTCTTGTCCTTTTCTCTTTTCCTGTTCTCATAGATCATCCATCCATCAAAACAGTCATCATCAGCAACAACAGACTCTTCTGGACAATCTGGATGCTGATAAGCATTTTCATACATCTTACATATGGAAACCATAGCTCTCTGATAATGATTCAGATGAGATGAAGGTATGATAACCGCCTCTTCTCCTCTGGGTCCAAAGAAGTTTGCTGAAGGGCTACCAAAAACATTTTGCTTGCTAACCGTCCAGTAACTTCTCCATGGCTCATTCCTAGCCAATTCCCTCATAACTGTTTGGCTTATGCTGTCTCTTTCCCTAGCTTCATATGCCTTTTCCATTATATATGAGTCAGAATCAAAATAGGTATTCTCCGTGTAAATCCTATTTCCTTCTAAATCAAAAGTACAAATAGCTGCTAAAAACTGATCTCTAGTTGATCTTCTATGAAATTCTAATGTCATAGGGGCAATGGAATACTTTTTAATTAAGCCAGATCCCATTGCTTTCCTAATTCCATCTAGCTTCCTTCTTATAGAATCTGCCGCCCTTTTATCAAATACCGTTTGGAAGAGCTCAACTTTCATATCCTCAATAAGAGTTTCTGATTCTTTAAAAGCTGCCTCTTCTTTATCTGTCCATATACCTTTTTTGTTTAAATATTCTGTGGCTTCTTCGTCAGACAAAAGCTGCTTGAAAGCTGCTTCCATAACTGCTTCTGAAGCTATTTCTTCCCCTAATAAAATCTGGTCCGGGTTTGGATTAATGACTTTATATCTAGTGCTACTTACCTTGAAGTAGGTCGCTCCAGAGAGCAGCTTCGCAACGAAGTGGTCTCTTTCATATTGTTCCATAAATTATTGTAAAGAAATCCTAGCGGCCTCGTATAACCCATTAGAAACAGCAAACAGCGGCTCTTCAGCATGTCTTATTTCAGAAATGGGAACGGGGAAGTCGTCGTCTATGAGTTCCTTTAACCTCTCTACGAATCCTAAAACTAATGATGTTCCACCAGCAATGACAATAGGCATTTCCATAGTCACATTTGGCAATTGTTTTTTTGGTGTGTTAGCATATAGTTCTTTGAATTGTTCAACTACATAGATAAGAAGAGATTCATAATAGATAGAAATAGCTCTTTGAATACCATGTGTCGAATCATATAAACTAAAATCCGCTTTCTCCTTGATAGCGGTAATTACATTGCTTGTTTCGTCTGTGTGTTTGGCTGCATGCGAATCAATCCAATCTCCACCTCTACTTAAACTAAAGGCAAAAACAGGCATACCCATAAAGGAGTAAACAATATTGCACATACCAGCGCCAAAGCTCATCCCAATTCCTGTGTACTGTGTCTCTGCTAATTCGGAATAAATAACAGCTAAGCCTTCTGTCATCACATTAATATTTTTATAGCCAAGATCAGAAAAAACACCGTGTAGAATCTGCTTGTGATACTCGACATCAAAGTCTGCATCAATTGGCTCTGCCGGAACACAATAGTACAGAATATCATCCTTAGACTTGGGCTTTCCTGCTACTGCCTTAACTAACTCTCCCACCATAAGATTAGAAACGGGGAATTTTGGATTAAGAACACCTTGAGACATGGGTCTTAGGCACTCTTGGTGAAATAGATTAGCAAACTTGAAAGCATCGTCTCCCAGTACATATAGCTGGCCGTCTACCTTGACATAGTGTGCCCCTGCATTTTTGAGCATACTTTCACCGAACTGATTAGCAGATCCTTCTAGGAATTTAGAGGGATTGAGTTTAAAAAAGGCATCTCGCACTTTTCTAAATGTCCTCTTCTCATCTTCATGCTCTGCACAAGAAATAAACCCTGTTCCAATGTCAATTCCTACAGCTCTCTTAGATGCTGCCTTTGCTGCTTTATCGCTCATTATTACCTCATTCACATTAGGGTGATAAGAGTATATTTCCTTGCCATCGAATGTGGAAATTTCCTCTTCCTTAACTACTACATTGTGCTCTATACTTATTGTATCTTCAGAAGGCTCAGGTTGTCTCTCTTCTGGCACTGAATCTGGTTGTATTTGTATAAAAGACTGCCTATATCCAGACATTCTTTCAATTCTTCGTGGGGTGTTCATAAACTTCCCCTATTCTTGACCCTCCAAAGGAGGTTTCTATTTTAGGCGTTTTATAGAGAAGTTCTTTTGGTCCATCGTTTAACATAGGAACATCATCATTAGAACTGAAAGTTCTTTCTTGTTTTTCCTTCTCTACCTTTTTGTTTTTACCAAAGTCCGTATATTTAGAAAGTGTTTTAATGGTAAAAAAGATTAACCACGAGAGACCTGCTATTGAAATAAACCCAATAGAAAAAATCTTTATAAGATAATCCGCTATGTCCATAAAGAAATCCTGTCTACCCACCCACAAAAAGAGGGGCCAAGCGTACTCGACCCCTCAGTTTGAAAGTAAGTGTTATACTATTTATCTAGTTTCTAGATAGGTAGCTCTAGCGTTCCACCATGCTTCTCCACTTATAGAACCGCCTGACACAATCCTGTCAGCATAGTGCATAACAGTAAAGTCATTGAAGGTTGAGTAGCTATAAGAAACTGTTGCGTTCCCTCCGCCAGCGTCTCCTCCACCATAAGTAACAGAAGACAGTTTGTTCTTATTGCCAAGGAAGAGTCGTAGACCCTCACAAGTAGCAACACGAATAGTTCTGTCTGTCAGATTAGAAGCCTCTTCACATTGTACCGATCCAGAGCAGGCATCAATAGCGTTTACCAAGTCACCACTAGAAGCGGTAATCTCGATATCACAAGTAACTTCAATTGGGAAGGTTACTGGTCGAGCATAAGCAATTTTTGCTCCAAGCTCAAACAATTCTTCTCGAGCAACATCAACGGAAGCGGTAATAGACTGAACGTGAGCAAAGTCTTTAGCACCACTAAGGGTAATTCCCGGAATATCAGCAGGTAAGACAGTAAGGTCAGGATTTTTAACCTGAAGCTGCATCAAGGCCTTTTGCGCTGCTGTACCAGCAGCAAGATCGGCTGTACCTGTAGCAAAAACCATATTTTGTCTACGGTTTACGCCACCAGTACCCTGAGGAGCATCATTGTTGCCGCCAAAGGCACCAGCGATTCCAGTTGGGAAGTAAGAGGCATTGCAACTCGCAGAGCTTGTGCTTTGTCCCGAACCCCAAATCTTAGTATTACCAACAAGGGTAAGGTCTTCCGAGAAATTATCATCTACAGGGAAATTGTATGAAACAGACGACAAATAGAGGCCAGACATTTCGACCCATGTTTGTGCGCTGCTGCTAGATTGACCAGCAGACTCAACGGCTTCATCCCAAATGCCTAGTTGAACGGTAGTTTTAGTATTTGAATCACATCTCTTAGCGAGTTGTGGGCCATTCGTTTGATCTGAAGTAGCTAAACAATAAAGTGGGATATATCCATCCGCGACCTTACTCATTGTTACTTCAATATCAGGGGTTCCCTCTACATTTTCGTAGATAGCAAGTTGTCCGAGTTCAAATACTTGTTCTAAATTGAACGTAGTAGTAATACCGCAAGACTGCACACCATGAGCGGCTGTCTTAACGCCAGTTGAACCAGAGCTATTCTTACCGAAGGAAACCTGTTGAATAGCATAATAGATTCTATTATTGGCCATTTAAACATCTCCTAATTTAAAAATTGGATTTAAGTTGTTCCACAAAGTTAATACACCATTCGATAAAATTAATCTAAAACAACTTCAAGAGTAGCTCTTACTGTTCCCTCGTGTAAACGAGCGTCATAAGATTCCATCTCTGTGATGTTCATAGCTGTAATTCTAGCCAATAAGTATCTATATTGTGAAGTATCTACAATATCGTCATAATTGAGAGGATCTCCCACCTTCATCCCTCGATAGTCAAGGGGATAGGCACCGCTATCAATTAGATTATCTGTTTTAAACAACCATAACTGGCTGTCTACTTGATAAGAAAGTATATCAACAAGCTGATTTCTCCACCATCTATTTTCACCCACAACATGAAAAACTACGTCTTGTTGAACTATTTGAGACAGGTCTCCAAGCTGATAAGGCTTGAATCTTCTCCGTGGAACTACCTCAAGTACAATCGCTGGCATTTGAACACGATGATTCGCCAATATCCCCCATGCACCTGACCCAGTTGAGGAGTAGTGTGTATCGTCAACTCTTAAAGAATCGTATTGGAGTTCGTCCCACCAAGGGGCTTCATCTGCAACGTACACCTGAACATTTCTATAACTATATTCCATTTTAACGGTATCCGAAGTAGAGATAGCATTATCAAAGACTATTCTACCAAGGGGATAATTATAATGATGTCCGTATGTTGCATCTCCAGTTCCATAAAAGGATCCGTTCACAGTAACTCCTGATATTTGTATGGGATCATAATCTGGATAAGAACTTCCAGTCTCCCATACCCAATCTTTTCTAGCACCCTCCCAGACTTGTCCGTCTGTATAGGAAGGGTCATTAACTAATCTAAGAGTATCAAAGGTTCCACCAAAGGCCCCTGAGGTGGGAATAGTTACATTACTCCACCCCCCAATCCCGAGAAGAGACCAATCTAAGAACCACTTCAGATTGTTTTCTATCTCTGAACTTAATAGAGTGTCTCCAATATTGGAAACCTTATTAAATTTAGCATAGGGTTCACAGGCCATGTTACAAAACCTTTGTTAATTCTTGTCTGACTATTATATCTATGTTGTCTTGGATTTCTGAAAGTGCGCGAGTAACAAAATTATCACTTTCTATACCAGCAATCGCAGCCGGAACTTTCCATCCTCCTCTTCTTTTAATCATTATCCCAAGACCTGTCCTACTATTTCCTCTTCTTGTTTTTCCACTGTATTCGTAGTTTGATACTATAACGCTTCCTCCTTCTAGCAAAAGCCACCTCAGCCACTCTAAGGTTTTTTGGCCCCTTCTGCCTACATAGGACATCTCTGCCTCTGCTAAATCTAGTACGTCTGCATAGTCTCTCTGTATTATGCCTATTTTTATAAGGGCAAGTCCTCCGACGTTCTCCGGAACAAGTGTCACAACAATATTACTAGCCCATTCGCTTATGATGGTATCCATACGAGAGGATGCTTCGTTTATTCCAAGTTCCCCCCTTACATCTGAGCCTACAATTGCTGCATACTCTGGACACGATGTTATTTTAACAATTACTATCTGCTGTATCTTCGCTTTGATTGCCTCTATTGCACGAGGAACTTTTTTTACTACTTGCTTGCTTATTTCTGCTGTCACGTTTTTAGAAAATTCAGAATAAAAATTATTTCCCAGCTCTACATTTAATCGAAAACCACGAGACATTATCCTACCCTCTTCCAAGTGCAAAGAACAAATTCACTGTCTCCCCACCCTATAGGCTCAGGCTCCGATGCTCTCTGAAATCTATGATTTGCATAGGCTGATATATCTGTCGCTACTTGTAATTCTTTTGCTCTTTTTAACTGAGGGGTGACTTCTTTTTTACCTATCGTCTGTATCAAGCCGTCTGGGTTGTTGACAGGGGTGGACATTTGTAAAAACTCTTTGTAATTAAAGATTACTCCAAGATGTATATTCTCTGTACTTATTACAGGCTTCTTACCTGCACTATTACATAATGGACAAACTCCTCCCATGGGGAAGGGGACGGCCCCTCCATTTTGATATCTATTAGAAGACTTTTTTCCAATAGGATCATAAATACAATTACTACAACTCTCCCATTTAGTAATACCGTAAGAAACAGTACACGGAATGGTGAGTGCGGTGTCTTCAAGCAATGCATCTATAGCATCGTTAAAGAGGTTTTTCATGTCGCTGGTTATAATTCCAGCAAAATAGTTCTTAGCCATTTTTAACAAGGCCCACATTGGGACTGACAAGGAGCACAGCCAGTATTGTTATTCTCAAAGTTTGTGTTTATAGTCCCTGTGGTGGGAAGGTTTGAAACATAAGAATCAATTCTATAGTTTGCCCCATATGCGTCAGTGCCAGCAGCAAGGGTTGCCTGAACCATTATAGTTCCCTCTTTGTGCTCTGTGCCTGCGCCTTTTGGTTGGAAAATCATTACCATTTTATCACCTTTTCTAAGTTAGTAGCCTCGGTTTCGATTCACATTCTCTGTGTCGGCTTCTCCCATTGAGCCTAACATGGAACGTGGGTCAAATTTATTTGATGCAAACGGGGACATAACCGCACGAATTATCTTCTTGCCCTCGTAGCTAAAGTTATATTGTTCCTTAAGTTCTTCAAAAGCCTTACATGGGCCCTGACTCAATAGTGTTGCTAGATGAGTGCCGTATGTAGAAGTATTCAAATGAGCCGGTCCAATCCTAGCGTTTACCCCTTGCAGCAAAGCGGCACTTCTAAAGTTCCCTTCGTCTGCTAAGCAAGAGGCCTTAAGTACCATAAAGGAAATGAACTCGTCACCATCTGCCGGAGGAGAGCTTACTCCCGGATCCGGAGAGATAGTATATGAAGCTACATTTACTGTGTAAGTAGTACTAAAATTAATTTCTAAAGGTAAAAAATAAGCGCTTGTAATTAAGAGCTCTTCTAGTCTTTGAGTACTATATCTTGTTTCACTAACTCCAGCATCATTAAGCATGGTGCGTAACATTAGTAAACTTGTATTTTGCCAGCTCATATTATCTATCCGTTACGTAAAGGATGCCGTCACCTTCTAGTATTGCGCTAGAAGAAGTTACAGCGAGGACTTCTAGTTTATAAGTATTACCTGTTGTTCCACCAGCAACCCAAAAAATCACTAGGCTATTCTTACTACTGACAGTGGACGATTCAATTCCAGAAGAGGTTATCGTTAGGTCTGATGTAGACCCATCGATTTTCTCTGAAGCAACACTAGTGATAGTACTTATCGTTTCACTTGTATCGAGCAGATTGTTAAACTCCATACCGAATTTTCTTGTCTCGGAAGGTTGTTTAACAAGTCTTTGGTTTGATAAAATTCCCATTTTTGTACCTTATGTGTGTTCGTTCTATAATAAATTACACCAATTAGCTTGGCAGTACCCACGTAGAAGTTCCAACTTTTGCTGGTATTGTCCACGTAGAAGCCCCGACGTCTACTGGTATAATCCAAGTAGTGGACCTTGATGGGGCTGTCCATATAAATATTTTTGCGTCATTCGTTCTTACTGTCGCATTTGCCAGTATATCAACAATAGCACTAAGCTCTGCACTAGCCCCACCTAGAGTGAGAGTTCCGTCCGCTGTTAGTATAGCAACGCCCTCTATGGATGCTGTGTCTTCTAATTTTAGCCCTGCCTTTGCCTCTATTACAGCAATAGCATCAAGTAGAGAAACCCCCTCTACAAGATTAATACCTAAGGAAGAAAAGGTATCTGTTGAAAATGGAAGTGAAGAAAACATTTACACCTCTAAAAATAATAAAAAGGCTGCATTGGTTGTTGATGACGCCACTGGAGGAAGGCTAGTTGTAAACTGAAAACATCCCGCGTCCCAATCTACAGCAACACTATTTCTGTCGAAACCATTCAAGTCAATATTCACTCCGACAGGAGTAGTTACCAAGTCTTCGCTTACCCCTATTGCAGCGGAACCTGTCTTTAGTCTGAGAAAATCTGTAGCTGTCGCGGTGCTATACTCTTCAAAAGTATCAGCTAGAACCGCACTATTAACACTATTAGACCCAAATGCTGAGTTTGCCGAAGTGTCACTCCCAACATTATAATCTGAGCTACCAGAGACTCCTCCGTCGCTAAGATAACAGGCGGCGGGGGCTCCAGTGACAGTCATTACTAAATTATTCTTTACTAAATGATCCGTATCTCCAGTACGAATACCATTGGCGCCATCAGCTCCAGTGTTAGTAATCTTATAAACTGTGTTATTATAGCACCCGACTGCATCTGAGCCTTGACTCAAATTTATTGCAAAAGCCCAGTCTCCATCGTCGGTTATGTTGTAGACCATGTTGTTCATAATATATCCACGTCCACTAAATCTTATAGGGTTAAGATTATTGGCATGGTTAGACATACTGTGAAATATATTGTTTGTAATATATACATCCGCACCCTCATAATCATCCTCACCTACGTCTACCCCAATGTTACCGGTGAAACTGCTAAAATCAAACTCTATCCACGATAGGGTCCATTTGCTCGGGGTATCCTCTATGGATACATACGTTATCTCTATAACTTCTTCATTGGCGGTAGGCTTCCACACAACCCCATTCCCAATTACCCCTAGGTGTCTATCTGCTTCATATGCTGTGAGTGTAACGTCGGTTGGCTGAGCGTTAGCAGGATATGTGCCTGTGTCAGTAAAATCTGAATCAGCGTGCATCTCTCCAACTATATCGTTGCTTCCGTCGTATAAGTTACCTCCGTAACTACAGGGTTGAGAACAAAGGCTATCATTAAATAAAGTTACTGTCGCAAACCATCGCTTAAAGGTTCCACTTGCTTGTTCATACTCTTCGTTAACCAAATTGCAGGGAGATTCAGACCCCATCATGCTATCATCGGTAATATATTTAAGTGTATAGGTACTACCACTTATGGCAGTCAAAAGAAAGAAATAGTTTCCGAAGTTATTATTGTCATATGAAACATACATATCTCCAACGGCCACATCGCTACTTGGAGTAGATGTAAAGGTTACATCCCAAGGCCCACTCTCAGCACAACTACTGGGAGTTACCGTAGATATATTTTGATTAGAGCCTATACTTACTGTTGTTATAGCCATGTTTCAACTACTATCCCTTCTGCGACCTTATCAAGATTCACACTGTCAAGTATGCTCATGTCATTAAGAGATAGCTTTCGGAGGTCGCTAATTTTACCGGGACTTCTAGTATCTTCAATTGATATTCCTAGTGAATTACTTATGTCCCAGTAAGGAACTTGCCATTTTCTTCTTGCAACAAGTTCAGATGGCTGCTCTTCGGTTTCTGGAGTTCTTACAGAGTCTACTCTTGAGAAACATGTATCATTAGAAAGAGAGTGTCTTGCGGCAGTCCCAAAGCTGTCTCCGCAGCAACTTATAACCAAGTAGTCTCTCTGTGTGCGACCTCCAAGTGGATATAGAGAATGGTCTGCCTTTAAATAATCACTACCAGCCTCTATGTCCTGCCAAATGTCATCAATCATTTGCTGTTCATTAATACTGATAATAGACTGTTCATACCAAGTCTCTAGTCCTTGCTGAACACCAAAAATCTTGTGCTTGGGATTCGATAGATGAGAACTAATGTACTCAGAGGCTTCGATGAATTCACCATTAGCATTAGGACTCCCGTTTATTACGCTAACCTCATTGGTCAAAAGGTTCGTCTTCTCGACATCATTAGTATTGACACGAACCAACTTGTATCTATGAGATCTTGCCATGTACTTCTCTAGGAGGGTTTCAGGGTCTCTTAAACCAGCATTATTAAAAGAAAAGTTCTTGGGGTTGCAAATCATTTGAGCATGACATAAGTATGTCTGATTATCAGAAAAAGACTGGATTATATCTCCGTCCTGATACTGCTTTTGATCAGCCCCACTTGAAGAAGTCCTGATTACTATTTCCATTAGATTATCCTTATTGTATGTTTGACCCTATAACAAAGCCATCAAACAAGCCTGTCTCAACTGCTACAAAACCATAGAAATCTGCCTTTCCACCATAATAGGTTCCGGTGGGTGCGGTTCCTCCCTCTGCCCATTTGATCTGCTCTCCCATTGCCCATGTTACCGTATTAGTTCCTCCAGAATCTTGTTCCGTTCTAAGCGTAAATTTTTGTCCTTTAGTCACGTTCTGTGTGAGGAACCTAGTATTTGTTGTTAAGACATAATTGAAGTTTGACCCTAGAGACAAATCAAGATATGTATTTGCTGTGGAATTTCCAGATATTAGCGGCGTTACTATACCAGAAGCGGTTGCTATGGAAACATTTATGTCCTGATGGCCGTCTTGAACCACTGCTCCCGTAGCAATCAGGTTAGCAGCCGTAGCGACCCCTGTGGATTCGATTGTCGAAATGCGTGCCTGAAGAACATTGCCAGTCGTCACGCTATTGCTGTATAAAGTTCCGCCTGTGGAGGCTAAGTTAGCAGCCGTAGCGACCCCTGTGGATTCGATTGTCGAAATGCGTGCCTGAAGAACATTGCCAGTCGTCACGCTATTGCTGTATAAAGTTCCGCCTGTGGAGGCTAAGTTAGCAGCCGTAGCGACC
>Ga0315328_10000315_pt1 | contig 20819 bp, 20 predicted proteins | sample M120032315metaG_FD_203462 | JGI IMG/M metagenome (GOLD analysis project Ga0315328, IMG submission 203462) | Ammonia-oxidizing marine archaeal communities from Monterey Bay, California, United States - M1 200m 32315 | ecosystem: Environmental > Aquatic > Marine > Intertidal zone | place: USA... | reverse complement strand
AGGATTATGTTCTTTCCTTAACATCATTTTTTTTTCATTTGTAAGTTCTAAGGCCGATCTATCATAAATAGGGGGCTTTCCCATATTTAGTAATTTTTTCCGCTTTAAGTCCAAATCAGTTGGAGACTCAAAGCATTCATATAATTTATCACTTTTCTTTAACTGTTCTGCTGCGGAAACATACCTGTCTAATCTTTTGGATTGTTGCTCCTCAAGATCCCAAGTCAGTCCCAGCCAGTCAAGATCATATTTTATCGCATCAATATATTCTTGTTTTGATCTTTCAGGGTCTGTATCGTCTAATCTTAAAATGAATTTACCATTGTTTTGTCTAGCAATTAAAAAATTAAACAAAGCTGTGCGTAGGTTACCTACATGAAGAAAGCCTGTCGGAGAAGGTGCAAAGCGAGTAACGTTCATTATATGCCTTTTAAAGTTGGTAATCTGATAATGCCGTATCAGCTCACCTAAATCCTGTCGAGTTTAAAAATCACTTTAAAGGATCAAAATTATTTACTAAAATATTTTTGAATTAACTTTTATCTCGCCACTGATTAACTATCGGGTACCTTCTATCCAACCAAAATGCACGCCGAGAAAGTTTTGTTCCAGGAGCTGATTGGTATCTTTTATACTCAGATATATAAATTAAATGTTCGATTTCTTTTACAATTTTCCGATCGAAACCCATATTCACGATTTCTGCCACTGATTTTTCATCGTCGATAAAACCTTTCAAAATCGAATCAAGGATATCATAATCAGGCAAGCTATCTTCATCTTTCTGATTATCACGTAGTTCAGCCGACGGCGCTTTATTCAACACTGATCCGTTTATCAACTCAGTATTTGGACCACGCATCCATGGGCGATGGTTTGAATTTCTCCATTTAGAGATCTCAAATACCCGAGTTTTATATAAATCTTTTAGTGGGTTATACCCACCTGACATGTCCCCATAAATTGTTGCATATCCAACTGCTACTTCAGATTTATTTCCCGTGGTTAAAAGCATCTCACCAAATTTATTAGACATGGCCATTAGTAACAAACCACGCAATCTTGATTGAATATTTTCTTCAGTTATATCGTGATCAAGACCCTCAAAAAGACCAGATAGTACATTTTTTACACCACTCTGTGGTTCAGAAATGGATACATTATTTAAAGTACATTTTAAATTTTCTGCTATCTTAGTAGCATCGTCCAAAGAACTATCAGAAGTGTATTCAGACGGTAGCATCACACATCTAACATTTTCAGAACCTAAAGCATCAACCGCAATAACTGCGACCAATGCGCTATCAATCCCTCCAGAAAGACCTAATAGCACTTTTTTAAAACCTGTCTTGGATACATAATCCTTTAAAGTTTCAACCATAGTGCGATAATCAAGTTCTAACTGTTGAGGAATTTCCTCTAAAATACCCTTTTCAGCAAACCATTTACCATCAACCTTTTTGAAATCAATTTTTTGAATTACTTCATCATAAGCTGGCATCTGCATTGCTAATTCTCCCCTTGGATTTAAAGCAAAACTCATACCATCAAAACCTTGATCATCCTGGCCCCCTACCATATTTATATAAACCAATGGGATACCATTCTCTATTACCCGTGCAATCATTACCTGGAGCCGTTCCTCTCTCTTATCTCTCCAATATGGCGAGCCATTTGGCACAACAAATATTTCTGCACCGCTTTCCACTTGAGCTTCACATACATCCTGATGCCACGCGTCCTCACAGATAGGAAAACCAATACGAACACCATCAACATTGTATGGCCCCGAAATTGGTCCTTCAGAAAAAAATCTTTTTTCATCAAATTCATTATCATTTGGTAAAAAATGTTTTTTTATTATCGTTTCAATTTTTCCATTTGCCAAAATATAATATGCATTAAATAGTTTTTCACCATCCCAATAAGGAGCTCCCAAACCTACACTAGGTCCAGATTTAAACTCTAATGCCAATACGTCAACTAATCGCATGAGCTCGGTGATAAAAGCAGGCTTTCGAACCAAGTCTCCCACTTGATAACCAATCAAAAACATTTCAGGAAATGCAACTAAATTTGCATTCATTTCTTTTGCTTCTTGAAATACAAGCCGAACCTTTTTTGCATTTCCTTCCAAATCTCCAGCTCTTGGATTAAGCTGAGCTACTACTAGTCGAAATGAGTTTTTCATTTTTTAAACCTTAAAATAACTTTTACCCTAATTTAATCATTAGAGTGAAAATATAAAAGACTTCAAATTAAAAAGGATTGTCAGAAAAAGTTTGAGCAACTAAAGTCTTAGTTAATTAATTACTAAACCAAAGAAATAATTTTCAATTTGAAAGAAAATGATGGCATTTAAAAAAATTCTAAAGGTCAGTTTTATTTTGGCCTTCACAGTAGCAGCAAGGCTAAATGCTGAAACTTCAGATAATAGTATTCAATATGAAACTGGTGGTTATTACGAAGGTGAATTTAAAGATGGCAAACGCCACGGAATTGGCTCTTATGAGCTTCCGAACGGATACAAATATACGGGCGACTGGGTAAATGGAGAAATATTTGGTCATGGTGAAGCTCAATATCCCAATGGATCAACCTACAAAGGAACTTTTTTAGATGGAAAACCAGATGGCTTTGGAACAATACTTTTTTCAAATGGCGGGGCTTATGAGGGAAGCTGGCTTGGAGGAAACATTACAGGTGCTGGAAAAGCTACATATGCGAATGGATTAATTTATATTGGAGAATTTAAAAATGCCAAACATCATGGAAATGGCATTCTAACTGATACCAAAAATTATAAATATCAAGGCACTTGGGTAAATGGAGAAAAAACCGGAACTGCGAAGATTAACTATTCTGACGACGCCATTTATGAAGGTGATGTGCAAAATGGGTTAAGAAGCGGCTTTGGTAAATTATCTTTGCCCTCCGGTATTGTCTACCAAGGTAATTGGGCAAACAACCAAATTACAGGATTAGGTATTATTATAGGAGCTGATGGCGACGAATATGATGGTAATCTAGAAAATGGGGAAAGATCCGGACAAGGTAAACAAACCTATGTTGGTGGTGAAATTTACGTAGGGGGATTTTTAAATAATCAAAGAAATGGTTTTGGAAAGTTAGATAATCCCAACGGATATCATTATGAAGGAAATTGGAAAAATGGATTCAAAAATGGATTAGGTATAATTAATTATCCAGATGGATCAAAATACAGTGGTGATTTCCAAAATGACCTCGCACACGGCAAAGGGGAAATTAAATATGCTGATGGCGGGGTATATAATGGCGACTGGGTGGCTGGAATTATAGAAGGTCTTGGTGCTGCATATTATGTGAATGGCTTGATATATGAAGGCCAGTTTCTTGGAGGGAAATCTCATGGAAAAGGTACAATGACCTACAATAACGGGAACGTATATACAGGCGATTGGAATACAGGGTTAAAAAGTGGTGCTGGCATCGCTACATATACCAACGGTACTGTTTATACTGGAGATTTCCTTGAAGGAATGAGGCATGGAATCGGAAAAATATTGATGGAGAACGGTTTTGAGTACAGTGGGCAGTGGCTGCAGGGTGAAATTGAAGGTGATGGAACTGCAAAATACGAGAATAACGACATTTATATCGGTACTTTTGTTAAAGGCAAAAGACATGGAAAAGGGAAGATGTTTTACTTCAAAGGTCAAACAGTAGAAGGCGAATGGAATAACGGCAGACCTGTTTCAAATTGATTTTTATCGCTTGCTAACATTTAACCACTTGAATGAATCATGATTCAAACTTAAATGATTATTATGGAAATAACTCATCAACTTATAGACCCATTCGAGAGGTCGATAAACTATCTTCGCGTATCAGTTACAGACAGATGTGATTTCAGATGCGTTTATTGTATGTCAGAAAATATGACATTTTTGCCAAAAAAAGAGTTACTAACCTTAGAAGAGCTCGATCGACTTTGCACAATATTTGTAAACCAAGGAATTCAAAAGCTTCGAATAACTGGTGGTGAACCATTGGTTAGACGTGGAATTATGGATTTTATTCAATCAATATCCAGACATTTAATATCTGGTGCTTTGAAGGAATTAACTCTCACCACAAATGCATCACAATTAGAAAGATTTGCGGAAAAGTTAGTTGATTGCGGTGTAAAAAGAATAAATGTATCGCTCGATACTATAGATCCAGATCGGTTTGCAAAAATTACTCGTTGGGGGCGTTTACCGCAAGTTTTAAGAGGTATAGAAGCTGCTCAAAATGCTGGTTTGCGTGTTAAAATAAATTCTGTAGCGTTGAAAAATATTAATGAAGACGAGCTCTTTACGCTCACTAAATGGTGCGCTGATAAAGACATGGACCTGACCTTTATTGAAGTTATGCCCATGGGTGATATCGGTAATGAAAATAGATTAGATCAATACTGGTCACTAAGGGATTTAGAACAAGAGCTTTCTAAAAAATTCACAATAATAAATCTGAAAGAAAAGACTGGTGGTCCAGCTCGCTATATAAAATTAAAAGAAACAAATCAGAAAATTGGACTGATCACACCACTAAGTCATAATTTTTGCGAAAGCTGCAATAGAGTGCGTTTAACATGCACAGGGCGACTACACCAATGCTTAGGGCAAGAAGATGAAGCCGATATGCGTTTGGTCTTGAGAAACAATCCAAACAACGATTTCCCAGTAATTCAAGCGATACAACGCGCGATTGCTTTAAAACCTAAAGGTCACAATTTTGATTATAGCAGAAAAAAGATTGCTGGAAGTATAAGCAGACATATGAACCACACTGGTGGTTAACTGAATCCAATTAAAAAAAATTGACTTATCAACTTACGGTTATGGTGATTAAATGAGTAAAATATACAAAACAGAATCTGAGTGGAAAGAAGAGTTGTCAGATATTGCTTTCGACGTAACCCGCAAAGGTGGAACTGAAATGGCTTTTTCAAACGATAACTTCCCCAAAACTCCTGCTTATTTTAAATGCATTTGCTGTAAAGAGATACTGTTTAACTCAGTTCATAAATTTGAAAGTGGTTCTGGTTGGCCAAGTTTTTTTAAACCCGAGAATGCATCAAAAATAGTGGAAGAAGAGGATAATAGTTGGATAATGAAGCGGACTGAAATAATTTGTGCAACCTGTGATGCGCATTTGGGTCACGTATTCCCCGATGGCCCTGACCCTACTGGATTAAGGTATTGTGTAAACGGCGCTGCTCTAGAGCGAGAAGAGAAATGACTGCCCTACTCTAATGCAGTAATAGGATCATAGTTCCCAGCAGAATTTAAAATTTGCCTTATTAGACCAATACCTTTTATTCCGCTGTCTGTGACACGCCTTGATAAAACCACAACATCTTGATCATCCAATTGGAAGATTTCTACATTTTCCAATGTTCCATTTTTTAAAAAACTAATCGCCACTAATTTCCGAGCAACTATTTCTGGAGGTCGATACGAAAAATATCTAACTTTAGTAGACAAATAAAACCATTTATCGTCATCAACTAACCCAATTGTTGACGGTGGCCCAAACATTTTTTTAACACTTTGTTTGGAATCTTTTCCAATTAACAATTGTTCAACTTCAGTCTTTGAAGGTGTATGTCCATGATTCTTAAAAGTAGCAGAACAACCTGTTAGTAAGATAATCGCACAGAAAAAACAAATTTTCCTTAATTGAAAAAACTGATCCGTCATAATATTCCTAAAAAGTTTTCTAAAATGTTGCGATCATTAGAGAACATATATAAAATAATGGCTGTATTCAATAACATAATCACAGAAAGAAAATAGACGTTGAAAGAGATCTCAAAGAAACTTTCCTATATATCAAAGATAGGAATATACGGTTTAGAAACTGAAAAAAAAATAGAGTTTACTCTATCATTTAACGATAATGAACTAGTGCAAATAAAGAAGGGTCTCAATTTAATATCTATAAGAAAAACGAGTATGTCTGGAAGAATAATAGCAACAGCAGCGAACCAATGGCATTTAAAGGCTAAAATCGGCGCCACTATCGTTCAAGAAAGCGTCCTATCATTAAAACCAGTTACTACTCGAATTGATGATAGTGTAGATAGACGTATAATAAAGGGCCGTGACAATGCAGTTCAGAAAAGTGAACTTGAATTGAACGAAGATCATTTCATTGAACATGAATTAGATTTAGGTGCAATTTTTTTTGAAAGTATTGCCTTGTCGATCCCTATATTTCCAAAAGAAAAAGGGGAATCTTTTGAAGATAAGATATTTACAGCAAAAGGGATAGATCCACTTACTGATGATAGAATATCTCCATTTTTTATTCTAAATAAATTAAAAGAAAAGGATCAGAGCGAATAAAACTGTAAAATAGGGGTTGCACTGATCAAATTTAATAGTATTTGTACCCTTCTGTTTAATTTATATTAAACTTTGATTGCAGTTTTTATAATTACATCTTAAGTAAGACAAAGTAGTCCACACAAACTAAGGTGTGCAAATAGAGGTTGAGACATGGCTGTACAGCAAAATAAAGTAACACGTTCGCGTCGTAACAAGCGCCGCAGTCACGATTCACTGATTGCAGTAAATCCAAATGAATGTAGCAACTGCGGTGAATTAAAAAGGCCTCACCATGTGTGTGGGTCTTGTGGGCACTATGCAGATGCTGAGATTGTCTCAATGGTGGAAGACATCGATTTAGATGAAGACGCTGCATAGAAAACTTTTAGGTAAGACGTATGTCGCCTTCTAATGGTGTAGATAGATCAAAAACACCTCTTGTGATCTCTATTGATGCAATGGGGGGTGATAAAGGGCCAAGGGTGGTTATAGACGGGATCGTCAAATCACTACAAAAATACCCAAGCACCTATTTTATCGTCCATGGCGACAAAGATAAACTTAATAAGCTGATCAATAATCAAAAAACCATTTCAACAAAATGTACTGTAGTGCATTGTGATGACGTCGTTACAATGGATGATAAACCAAGTAATGTCATAAGGAACGGGGCTTCTACCAGTATGTGGTCTACCATTGAATCTGTTCGAAATAAGAAAGCGTCAATAGCAATTTCCTGTGGAAACACTGGTGCTTTAATGGCTTTATCGATGGTACGTTTGCGTAAATTACCAGGCGTTATTCGCCCAGCTATTGCCTGCTTATGGCCTTCTAAAAATAAAAATGGCTTAAATATTGTCTTAGATGTTGGAGCGGATGTTAAGGCTGACGCAATAGATCTTTCACAATATGCCTTAATGGGAGCATCTTACGCAAGAAATGGTTTGAATATAAAACAGCCAAGGGTTGGACTTCTTAACGTTGGAACTGAGGAACACAAAGGTCGACCAATAATAAAGCAAGCCTATGAATTAATTAATGATAACGCTTCTGAAGGTAATTATGAGTTTATCGGTTTTATTGAAGGAAGTGATATTCCATCTGCTAAGGTTGATGTGATTGTTACAGACGGATTCACTGGAAATATAGCATTGAAGACTGGTGAAGGAACCGCTAAATTAATTAGAGAAAGATTATCGTTAGTGTTTAAAAATAACTTTTTATCACTTATTGCTGCATTTCTGATATCAAAAAAACTACAAAAATTTGCTGATGGGATCGACCCAAGGCGCGTTAACGGCGGAGTGTTTCTGGGACTTAATGGAACAGTTATTAAATCACATGGAGACGCAGACTCTACTGGCGTTGCTGCGGCGGTAGAATTAGCTATCAGACTTACAAAATCTGGATTTAATGAACGACTCGCCGCTAGGGTTGCATCGGCTAGAAAAGACGAAACAAATACCATAAAAAAGATCGAAGAGGCAAGTTAGTATGAGTATAAAACGTGCCGTACCCATAGGTATAGGACATTACTTGCCAAGCAGAATAGTTGAAAATAAAGAATTTGAAGAATCTCTAGATACTTCAGATGACTGGATAAAAGCAAGAAGTGGGATTGAACGAAGACACTTTGCTGCGGATACAGAATTGACATCAGACCTCGGGTTTTTAGCTGCACAAAGTGCATTAAAAAATGCAGCGTTAAACGCCAATGAAATTGATGCTCTTATAGTAGCAACTTCCACCCCTGATCTGACATTTCCATCTACGGCGACAAAAATTCAATATCAACTGGGGATGAATACTGGCTTTGCATTTGATATCCAGGCTGTTTGCGCTGGATTTGTTTTTGCTTTGGCGAACGCAAATGCACTGATACTTTCAGGCCAAGCAAGAAAAGTTATGATCATTGGTGCAGAAACTTTCTCAAGAATTATGAATTGGAAAGATCGTTCTACTTGCGTATTATTTGGTGATGGAGCTGGAGCATTAATACTGGAAGCGCAAGAAGGAAATGGAGATAATAAAGATAGGGGTATTATAGCCACTGATTTAAATTCTGATGGTGGTTATAGAGATATTTTATATGTGGATGGAGGTGTATCTAAAACTCAATCAAGTGGCGTTTTAGTTATGGAAGGTAAAGAAGTCTATAAGCATGCCGTAGTAAAATTAGCGCAAACCGCAGATACTGTCCTAAGTAAAGCTAAAATAGAGACAAAGGATATAGATTGGGTAGTTCCACACCAAGCTAATCTGAGAATAATTAAATCTACAGTTCAGAAACTTGGAATTGATATGAACCGCGTAATTGTAACAGTTCAAAATCATGGAAATACCTCAGCTGCATCAATCCCTTTGGCTTTATCAGTAGCCAATCAAGAAAATAAAATTAAAAAAGGTGACCTTTTGTTAACTGAGGCTATCGGCGGTGGATTAGCATGGGGCTCTGTGTTAGTACGATGGTAAGATTATATTAAACGTATCAATCAGTTAAGGTTGACAGATCAACTATTTTTTTCTTAATGTTAACACATAACTTGGGGGAGTTAACTTAAATGAGCACAAAAACTCTGACACGAATGGACTTGAACGAAGCACTTTTTAGAGAAGTTGGGCTTTCTAGAAATGAAAGCGCAGATCTGGTGGAAAGTATCTTAAATCATCTTTCTGATGCTTTGGTGGCTGGAAATACAGTTAAAATATCATCTTTTGGCACTTTTAAGGTATGTAACAAAACGCAACGAATAGGCCGAAACCCAAAGACAGGGGAAGAGGCAGTAATTACACCGAGAAGAGTTTTATCATTTCGTCCATCCCATCTCATGAAAGAACGCGTTTCAGCCGGCAATAGCGACTAAGTCATATAATATGAAAAAATCAGCGGAAGCATTCAGAACTATAGGTGAAGTAGCCAGTTGGCTAAATACTGAAACTTACGTGTTGAGATTTTGGGAAAGCAGGTTTAACCATATCAAACCAGTGAAAAGAAATGACGGCCGTAGATATTACCGTCCCAAAGATATGATAATAATTGGGGGTATAAAAACGTTACTACACAAAGATGGCTTGACTATTAAAGGTGTGCAAAAAATATTACGGGAAAAAGGTGTAGAGTACGTGTCGTCGCTGTCACCACCACTAGACAGTGAACTACCAAACATTAGTCCACCAGCATCAACAAAGGCAACTGATACTGAGAAAAATTTGTTAAAAACTCAAGATGGACAATTATTAGAACCCAGCTTTGAAAAGCCTGTGGATTCTGATCTGAGCATAGCAGAGTTTTCGACTACTCAATCTCATGGTATAAATAACAACAAAGACCTTGCTCATGTTGTTAAAAGGTTAAAAATACTAAGAGATAAAATTCAAAACGAAATTGAAAATAGTTTTCATAATTAATGGAAAAATTTCTCTCAGCTATTGCTCATCGTTAAAAAAATGCGGATATACAAATATCGGGCTATAGCGCAGTTTGGTAGCGCGTTCGTCTGGGGGACGAAAGGTCGTAGGTTCAAATCCTGCTAGCCCGACCAAAGAATGCGCATTTGCGCTTTAAATGTATTACCCTTATTGGGTCAACTAAAGAGATGGATTATGACTAATGTGATTGAAGGCGTGCTTCCATCTCAATCTATTCAAAAGATGATCAAGTGTGGCGAAATTAGTGCTAGCGAAGCAGCAATTGAATCTTCCCAGGTACAACCAGCCAGTCTCGATTTAAGGCTTGGTTTAGTTGCATATCGTGTACGGGCATCATTCCTAACAGGGAAGAACTTTACTGTTAATGATAGGTTGCAAGAATTTAAAATGCACAAAATAGATTTGGCCAAAGGAGCAATATTAGAAAAAGGATGTGTTTATATAATACCTTTAATGGAATATTTAAATCTTCCAAAAAATGTAACAGCTGCTTCAAATGCCAAAAGTTCAATTGGTCGATTAGATCTTTTGACTCGAGTAATTACAGATAATGGAATAGAATTTGATCGCATAAATAATGGTTATAAAGGCCCTCTATATGCAGAAATATGTCCCAGATCATTTTCTGTTTTAGCGCGACCAAAACAACGTTTAAATCAAATTCGTTTTAGAATCGGCAAATCGATCATAAACGATGATGGTTTAAAAAAAATGCATGCTTCAGATCCGTTAGTTAACGGTGAGGCATTTATAGATGATGGTTTAGGTTTTTCAGTAGATTTAAAACCAAAAGAGAACAAGCTAGTAGGTTTTGTTGCTAAACCACATACAGATATAATAGATTTAGACAAAATTAATTATTATAGTCCAAATGATTTTTGGCAATCAGTGGAAACTTCCTCCGGGAAAATAATCTTAGATCCAGGCGCATTTTATATTCTTGTTAGTAGAGAAGCGGTGAACATTCCATCTAACTGCGCAGCAGAAATGGCTCCATATATAGCAATGATTGGAGAGTTTAGGGTTCATTATGCTGGCTTTTTTGATCCAGGATTCGGCAATAAAGAAGCAGGAGGCATAGGCTCACGTGGTGTCTTAGAAGTTAGATGTCATGAATCACCATTTGTGCTTGAACATGGCCAAAATGTTGGACGATTGATTTATGAAAAAATGATAGAAAAACCAAATATCCTTTATGGGCAAGATTTAAAGTCTAATTATCAAGGGCAAGGTTTAAAACTATCTAAACATTTTAAAAGCGTCAGATAACGTTAGTCTTCTTCGCTAAACATATCAGATTGTTCTACATCTTCTAGTTCTTGCTCTCCAATTTTATTATCAAATGATACACCTGGCGGCAATCTGCTCTCTAAAAGCCCCGCCGCTCGTAATTCTTTTAGACCCGGTAAATCTCTTAAAGATCCAAGTCCGAAGTGATCTAGAAAAGTTTGTGTAATTGTAAATGTTATTGGTCTTCCCGGAGTAGTTCGGCGGCGGCCTAAACGAACCCATTCTATTTCCATTAAAAGATCTATAGTTCCTCTACTAACAGTAACACCTCGGATTTCCTCAATTTCCGCACGGCTAACTGGTTGGTGATATGCTATTATAGATAAAGTTTCGATTGCCGCTCGACTCAATTTTCGTGTCTCCACGCTCTCACTTTGCATTAAAAAGCCCAAATCTGACGCTGTACGCAGAACCCATGCTTCACCAATTCTCTTTAAATTCACTCCACGCTTCTCATAAAGCAGCTTAAGATTATTGAGCGCAGGTATTGGCTCACAACCATGAGGCATACGTTTTAAAAACTCTTGAATTGTCACTGGTTCCTTTGTAGCAAACAAAATAGCTTCCACCATTCTTTCTTGATCATCCATTGGTGGCACTTGAAAAAGACCTTTTTCCTTTTCTTGGTTCATTTACTCAACCTTCTTTCGTAATTTTATAGATGAAAAACTATCATTTTGTTCCAGCTCAATCAATCCGTGCTTTGCCAATTCAAGTGCAGCCGCAAATGTAGATGCTGTTGCGGATCTTAGCCGTTTAGGGTCAATGTCCCAACCTTCTGGCAAAAATGAACTAAGATCTGACCAAATTATTGCATGCCCTATAAGACTTCTCATTCTATCTAGAGCTTGCTCCATGGTTAAAATTGAATCTCTTTCAAAGACAAATGGTTTAAATTCATCTTTGGTTTTAATTCGTGCGTATGCTTGCATCAAGTCAAGTAAATTAGCCTGATAGGTAATATTTTTAGTACGTTCAATATTTTCTTCGATCCCGCGAGAAAAAAAATTACGTCCTAATTGATCTCGTGCCAAAAGTTTGGCTGCATATTTTCTCATTGCTCCCAATCTCTCCAATTGAAATGCTAAAAATGCAGCCAACTCTTCTCCTGAAGGACCCTCATCAGACGGGTCAGGAGGTAATAACAATCGTGATTTTAAGAAGGCAAGCCACGCGGCCATTACCAAATAATCAGCCGCAAGCTCAATACGCAATTCTTTTGCCTCTTTTATGAATTTTAAATATTGTTCGGCTAACATAAGTACAGAGATTTTGCGTACATCTACTTTTTGTGATCGCGCTAATGTCAATAAAACATCTAATGGACCCTCATACCCGTCGACATCAACTATTAATGAGTCAATCACTTGTCCTTCATTAAAATTTGTTTCAAGCCAACTTTCCTCAACCATTGATACGATTTTCCTTTATAGCTTACATTAAACTAATATTATCAATTATTACGTCATATTCATTTATAAGTTTTTGGATGTCGATACTAGAAGAAGTTTTTCGTTTTCTGAGAACCATATCGGAGAATTTATTTCTTTCAGGACTTAAAGAACCACAAAACTGCGAAATCTCATCCATTTCAGCCATATTACCATTACTGTGTAATATTAGGTCGCAGCCTGCTTTCAAAGCCTTTTTAACTTTATCTTCAAAAGTACCAGTTAATGCTTTCATAGACAAATCATCAGTCATCAATAGCCCATTAAATTTTAATTCTGTACGAACAATTTCTATAATTTTCTTTGACTGTGTTGCTGGAAGTTTATTATCTAAATCTTCATAAAGAATATGCGCAGTCATACCTAGCGGAATATCATTCAAATTCTTAAAAACTACAAAATCTGACTTAGATAAATCGTTTCTGGTCGCGCTAATTTTTGGCAAGTCAAGATGGCTATCAACTTTGGCCCTACCATGACCAGGTAAATGTTTTAAAACTGGTAAAACTCCAGATTCAAGTAACCCACTAGCACAGGCTTTAGCTGCCCTAATCACAACATCAGGAGTTTTTCCATAACATCTATTTAATAATACACTATGAGTAAAACTATTTGCCAGATCTCCAATTGGCGCACAATTTACATCAATTCCTACCGTTTTCAGCTCTTCCCCAATAATTCGATACCTTAGCCACATAGCTCGATCGCTTAATTCTTCTGGCACAAGCGACATTTGTTCCATAGCCGGCATCCAGCTTCGCCAATGGGGTTTACTTAACCGTTCAACACGGCCACCTTCCTGATCAATAAGGATAGGAATATCACGTCCAACTGTATTCCTTATAGAATCTGTTAATGCTCTTAATTGAGTGGGGTTTTCAATATTTCTCTTAAAAAGTATGAAACCCCAAGGATTTACTGAAGAAAAGAACTTTACTTCTTCTCGTTTTAACACCAATCCGCCACAGCCAAATATCACTGATTTGATCATTACTTTGCCCTCATGGGTAAGCAAGTCTGTAAAACCTCTCTAAAAAGATGGCAGAAATTTCTACTTTCTCCTAAACTTGAAAAGCCAATAACCGTTAACCTATAAGAACTATTACCACCAATATTTGCATTTTGTATTATTCGTTTTTTATTTTTAAAAATTGAACTATTATTAATCATTAAATCTGACCACGCTTTGCGCGCCTCCTGTTTCGTGGAATAGAACCCTAATTGAACAAGATTAGCTCCAGACTTTAAACCAACTTCATTAATTTCTATAATTTTATCTAAAGATTGATTGCGATAGAATTTTCTGATTGTTGGGACTATTGAAACAATCACTGCGAGAGATGATATATCTTCCAGTGTACTTATTATTTCTTTGATATTTTCTTCATCTACATTGTTATTATTTAATGCTGGAACTGGGGATTCACTTGTCGGCTCACTATCTTCGACAATTGAGATATTAACATCTTTTTCTATCAATTTTATGGGCTCTGGGGCTAATATTATTCGTGTAGCGGTACTTTGCGCTGAACCTTGCTCTTGGACATTATTCACAGATAAACCTTGATAATTAACAATTTGCCCACCTGGTTCCTCTGAAACGACTCTAAAATCTTTAATTTTTGCTTTTACCACAGGTATTTCAGCATTATCACTAACGTTAAGACTAAAACCCCAAATTATAAGAATAATTAAAATTACGATTGATAATAATGCACCGGCCCAGCTCACTATCAACTTAATCACTCTAATAAATACGGTCGGTTCTTCGTTATCTTGCCTGTAAGGCATTACCATACCTCAATAAGTCTAGTCATTTTGTCAAAATAATTAATTCTTATGGTTTATCTTAACGCATTTCTTCCATCGGTTTCACACCAAGGATACTCAAGCCATTTGAAATAACAATGGCTACGCTTCTCGCTATAGCAATTTTAGAGTGAGATTGCTTAACATTTTTTTCATCAATAAATCTTAAAGAAGGTGTATCTTTTCCCTGACTCCAAAACACATGAAACTCTGAAGCTAATTCGTATAAATAAAACGCTATTCTATGAGGCTCATTATGTTTCGCAGCAAGCTCTATCAGCCTAGGCCATTCACAGATCTTTCTGATGATATTTAGCTCACTTTCGTGACCCAATAAATGCATATCAGCAAGAATTAATGTCTCATCAGAAATATCAATATTAGCTTTTTGTGCCTTAGTTAAAACTGAATAAATTCGAGCATAAGCATATTGAACATAAAAAACGGGGTTATCCTTAGATTGCTCAAGTACCTTATCAAAATCAAAGTCTAAAGGGGCATCATTTTTTCTAGTTAACATTACAAACCTTGTCACATCTGATCCAACTTTTTCAACCAAATCTCTCAACTTTACAAAATTTCCAGCACGCTTAGACATTTTAAATGGCTCACCATTTTTATACAATCTAACCAGTTGTGTAAGTTTTATATCAAGCGTTACCTTATCATCCGAAAGAGCAATTACAGCTGCCTTCATTCTCTTTACATAACCACCATGGTCTGCACCAAAAATATCAATCAGATGCTCATATTCACGCATTATTTTATCATAATGATAAGCAATATCTGGAGCGAAATAAGTCCACTTGCCGTCAGACTTTTTTATAGGCCTATCAACATCATCACCGTATTGGGAAGATTTAAATAATGTTTGTTTTCTAGGCTCCCAATCTTCAGGAAGCTTGCCTTTTGGAGCCTCCAAAACACCTTGATATATCAATCCTTTAGAATTCAATTCATCCAATGCGGCTTCAATTCTACCAGTCCCGTATAACGATTTTTCTGAATAAAAAACATCCATCCTAATACCTAAAGAAGATAAATCTAAACGTATCAAACTCATCATGGCGGCTACAGCATGTTCTCTAAATTTGGGCAGCCATTCTGACTCTGCCGCATTAACAAACGTGTCACCAAAACTATCTTTAAGTGAGGTCCCAATTGGAATCAAATAATCACCTGGGTAGGTTCCATCAACAAACTCGACAGAAATACCATTTGCTTCAAGATATCTTAAATAAACTGATCGCGCCAATACATCAACCTGTGCACCACCATCATTTATATAATATTCTCTTGTTACATCATATCCGACATAATCTAATAAATTTGCTAGAGAGTCACCAAAAACAGCCCCTCTAGTATGGCCAACATGAAGAGGACCAGTAGGGTTTGCGCTAACAAACTCTATGTTAACTTTTTTATTTTGTCCCACCGAAGATTTTCCAAAATCACTTTGTAATCTTATGATTTGAGGTATTAAGTCAAGCCATATGGTCTTTTTAAGTGTCAAATTAAGAAACCCTGGACCAGCCACTTCTATAGTAGACATTCTTCCGTCATTTTTTAATTTTTCGGCTAAAACTTCAGCAATTTCTCTAGGCTTCAAATTTGCTTGTTTAGCCAAAACCATCGCTGCATTTGTAGACATATCTCCATGCAAACTATCGCGTGGCAGTTCAACTGTCACGTTCGTAAAATCTAAGGTTTTTGGTAAAATATCTTCTGATTGCATAGACCCAAGAGCTTCCAAAATAAGGTCATATATTTCAGCAAAGAGATTCATTGATTTTTCCAATTTTTGATAATCATGGTTTACCATGTAACGTACTGTGGTCAACGAGTTTAATTCGAATCTAAGATAGAATTTGATACTCCGAAAATTAATACTTTAGAACTATTAGTTGTTTATAATTTTTTTAAAGTTACAGAATTTATAACAATTGAATATAAAAAAAAACTACTTATGCTGAGCTCATCATGGAAAAAAAATTAGTCACATACTATCGAACCATTGTTTTTCTTTTAGCAATTTCTTATTGGCTTTATCAATTTTCGGACATTTTAACTGATCCTTTTGGCTGGCAATTTCGATATCTAACCATTTGGAGTTTAACAGCGAGCACATTAGTAGCTGCACAGCTTTTAAGATTTTCCTTAGGTCTTACCAATAAAGATCGAAATAGCTTTGTTTCTGCAGCCACGGTTATCAGCATGGTTGTGGTTATCCAATATTGGCGGTTACATTTTACAGATCCAAAACTTGTTGGCTCTGGTAACATTCCCTGGCATCAACAATACTATTTACATCTGTTGGGGCCAATATTGTTGTGGATTGACGCCTTTTTTATTTTAGGGGCCTTTAGTAATCTGAAAAGAATTTTATTTCTAATATTGGTATTCAGCATCACCTATCCATTTTGGATGGAATTTATTCTTCGGCCAATTAATACTATACCATCTGGCACTGTAACGAATGGACTGCCCTACCCTTTCTTAAATGATATGAAAGTATTTGAAAGATGCATATTTTATTTGATTAGTATAATGCTGAATTTTCTCCTAATATATTTTGGATGGTTCTTGTCCAATGTGCTTTTTTTGAAATTTCGCAACCGAATTAATAACATATAAGTTAAGAATTCTAATTTTTACTCTTGCAGGTCGATAACCTTATGGTTACACCCAAATTTACGCAATGGACGCGGGCGTAGCTCAGGGGTAGAGCATAACCTTGCCAAGGTTAGGGTCGTGAGTTCGAATCTCATCGCCCGCTCCAACTTAATACAAAGTATTTTTAAATGGCAGGGGCTGAGGGACTCGAACCCACGACCCTCGGTTTTGGAGACCGATGCTCTACCAACTGAGCTAAACCCCTACTCCTCTTTTCCTCCTAAGGAAGCAAAAGAGATTTTGCAAGAACAGTTATAAATTAAAAATAATTTTTAAACTAATGCCAAACTTAATTTCGATTAACTTCAAGCAAACGCCGAACAATAACCTGAGCTTGTATTTCGGCCGCACCTTCAAAAATATTCAAAATTCGAGCATCACATAATACTCGGCTGATTGGATATTCTAAAGCAAACCCATTTCCTCCATGAATTTGCAAACCATTATCAGCAGCTGCCCAAGCAACTCTAGCACCCAATAATTTAGCCATCCCCGCCTCAAGGTCACAACGCCTATTTGCATCCTTCTCTCTGGCACTATAATAAGTCAATTGCCGTGAGATCATTATTTCAACAGCCATCATAGCTAGCTTAGAAGATACCCGAGGAAAATCAATTAGCGATTTTCCAAACTGCTTTCTACTAATCGCATAATCTAAAGCTAGATCCAAAGCTGATTGCGCAACACCAATTGCACGAGCCGCAGTTTGTATTCTAGCACTTTCAAAAGTTTGCATTAACTGCTTGAAGCCCTGATCTTCCACACCGCCTAATAGATTGCTTTCAGATACCTTAAAACTATCAAAGGCTATTTCATATTCTTTCATTCCACGATAACCAAGAACTTCAATTTCACCCCCTGACATCCCAACTGAAGGAAACGGGATTTCATTTGTACCAGCTGTCTTCTCAGCCAAGAACATTGATAAGCCCGTATAATTGGTGGTTGAAACGTTTGTTCTTGCAAGCAAAGTCATCACGTTAGTACGTGCAGCATGCGTTATCCACGTTTTATTTCCAGTAATTTCGTAATAATTATCTTTTTTTACAGCCCGCGTAATCAAGGATCCCAAATCAGATCCGGTATTTGGTTCAGTGAATACAGCAGTGGGTAAAACACTAGCTTCAGCTAATTTAGGTAACCATTTTTGTTTTTGTTCCTCAGTTCCACCACACAAAATCAACTCAGCAGCTATTTCAGAACGGGTAGCTAATGAGCCGACGCCAATATATCCCCGCGATAACTCTTCTGAAACAACACACATAGCTGCTTTAGATAATCCGAGCCCACCATACTCTTCGGGAATAGTTAAGCCAAACACACCTAGCTCAGCCATCTCGTTAATAATTTCTAAAGGTATTAATTCATCTTTCAAATGCCAGCCATGTGCATATGGGTCTACCTTATCATTAGAAAATCTGCGGAATTGCTCCCGTACCATTTCTAATTCCTCATCTAATCCCGAGAACCCGAAAGTAGATACGCCAATTCCATCCCTCATTAATTTAACTAAATATTGACGTGCTAATTGTGTATTACCAAACTTAGATAGCACCTCGACCTCAGAAATTAAGAAATCTGTGATGACAGATTCTGGTAAATCCATATCTTTCAATCGGGCAAATTCTGTTTGACTCATCGGTATACCATTTTGTATTTGATTCAGAAATTCCCCAAAGCTGATCTGTAAAATTAACTTTTCTAATTCACCAAACTTATTATTTTTGATAGCTATATCAGTCCAGTAATGCATCTGTCTTAGTGACTCTATATATGTAGCTATCCAGGCTAAACCGTGTGTCTCAAATTGGTGTTCCTCAAGCTTAGAACTTGATATTTTACCATCAACAAGCGCATAATTTCTGACATGAGCAATTGCATGCGATAGTAAGATCTCTAAAGCATTCAAAGACTTTGAAGTTAGGTCACAAAGATTATCAAGGATTGGACTTTTCATATTATCTCTCAATTAAGATTATTATTTGTGTTAATGTTTATTATATAGTTTTAATTCGAAAAACAGCAGGGGTTAAAGTAACAAATGTTAAATATGCGTCAAAATGGAAATAATTATATGATTGTAATAAAAAAATAATATGGAAATTTTTAATTATTTCAATTTGGAGTTCAATCTTTATTGGGTCATTTTAGTATTATCTATCACCATATTTGCTGGAATTATTAAAGGTATAGTAGGTTTTGCAATGCCTTTAATAATGATGACTGGTTTTGCCACTTTCTTACCTCTGGATTTAGCAATTATAGCAATGATAATTCCAACTCTTGTTACTAATTTTCAACAAGCATTTCGCGATGGTATACACCATGCAGTTATACCATTAAAGAGATTTTGGAAATATTTATTAATGCTTTTCGTAACTATATTAATTAGCAGTCAATTAATGCCTATAATACCAGATCATACATTATTTTTGACAATGGGATTCCCAATTTTGATCTTTACTTTATTGCAAATATTTAAAATTAAGTTAAAAATTTTCAATAAAAATCAAACAATTAATGAAATATTTTTTGGTTTTTTTGCAGGATTTTTTGGAGGACTAACAGGCACTTGGGGACCACCAACAGTGTCATTTTTCTTAACACAAAAACTAAATAGAAAATTACAATTAAGATCACAAGGCATAATTTATTTCTTCGGTTCAGTTGCTTTTATTATTGGATATACAAATACAAAAGTATTTACATTAAGCGCTTTAGCCTTTTCCACAATGTTACTTTTTCCAGCAATACTGGGTGTGTTTATAGGGAATCGTTTAAGTACAAAAATAGATAATAAAAGGTTCATTATATTGACGCAAATATTGTTATTATTAGCATCAATAAATTTAATTCGGCGTGGGCTGGGTTACTAAGTTTATCTAAGTACTATAGCCTTTATGCTATCATCAACATGATCAATATACTGTTCGAAATTTCCTATGAACATATCAATAAGTTTTCTTGCCTGTATGTCATATTTCTCAGGATTTTTCCAAGTTTTCCTTGGATCAAGTAATTCTGAATTAACGCCTTCAACAAACATTGGAATCTCAAATCCAAAATTTTTATCTCTACGGAATTTTTCCTTAAAGATTTCACCTGTTAGTGCTGCCGCAAGCAATGTGCGGGTAGCCTGTATTGGCATTCTTTTTCCTTCACCATAAGGACCACCTGTCCAACCAGTGTTTACCAACCAACATTTAGACTCATTATTTGCTATCTTAGCTTTGAGTAGGTTTCCGTAAATTTCAGGTCGCCGAGGCATAAATGGTGCACCAAAACAAGTTGAAAAAGTTGGTTGAGGTTCCGTTACACCACGCTCAGTACCAGCCACCTTTGATGTAAACCCTGACAAAAAATGATACATCGCTTGTGATGGTGTTAAACGTGATATTGGAGGTAAAACACCAAATGCATCACAAGTTAACATTATAACATTTTTAGGCGAACCGCCAAGCGAGCTTTCAGAAGCATTTTCGATATAGTGTAAAGGGTAAGCACAACGCATGTTTGCGGTTAAGCTATCGTCATCAAAATCTAATTCTTTAGAATTTGGATCATAAACCATATTCTCGATTACAGTCGCAAATTTTGAAGTAGTTGCATAGATGTCTGGCTCAGCTTCTTTTGACAGATTTATCGTTTTTGCATAACAGCCACCTTCAAAATTAAACGTTCCTTTTTCTGACCACCCATGCTCATCATCACCAATTAATATCCTATTTTTGTCAGCAGAGAGAGTTGTTTTGCCAGTTCCTGAAAGTCCGAAAAAAACAGCTGAGTCATTAGGATCATTTAACGCATGATT
>Ga0315328_10000312_pt1 | contig 20951 bp, 22 predicted proteins | sample M120032315metaG_FD_203462 | JGI IMG/M metagenome (GOLD analysis project Ga0315328, IMG submission 203462) | Ammonia-oxidizing marine archaeal communities from Monterey Bay, California, United States - M1 200m 32315 | ecosystem: Environmental > Aquatic > Marine > Intertidal zone | place: USA... | reverse complement strand
GTTGTTTTTGAGCTCAATTGCATTTGGTGCGAATATTAGTCGAAATAAACTCGTTCCACCGATCACTTTTAACCCATTTTGCGTTAAAATATTATCAAGGGTTATCATATTGTTATTTAGCCTTTCCCTGGTTTTTTTAGCCCAACCATGATTAGATAAAGCATTATTTGCAATGAATAAGGCTGGTCCAGATGCAGGCCATGGGCCTAGTATATCTTTGAGATTTTTCAAAGTTTCTGGCAATCCAATAGCGCAACCAAATCGTATTCCAGCTAAACCCCAAAACTTACCAAAGCTTTTTAAAACTATTACACCAGGATTGTTCGAATAGTAGATAAGAGAATTCTGAGGAACCAGATCACAAAAACTTTCGTCAATTATAGTTAATTTCCCATTATTTAAAATTTTATCAGATCTCCAAGTTTTACCATCAGGATTATTTGGATTTATCAAGATCCGGGCATTTACATTTTCGGTTGAGAAGCCCCAGCCATTTTGAGTGAATGCAGATTTATATTCGTTATAACTTGGTTCGTATATATCAACATTACCTTTTTCAAAAAGACTTGGTAAGGCACTTATTATCATGGAGGTTCCATTTGCACAGATTAACTCAGCATTATCTGGAACCTTCCAGAATTTTCTTGCTGAACGCTGAAATTCTTCTGTCAGAGATTGATCTGGTAAGTTCTCCCAAACCCATTTTGGAATTTCGGGAATTGGGTAAGAAGATTGATTAATGCCAGTTGATAGATCAATCCAGTCAGATTTTAACCCGCCATATAAGCTGATGTGGTGATCTAAATTTCCGCCATGATCTAATTTTTTTTCAAGCATTTACTTATCTTTTATAGGGGGAATTCGAGCGACGAAATGTCCTTTAATTGCTTGAGGCCATTGTTTGTAGGGAACTTGGCCGTTTGTGCTATCAGCGTGTAATTTGGCGTAGAGAACAATTGCCTCAGCTTCCTCTTTTAAAGGTTTAAAATCTCCCAACACATAACTCAATTTTTTATCATCTTGGATGACAACATTACAACCGTGGTTACATCCCATCAAACAAGAGTGCCTTCTTATCAGAATATTTTCTTTTGGTTTTGGTAAGCTTTCAATTAAGTTTGCCAATTCAAAACCATCTGCTTCTTTTAAGCCTTTGTCTTTCCAGTCTTCTCGTTTGCAGGTTTCACAAATAGTGATAACAGTGGGCATAGTATATCCTTCTTGAACCAGCTTATTAATAATACTTATGAGCTTAATGCAATAAAATTTTATGTTTTATTTAAACTGCTTATAGTCTGTGGTGAGGCTCGTTAAAATCTAAAACTGGATTAATGGGGATAATTCGATTTGGATTAATTGACGTGTGACTAAAATAATAATGCCGAGTTGCATGGTTTAGATGAACAGTTTTGCTAATGCCCTTGGTTTGATATAAATCCCTAGTATAAGCCCAAAGGTTTTTATAATCTGTTAACCTCTTTAAATTACATTTAAAATGTAAGTGATAGATTGAGTCAAACCTAATTAATGTTGGAAAAAGCCTCCAATCTGCTTCTGTTAGTTTGTCGCCCATTAAGAAACGCTGTTTTGATAAAATTTCTTCGAGCCATTCCAACGTTTTAAATAATTTTGTTACCGCGTCATCATAAGATTCTTGAGAAGTTGCAAAGCCCGCCCTATAAACACCATTATTTATAGTTTCGAAAATCCGATCATTAATTGGTTTTATTGATTCATGTAATGCCTCTGGCCAATAATTAGCATTATTACCAGTAATTTCATTAAAAGAAGAATTAAAAATCCGTATAATTTCTGAGCTTTCGTTCGAAACAATCTTATTTGATTTTTTATCTAAAAGTACTGGAACTGTAACACGGCAAGTTATATTGCTATCTGCTTGAGTATATATTTCGTTCAAGAAATTTTTTTTATAAATCCGATCTCCAGTTGCCTCTGGAAAATCTGTATTAAAAGCCCATCCATTTTCAAGCATCTCAGGGTGTACGACGTCCACACTTATATGACTTTCTAGATTTTTTAAAACTCTGAATATTAAGGTTCTGTGAGCCCATGGGCATGCGTGAGAAACGTACAAGTGGTAACGTCCTGATTCTGGAATAAATTCTGAGCCTTTATTATTACTGATCCAATTTCTGAAGACAGCATTTTCCCGTTTAAAGGTTCCATCTTCTTTTTTTAAGTTTGTGTCAACTTTGTGCCAGATGCCATTAATTAATTGACCCATTTGAGTTACCTTTGTTTCTTAAATAAATATTTTTTACATTGCATATGATAGTTATTAAGCCCAAATGCAAATTTAAGCTTATTTAATGATCATGATATAATATTCCATTTCTTAATTGTGTAACCTAATAACATTCAGTATACCAAAATACAGACGAGCCATAATGGCCGGAAAGGTGTGCTTTAGTAAAATTTACCCAAGTCGGGGATTAACTATAGTATCGTCAAATAATATTTTGCGCACTTTTCTATGATGTTTAAGAGGAAGTGCCAAATATGTATAAAGCTTTATTATTTTTGTTGATTTTTATTCCGGCTGATCAAGCCTATGCCCATATTGCGCATATTGGGCAACTTGCGGAACATGGCCATATTGGAGCGGGAATAGCTATTGGCTTGGCTGGAGTAATAGCTTTGATTAAAATTTTCAAGAACCAAGGTAATGAAGTTGAAAATGAAATTGAAGATTTAAAAGATGAAATTCAGGAGGGATTGTAGTTTGAAAAAGGGTATTATGATATGCGGGCATGGAAGTAGATCAAAAAGTGCTGAAGAAGAGTTTGGGTTATTAGCAAAAGGTTTAAAAAACAAGTTCCCAGAAACCCCAGTTGAATATGGATTTCTAGAGTATTCAGCCCCAAATATTCATATGGGACTTGACGCTTTAAGAGAAGATGGAGTTGAGCATATTATTGCTGTTCCAGGAATGTTATTTGCCGCAACGCATGCTAAGAATGATATACCATCAGTTCTTGTCACTTATCAAAAAAAATATCCTAATTTAAAAGTAAGTTATGGAAGAGAATTAGCACTTCATTCTGAAATGATTTCAGCTTTTGAATCTAGAATTTTAGAAAGTCTAGGATTAGATCACGTCCATGATGGAGATCTTTATGACACAATGTTAGTTGTTGTTGGAAGGGGCACTTCTGATACTTATGCTAATGCAGAAGCGGCAAAATTAACGCGTATTGTAACAGAAAATTTGGGTTTTGGGTGGTCAGAAACTGTTTACTCAGGGGTGACTTTTCCCTCTGTCGGACAAGGTTTAGAAATTGCGTCAAAGTTAGGCTATAAAAAAATAGTTGTTGCTCCATATTTTTTATTTTCAGGTAAACTGATAGATCGTATTTATAATTATGTTGACCGAATAAGTGCAACTATTCCAGATGTGCAGTTTTATAAAGCGCATTATTTGGCAGATCAAGATCACGTAATTAACACATTTGTAGAGAGAATTTCTGAAGTAGAAAGTGGCGAGCTGGAAGAAAATTTTGATCTGATGGCGTCGTTTAAAAAACGACTTGATTTAGGGGAAGTTGATATTCATCATCATCATGCTGAATATCAACCTATTACAGATCCTGAAGATGAAGAAACACTAGACTCTTACGATCACGATCACGATCACGGCCACAGTCATGGAGTTTATAAACATATATCTCATCCCAATGGGCCGAGGACAATGATTGATCAAGGCGTTTGCTGTTGCTTTATGAGCCAGTTCCCAGACGAAGTGATTGAGGAAGAGCGTTTAATCATTCAAATTAGAAACAAGTCGTTATGATGATTTTTTTGAAAAAATTATGAGTATTCCAAGTAAATTAGAAGGATTAGAATGTACCCGTGAGGGCTGGATTTTGGGAGCGGTTAATTAGATGGTAGTGGATACTTCAAAATTCAAAAAGAGTTTAAGCTATGAGTGTAATCCTAATAAAATATATGCTAATAGTTTTTCAACTGTCAGGCGAGAGGGTAAAATTGAGAGATTTGATTTATCTATACAGCCTTTAGTTACTAGAATAATACATGCTTGTGGTATGATCGAAGTAGCTGATAGATTATCATTTTCTGAAAATATAGGGCGCAAAGGCTTTGAAGCATTGTCCAATGGCTCTACAGTTATTTGCGATTGTGAAATGGTAGCGTCTGGCATTATTCGACGGAATTTACCCGCGGAAAATGATGTTGTTGTTACTATTAATGATTTATTAGTACCGGAAAGAGCAAAATTGATAAAAAATACAAGAAGTGCGGCAGCAGTTGAATTATGGGAACCATTTATAAAAGACTCTGTGGTGGCAATTGGAAACGCTCCAACCGCATTATTCCATTTATTAGAGCTGATTGATCTGGGTTTTCCTAGACCAGCTTGTATACTGGGCTTTCCGGTTGGTTTTGTTGGAGCAGCAGAAAGTAAAGCTGAGCTAGCCAATGATTCACGAGATTGTGAATATATAACTTTGCGCGGCCGACGAGGAGGATCCGCAATGGCAGCGGCAGCCGTTAATGCTCTTGCAGCGGGGTTGCCGGAGGAAATTGTTTGAAAATCTGGCTTAATATTGTTGGTATTGGGGAGGACGGCTTAGATGGGCTAAGAAGTTCGACTAAATTTATACTAGAATCAGCTGAGATTTTAATAGGTGGAGAAAGACACCATAAGTTAACATCCGAGCTAGATGTTGAGAGGATTTATTGGCCTAAACCTTTCGATTTAATATGTGAAAAAATCAAAAGTTATCGAGGTAAAAATGTTGTGATTTTGGTCACTGGTGATCCGCTATGGTTTTCTGTTGGAGTTAAGATTGGATCCTTATTTGATCGTAATGAATTAATGTTTCATCCTCATATTAGTGCCTTTCAAGATGCTGCGGCAAGAATGAATTGGTCATTATCAGATGTAGAAACATTAACTGTTCATGGAAGACCCATAGAAAAAATAGTTCCATTTTTACAACCAAATCAAAAATTATTAGTACTTACTTCTGGTGCTGAAACTCCAAAACAATTAGCTGAGTTATTGACTTCAAAAAACTTTGGTAACAGCAAAATGACGGTTTTTTCTTCAATGGGAGGAAAAGATGAGCAGTCGTTTGTTGGCGAAGCTAAGAGTTGGAATGAAACTGTTCCATCTCTTAACACATTGGCGATTGAATGTGTGCCTACAAAAGGGGTTGATTTTCAAACTGCACTACCAGGCTTACCAGATCATATATTTCAAAGTGATGGCACGATGACCAAACAAGAAGTTAGATCTATTACCGTTGCTAAACTTAAACCAGTTCGCGATGCTTTGTTATGGGATGTTGGCTGCGGCTGTGGCACAGTTGCAATTGAATGGATGAGGGCTGCCACAAACGCAAGGGCGATAGGTATTGATTCTCGGCTTGACCGTTGTGAGTTGAGCTCAATAAATGCCTTAAATTTAGGAGTCCCTGATTTAAAAGTCGTTCATGGGAAAGCACCTGAATCACTGCACGAATTAGCGCAGCCTGACGCAATTTTTATTGGAGGTGGCTTTACCAAAGAAACTTTTGAAATATGTTTTTTGGAACTTAAGTTACTGGGAAGATTAGTTGTAAATGCTGTTACGTTAGAGAGTGAGGTACTCCTGTTAGATCTATATAAGGTTCATGGCGGAGAACTTGCGAAAATATCTATAAATAGAGTTGAAAGTATTGGTAGTTCAGCAGTTTGGAAACCGTTTAAGCCAATAACGCAGTGGAGTTTGCAAAAAAAATGAGTGGGATATTGTACGGTGTTGGGGTTGGTCCAGGTGATTCTGAATTAATAACCTTAAAAGCATTGAAGTTGATTAAAAGTGCTGAAATTATCGCTTATCCAAAATTAGAAGGTAGTGAAAGCTTTGCACGAACTATAATAGCGGGGTTTATTGAATTTCCCAAAAAGGAAATTGTTATTGACATACCAATGTCAGAGCAAAGGCTGCCAGCACAAAAAGCATATGATATTGCTGCAGAGAGAATATCAACCTATCTAGAGGCAGATAAGAATGTTGTGGTTTTGTGTGAAGGAGATCCATTTTTTTACGGATCATTTATGTATTTGCATTCAAGACTTTCTGGAAAATACGAAACTGAAGTAATACCTGGAGTATCAAGTTTAACTACATGTGCGGCGGTAGCTAATAGACCTTTAGCTGCCCGAAATGAAGTTTTGGCTATCTTGCCTGGTCCCTTAAGCGAAGAAGAACTTACACGAAGGTTATCTGATACTAATTCGGCGGCTATAATGAAAGTTGGGCGTCATTTAAAAAAAATAAAACGCGTAATAAATGATTTAGGATTAACACGGTTTTCTTATTATGTTGAAAGGGCATCGTTAAAGGAGCAGAAGGTTTTAACATTGGCTGAGGCTCCAGAAATAGCACCCTATTTTTCAATGATACTAGTTACTAAAGGAGAAGATCCTTGGTTATAAAAGTTGTTGTACTTGCTCTTTCCAAGTCGGGTGAGAATACGGCGAGGTCTATAGCAGAAAAATTTGACATACCATTCCATGGTCGCATTGATCGAGTCAAAAATGCAGATGTGTATTTTAGCAATTCCATAGAACATATTCGTGATTTATTTTTATCTGGTTACTCAATCATTGGTGTTTGTGCGAGCGGTATCTTAATTCGAGCGATAGCTCCATTCATTTCTAATAAAGAAGTTGATCCAGCTGTGGTTTCTGTAGCTGAAGACGGTTCTGTGGTGGTTCCATTACTTGGTGGGCATTACGGTGCTAATCGGCTGGCGAGAGAAATTTCAAATATTGTAAACGGAGTGGCTGCTGTAACGACTGCTGGTGACATAGCACTTGGGGCTGCCTTAGATGAACCACCAATTGGTTATTTTTTGCAAAATAGGTCTGACGCTAAAAATGTAATGATGAAACTCCTGTCAGGAACGAAAAGAAAAATTATTGGAACTAATATCTTTGATTTAACAAACGATAACGATGGTGATGTTATAATAGAAGTAACGTCAAAGCCCACCTTAGGATCTAGTTCACATCTAGTGTATAATCCGAAAAATTGTGTTATTGGACTGGGTTGTGTAAGAAATGCTGATCCAGAAGAATTATGGAACCTTGTAGAAAGCACACTGAGTGACGCAAATCTAGCAAAAGGGTGTGTCGCTGCTATAGCTTCAATTGATTTAAAAGCAGACGAAATAGCTATTAATGAGGTTGCAAAGAAACTAAATATTCCATTACTTCTGTTTACTGCTGATCAATTGGAAAAAGAGTTCGATCGATTAAGATATCCATCAAAGTTAGTTTTTGAAGAGGTTGGTAGTCACGGCGTCTCAGAAGGAGCGGCATTAGCATGCGTTGGAAAAAAAGGGAGCTTAATTGTTCCAAAAAATAAAACAAAAAGTGCTACTATCGCTATTTCTGGAACGGAGAACCCACTTGATCGTTTGTTTGGCCGCCCACGTGGAAGAGTGGCTATCGTTGGCATTGGACCTGGACAATCAAGTTGGCGCACTCCAGAAGCAACTCAATTAATCGCGGATTCTGAAGAGTTGGTTGGTTATAGCTTATATTTAGATTTGCTAGGGCCATTGGCTTTTGGGAAGGATAGATCAGATTTTCCACTTGGTGGAGAAGAGGAGCGCTGTCGATATGCGCTCGAACGGGCCGGACAGGGTAAGAAAGTTTCTTTAATCTGTTCTGGAGATGCTGGAATATACGCGATGGGTGCTTTGGTGTTCGAATTGCTTGATCGATCAACAGAAAATTTGGGCGTCTCTGATGCAGCTCGCCGATCCGAGATAGTCTGTACTCCAGGTGTTTCGGCATTGCAGGGAGCGGCTGCTAGAGCTGGTGCTCCATTAGGACATGATTTTTGCGCTATTTCTTTGTCTGACCTTCTTACACCAAGAGAGGATATTATAAGACGAATTGAGGCTGCTGCTTATGGGGATTTTGTTATTGCATTTTATAATCCTGTTTCATTAAATAGACGAACCTTACTGAAGGGTGCAAAGGAAACTCTGCTAAAGCACAGACCAGCTACTACGTCTGTCTTATTAGCAAAAAATTTGGGCCGTAAAAATGAAACTCTTTTATATCGTAAATTAGAAGATTTGCGGGTAGATGAAGTGGATATGCTAACAGTTGTAATTGTTGGATCTTCAAACTCAAAAATTCTTGAACTTGGGGATGGATCTAGAATGTATACACCACGTGGCTATGCTCGAAAAATAGACGGTGACCTGGCATGATGGAAAAGATGTCTCATCAACTTCTAAGTAGAGGAACTTTAGGCAATCTAAGTCAAAATTTGATGACATATAAAGAGTTAGTCATTTTTGCTAAAGCACATAATAATAGCAAAATGCAAAACAGTGAAATTGGAAGAAATATACTAAGTTATAAAACATTTGAATTAGACTTAAATGAGGCAAAGATAAGATGGATTGTTAATGGCAAGGTAAGTGTTTCAATAAAATGCCAAATTGTTGGCACAAGAACTAGTGATGGACAGTTTATGTGGGCGTGGGGTCATCCTTCAGTGCCCGCAAAGTCTCGAATAGCAGCGGAAAAAGTGCAGATATACGCAAGTCAACGGTGAGGTGTATTTGATTTATTATGAAAATTCAAAAGTGGATAAAGAATGACAGTTTATTTTATTGGTGCGGGGCCAGGTGATCCTGATTTGATTACGATAAAGGGTTTAAAAAAAATACAAGAATGTGAAGTATGTCTCTACGCTGGATCTTTAGTTCCAGAGGAGGTGGTTAAGGCTGTAAAACCGGGAACATTGGTGATGGATACAGCCGCCATGAACCTTGATCAAACTCACAGTGCCATTGAAACAGCGCATAATAATGGGCATGATGTTTCACGAGTACATTCAGGTGATCCATCTTTATATGGTGCAATAGCGGAGCAAATAAGAAGGTTAGTTAAATCTAAAATACCTTTTGAAATCATACCAGGTGTTCCAGCCTATGCAGCAATGGCCGCTGCTATGAAGCAAGAATTAACAATACCAGAAGTGGCTCAATCAATTGTGTTAACCAGAACTTCAATGAAATCTACTGGAATGCCTGCAAACGAAACTATTGAAAACTTTGCAAAGACTGGCACCACCTTAGCAATCCATCTTTCGATAAGAAATATGCGCAAATTGGAACGAGAATTAACCCCTTATTACGGAGCAGAATGTCCGGTAGTGGTTGGATATCGCTTAACATGGCCTGATGAGCAGATTATAAGAGGTAATTTATCAAATATAAGAAAGAAGGTGCGTGATTCAAAAATTACGCGTACGGCATTGATCATGATCGGACCTGCATTAGACGAAAATATTTTATTTAATGATAGTGCTCTATATGATCCAACAAAGCCACATGTTTTGCGTGCTGTTAAAGGTGTACAGCTAGAAGAGCCAAATAATACGTAAATAATCGTAATTTATTAAAGTTTTCTCTTGATTTTCTTTATTTGGAGTGGCCCATTTAACCTGGGGAAAAATTTGATGATTTATGATTTACCAAAAGATGTGATGGATGGTCTGCAAAAAGCGAGGCGAGAAGATTACTCGAAAAAAAATAGATTAAGAATAATGGTCGGAGACCTTGTCTTTCCAATATTACGTTATTGGGAGACTGGTTTTTCATTAGAAGCAAGGGTTGCGCCAAAATTACGAGGCTTGGTGGATATTTATGATGGTGGGAATCATGTGTCACAATGTTTAATTGTTTTATCGTCAGTAAAAGGAGACGAACGTATTTTTGAATTTAAGCGTAATACTCAGGCTTTAACCAAGGCGCCGATAGATTTTGAGAAAGATAACAATAAACCTATTGCCTTGCTACGGTAAGATAAACGATATTTACTGCGAATCCTAGATAGGCATTCATACGACAATATGATTAATTATTAGAATTAATTTGTGATTTTTAATCATTAAATCGAATTATATTCTAAAAATAATCAAATTTGTGTTAATATTCAGAAGATATTCTTTAGAAAATTTGTTAATTGTTAATTAAAGTTGGAATTTCAGGAGATTAAAGAAATGATTAAAACCCCATATTTACTGTTTCTTGGTGACGCACCTGATGCTTTAGCAGCAAAGGTGGCGCAAGGTATAAAAGACTGGAGACCTGACGCTAGTATTGGACAATTTCGAATGTCTGGATGCAAAGCTGATATGGGCTTACCTGAAATGTCATTAGAGGCTGCTAAAGTAGCTGGTGCTAAGACATTAGTTATAGGTGTTGCCAACAGAGGCGGCATTATTTCAGACGCTTGGAAAGAAGTTTTGGTTCAAGCGTTAAACGCTGGTTTTGACATAGCGAGTGGGTTGCACAATTTATTGAGAGATGAACCTGAATTAGTTCGGGTGGCAAATGAAAATAAGTGTCAGTTACATGATGTTCGAGTGCCAACCGTAGAATATCCGATAGCAAATGGAAAAAAGAGAACAGGCAAGCGCTGTCTTGCTGTTGGAACGGATTGCTCAGTTGGAAAGATGTATACAGCTTTAGCAATGGATAAAGAGATGCACCGACGCGGATTGAAATCTACGTTTCGTGCAACTGGTCAGACAGGTATTTTAATAACTGGAAATGGCGTGCCATTGGACGCGGTAATTGCTGATTTTATGGCAGGTTCAGTTGAATATTTAACACCAGACAATGAAGATGATCATTGGGATATGATAGAGGGCCAAGGATCATTATATCATGTTTCTTATTCTGGCGTGACAATGGCATTAGTACACGGGGGGCAACCTGACGCTCTAATATTGTGTCATGAGCCAACAAGAGAGCACATGCGAGGGCTACCAGAATATCAACAACCATCTTTGAAAGAATTACAAGAAGTTGCGTTGACTTTAGCTGCTGTTGCAAACCCCAAATGCAAAGTAGTAGGTATTTCTGTGAATACTCAGCATATGTCTGAAGATAGTGCAATTAACTATCTTAAGTCTTTAGAAAATGAGTTTAGAATGCCAGTAGTTGATCCATTTAGGCTTGGTCCGGGCCTACTGTGTGATGCTTTAGAAAAAATATAATTAATTGTAATAAAGATAGATTTAATTAGAAGAACGGAAAATAATTATGTCAATTACTATTAGTTCTGATATTTTCAAACTTGCAAAGGTATTTACAATCTCTCGCGGTTCTCGAACTGAAGCTAAAGTTTTAACCGTTAGAATTGTGAGGGATGGTATTTCTGGGTGGGGTGAGTGTGTGCCATACAGTAGAAATAATGAAACATTAGATAGCGTAGAGAGACAGATAAAAGGTCTTTCAATAGATATCGATCGAGCAGGTTTATTAGATCAACTTCAACCTGGCGCTGCTCGAAATGCGGTCGATTGTGCTTTGTGGGATCTTGAAGCAAAATCCAAAAATAAACGTATCTGGGAAATTTTGAATCTAAAAAGCCCAAAGCCGCAAATCACTGCGTATACATTATCTTTGGGAACGCCTGATGATATGTATAAACAATCTGTTGAAAATAATTATCGACCATTACTTAAAACTAAATTGGGTGGCGGAGAAGAGGACATTGCGCGAATTGAGCAAGTGAGGTTGGGTGCGCCAAATTCAAGAATTATTGTGGATGCAAATGAGGGTTGGTCGCCAGAGCTTTATAAAGTATTAGCGCCTGTTTTATTAAGGTTGGGCGTTGAAATGGTTGAGCAGCCCTTTCCGTCTCATGCAGATGATGCGCTGTTAGAAATTGAACGAGTTTTACCAGTTTGTGCAGATGAAAGCTGCCACGATAGAATGAGTTTAGAAAAAATTCGTGGAAAATATGATATTGTTAATATCAAGCTTGATAAGACTGGTGGTTTAACGGAGGCAATTGAGCTTCGCTTAGCGGCTGAAAAAGCGGGTTATAAAGTTATGGTTGGTTGTATGGTTGGTTCTTCACTTGCTATGGCTCCAGCTACTGTAATAGCACAAGGTGTTGATTTTATTGATCTAGACGGACCATTATTATTAGCTGAAGATCGAAAAAATCCATTAAAATATAATGAAAATGGGGTGTACCCACCAGATAAAGAACTTTGGGGTTAGGAGTTAGGATGAATCGAATTGTTTACGTGAATGGAGCGTATCTTTCTGAAGATGAAGCAACTATATCAATTTTTGATCGTGGCTTCTTAATGGCAGATGCTGTTTATGAGGTAACATCTGTTTTAGATGGAAAATTACTAGAGTTTGAAGGACATTTGAAAAGATTAAAAAGGTCTTTGTCTGAATTAGATATGTCTGAACCAGAACAAATTGATAACCTTCTTGAAATACAACGGAAATTAGTGAGTGATAATAAAGTTGATCAAGGTGGAGTTTATTTGCAAGTAACTCGTGGTGTTGCAGATCGGGATTTCATATATCCAAAAAATGTCAAACCAACATTAATTATGTTTACTCAGTCAAAAGACATTTTAGGATCAGAATTAGTAGAGAAGGGAATGAAAGTTATTTCCATTGCTGATTTGCGTTGGGGCCGGAGAGATATAAAAACGGTTCAGTTATTATACCCATCTATGGGTAAAATGATGGCTAAATCAGTCAGTTGTGATGATGCGTGGATGGTGGAGGATGGTTATGTTACTGAAGGAACCTCAAATAACGCTTATATAGTTGTAGATAATAAAATTATAACAAGAGAATTATCGAATGATATTCTACATGGTATTACCCGAGATTCTGTTTTGCGATATGCAGAAGAAGCTCAAATGGAAATTGAGGAACGCCCATTTACTGTAGAAGAGGTTAAATTTGCGGATGAAGCTTTCATTACTTCTGCATCAACTTTTGTTATGCCTGTTGTTGAGATTGATGGGACGTCTATAGGAGGAGGATGTCCCGGTGGTATATCCAAAAGACTAAGAGAAATTTATATAGAAGAAAGCCGAAAAAAGGCGATTTAAATTTGATGGATGTTCTAGTTATAGGTGCGGGACCGGCGGGACTTATGGCTGCAGAAGTTTTGGCTTCACGGGGTCGTGAGGTTACTATTGTTGATTCAAAGCCATCTTTTGGTCGTAAGTTTTTAATGGCTGGAAAATCAGGCCTCAATATCACTAAAGAAGAGTCTTTCGATGATTTCATGCAGAGTTTTAAAGAAGACAAGGCAAAGCTTGAGCCAATGTTAAAGCTTTTTGGCCCTAAAAAAATTAAGAAATGGGTTCAAGACTTAGGACAAGAAATTTTTGTTGGTTCGACAGGTAGAGTTTTCCCAAAATCAATGAAAGCATCCCCTTTGCTGCGAGCGTGGCTGCAAAGAATTAAAGAATATGGTGTTAAGTTTGAGACCAACTACAAATGGATTGATTGGGATGATAGTTTTATTTTTGATACGCCAACTGGTAAAAAATCTTTTAAACCAAAGACTGTTATTTTGGCACTTGGGGGATCAAGTTGGTCTAAATTGGGCTCAGATGGAAAATGGGATAAAATACTAAAGAAAAGAAAAATTAATCTAAATCCGTTTAAGCCAACAAATGTTGGAATTATAGTTAATTGGTCAAAATTTATGCAAAAATATGCTGGTGAACCTTTAAAGAATATAAAAATTTCTTCTGGAGATTTGGCAGTTAAAGGCGAAGCAATGGTTACCAAAAGTGGATTGGAAGGTGGTGGGATTTACGAATTAAGTTCGTCTCTACGTGATGGCGGCGATCTTATAATAGATCTGTTTCCAAATTTGAATTTAAATCATATTATTTTCTTACTATCCAAAGAACGAAAAAAAAATAGTATTGGAAATTATTTAAGAAAAACATTGAAATTAAAAGGTTTGAGATTGGCTTTGGTTAATGAAGTTCTTCGACCACTACCATCAGACGTATATGAATTGGCGCATTCGCTTAAAAATTTGAAAATAAATTATTTGGGCACTCAACCAATCGATCAAGCAATTTCAACATCTGGTGGTATTCCTTTTGAAGCTTTAGACGAAAGCTTGATGTTGATAGACGAACCACAAGTTTTTTGTGTTGGTGAAATGATAGACTGGAAAGCACCAACCGGTGGCTATTTGCTTACTACCTGTATTGCAACTGGATATTGGGTTGGAATAAGTGCCTGAATATTAAATTATCTCAAAGGAACCACTTTTTAAATTGTTTAATGTCCATTTACCAATTTTAGCTCTTATTAAACGTAGCGTCGGATGTCCAATGGATGCAGTCATCCTCCTAATCTGACGATTTCGACCTTCAGAAATTACAATTTCCAGCCATTGTACGGGTATAATTTTTCTCTCTCTAATTGGTGGAACTCGTTTCCATAATTGTTCTGGTTGATTAATTATTTTAACTTTTGCCTTTGAGGTCATTCCGTCCTTTAATATCACTCCACTGCTCAATTTGTCTAAACTCTCATTATTAACCTCTCCCTCCACTTGCACCCAATATGTTTTTTCCATTTTGTACTTGGGATGACTTATTTTGGATTGAAAGTTTCCTTGATCTGTTAAAATCAATAAACCCTCACTGTCTTTGTCTAGTCTACCTGCAGGATAAATATTTGGAATATTAATATAATTTGATAAATTTTTTCTATCGTGGGATTGATTATTATTATCTGTAAATTGAGATAAAACATTAAAGGGCTTGTTAAACAAAACAATCATAACTCTGCAAATATCTCATTAAGTAGCGCAATTCCATCTGTTTTTACTTGCGTTTTTTATCAAATCTTGCAACAACCAAGATGTTCTCAGGGCGGGGTGTAATTCCCTACCGGCGGTAAGCAAACGTTTTGCAAGCCCGCGAGCGCTTTGGCAAAGCCAAAGGTCAGCAGATCTGGTTAGAATCCGGAGCCGACGGTTAAAGTCCGGATGGAAGAGAATGGTAGGGCTTAGCTAGTATGCTTTTCCTGACCGTTATCGCCTTGGGTGACGTGTCTTTGAAGGAAAGGAAATACTATGACACACACCCGATACGCTTTTATAAAAGCGAAATGGCATTCAAATATTGTAAACCGTTCTTTGGACGGTTTTTTTGAAGTCATACCAGAAGATCAAATTGATGTTTATAATGTGCCAGGCGCTCTAGAGCTACCACTTATGGCAAAATCACTGGCTGAAACTGGTAAATATTCAGTTATAGCTGCCGCTGCATTTGTCGTAGATGGTGGTGTTTATAGACATGATTTTGTTGCTCAGGCAGTTGTTGATGGTTTAGTAAGGGCTAGCATGGATACTGATACTCCCATTTTGTCTATATCTTTAACACCACATCAGTACCAAGAGACAGAGTTCCATGATAAAATTTTTCAAAACCATTTTAGAGAAAAAGGTCGAGAAGCGGCGAACGCTGCTTTAGGCATAATTGAAGCCCGAGCCAAAATTTGATTTATGTATTCTAATCCAGCTTTGATGAAGGAATTCAAAACACCAGTTTTATATAAAAATTGGTGTAATATGGAGTTCTATCTTGTTAAGACTAGTAACTAACAGATTTGCAAATCTATTTTACGAAGTGCGGTCGCTAAATGAAAAAGATTAAACGCTCATTTGCCTTATGGTGCTATTATCAGCTGATGAGGCGAGCAGACAGAATTATTGAACGTCGACTTAGGTCAAGACTGTTGTTGGGGAAAGAGGATCCAGAAAGATTAGAAGAAAGATTAGGGATATCATTAGCTGAAAGACCAATTGGTAATTTGATTTGGTTTCATGCAGCCAGTGTTGGCGAGTCATTGTCTTTAGTGGAATTAATTAAACGAATTTCTCTCTCACAATCTGATTATAATTTTCTTATTACAACTGGCACTATTACTTCAGCAAAATTAATCTTATCTCGATTGCCCGATAATGCTGTTCATCAGTATATTCCGGTTGATACTCCAAAAGCGGTTGAAAGTTTTTTAGACAGATGGAAACCAGATTTAGCTATTTGGACGGAAAGTGAATTTTGGCCAAACCTTATTAGTTTTACCGCTGCAAGAAAAATACCGATGATTCTAATAAATGCCAGAATTTCTAAAAAGTCATATAGAAGATGGAGATTTTTTAAAAAGACTTTTAGAAATCTTATAAATAATTTTAATTATTCTCTTGTTCAAGATGAAAAGACTATGAAGTACTTTTCTAAAATGGGTGTTTTGGATAGTAAATTTGAATTAACTGGAACGTTAAAGGAAGGATCAACTGCGCTTCCCCATTCTGAAACAGAGCAATCAAAAATTTCAAAACAAATTTTGAATAGGCCGGTTTGGCTGGCTGCATCAACACATGAGGGTGAGGAAAAATTAATAGCTGCCGCGCATAAACATGCATCTAAGGCATCACAAGGTCTTTTATTAATAATTGTACCAAGACATCCTGAAAGAGGTTTAGAAATAGCAGCTCTTTTGAAAAAAGAGAAATTCAGAATTGGTATCAGGTCAAAGAAAGATAATATTTTCTCTGATACTCAAATTTATATAGCCGACACTTTAGGAGAGTTGGGGCTTTGGTATAGAGTTGCATCTGTTTCATTTGTGGGAGGATCGTTGGTTCCCATTGGGGGGCATAATCCATTTGAGCCAGCAGCATTGGGTTCCGCAATTTTACATGGGCCTTATGTTAAAAATTTTAAAGAAATTTATAATCGATTAAATGTAGCTGAAGCGGCTGTTAGGATTGAAGGGGCATCAGAGCTAGGTGTTAAGTTAATTGAGACACTTTCTCCTGAGAGGGCTGCAAAATTGGCTCATGCGGCTTGGGAAGTTTCTTCAAATGGGGCAGAAATTACTGATAGAGCGATAAAATTAATTTATGAAAATTTATCATTAGAGGCTTCTTGATGCGTGCACCTAAATTTTGGAAAAATGACAGAGTTTCACCTGGGGTATTATCAAAACTTTTATTTCCGATTTCATGGTTTTGGATGTTTGGCACTATGTTAAGACGTAATAATGTCCCCAAAAAGATTGATGTGCCAGTAATATGCATTGGCAATGTTAATCTAGGAGGCGTCGGCAAGACTCCTTGTGTGATTGCCATAGTGGAAAAACTAAAGGCTAAAGGTTTGAATCCCCATATCATTTCTAAAGGTTATGGTGGGAAATTGAAGGGTCCCATATTAGTTTCTAAAAAATATAGTTCTGATGAGGTGGGAGATGAACCCTTGTTGCTTTCTACTTTTGCTCCTACATGGGTTTCAAAAGATTGGATTGTGGGCACAAAAGCGGCAATCGAAAATGGTTGTAATGTTATTGTTTTAGATGACGGTTTTCAAAATGGATCGTTGTATAAAGACCTCTCAATAATAGTTGTTGATGCAAAGCTTGGTTTTGGAAATGAAAAAATATTTCCTGCTGGACCTTTAAGAGAACCGATTAATGTTGCTTTTGAAAGAGCTGACCTAATGATATTGATTGGCAAGAATAAAGATAAAGAAAATTTCTCCGAGTTGTGCGAACCATTTTGTTTGCCTGTATGTAACGCACATGTAGAAACCATTAAGATGGGAATGGATTGGAAAGGTACTAAGGTTTTGGCATTTGCTGGTATTGGTTATCCAGAAAAATTTTTTGAAAGTTTACGGGAGCTTGGAGCAACTATTGTAAAAGAGGTTGCATTATCTGATCATGCCAAATTGACAAAAAAGTTAATCCAAAGGTTAGAAATGGATGCAAAAAAGCATAATGCTGTGTTGGTAACTACAGAAAAAGACGCTGTACGCTTACCTGTTGAATATAATAAAGAGGTTTTGACCCTTCCAATAAGGTTAATAATAGATGATTGGAAAATAATTGATCAGAAATTGGAAAAAATACTATAAGCTTTTTTTATAAAACTTAAATTACAACTATGGCTCTAGATAAAATTAATATAGTCAATTTTTAATATTAATTTCTCTAACTTAATACTACGTGCACTGGTAATTCTTTGATTCCACTTACGAAATTAGATCTTAAATATTTGTGTGGCCCGACCTGATGGATGGATTTTATTCTCTTAGATAATTCTTGGAAAAGACAACGTACTTCCAATTTTGCCAACCAAATTCCCAAACAAATGTGTGGTCCGCCTTGTCCAAAAGATTGATGCTTATTTGGTTTACGATATAAGTCTAATTCAAATGGATTTTTGAATTCATTTGAATCTCTATTGCTTGATGCAAACCAATATAAGACTTTGTCACCTTCTTTTATAACTTTGTCATGAATTATAAAATCTTCAGTAGCAGTTCTTCTGAAATAATTTACAGGGCTAGCCCAACGAATTATTTCATCTGGTGCTGTTTCCCAAATTATTGGATCCTTCTTCATTTGTTTTAATAATTCCGGCTGATGACATAACGCATGAATACCCGCAGCTATTGAATATCTGGTTGTATCATTTCCTGCTGCAACTAGTTGACAAAAAAAGTTTTTGAATTCGGTTTCTGTTATTTTTGATCCATCTTTTGCTGGTTGCATAATCATGTGTAAAATGCCGTTTGTATCGCCAGCCTCTAATTTTCTTTCCATTAAAGTTTTTGCGTATTCATAAAGTTCTGCGCCTGCTGGTGAATTGTGGGGCATCATACGAAACTCATTAGTATTTAATTTATCTAGTACATGATTTGTAAAATCTGGATCAGTGTTTGCAATTAAAGCATCACCTTTTTCGACTAGCCACGGCAGATCTTCTTCAGGCAACCCAAGTATCCGACCTAACATTCGCATTGGTAATTCGCGAGCAATTTGTTTTGTAGCATCAAAATTAATCATTGGTAATGTATTATCAAGAATATCAGAGCATAAACTACAAATGGTTTCTTCAAATTTCATTATGACTGGTCCTGAGAAAGCTTTTGCAACTTTCATTCGAGAATTTCTGTGTTCAAAGCCATCAGTTTCTTGAAATGTGCGTCTTGCCATGTATTCCGCATGGGTCTGGTCTTCCATTCTAATACCTTGTCCTGAAGTAAAGACCTTCGTATTTCCTATCATTGTAGAAATATCATTATGTCTAGTTATAGACCAAAACCCTTTGCCTTCTTTGTAATTTGTCCAATGTATAGGGTCTTCAGTGCGTAATCTTGCAAAAGTATTATATGGCACGCCAGAAGAAAATGTATCATGACTTGTTAAGTCAGAATATGGGTCATCAACAGGATACCAAATTGTCATAAAAAAGCCTTTCGTATACTCTATATAAAGAGTCTAAATTTGTTGTTGAGTTTGTCAATGAACAGTTACGGAATTTCTTTTCAAATTAATATCATAACTGTAGGTTAATTTTTAAAATTTCAGTTTCTAGCTTTGGATAATATTCAAGACAACTTAAGTTCCCAAACCTTTAAGACTTGTACCGCCACAAACATATAGAATTTGACCTGTCACAAAGCTTGATTTTTCTTCTAGAAAAAATTCCACTGCATGTGCAATGTCTTCAGCACTTCCAATCCGACCAACTGGAATATTATCAGATATTTCTTGTTGAAGTTCACTATCTTTTGGAACCAAATCCCAGAAATTTTGAGTAAGTACTGGGCCTGGAGCAATAACATTTACAGTTATATTTTTCTCGGCCAGTTCTAACGCCCAAGTCCTGGCTAAACCATGAATGCCGGCTTTAGTTGCAGCGTATGCAGAACGCGTTGCCATGCCCATCGACGCTCTAGAGCTAATAAATACAATCCTACCATTCTTATCTTTTATCATATTTGGGAGTATTGCTTGTGTTAAAGTGATCGGTGCGGCTAAATGTAATTGGCTGAGAGATAAAACATCGTTCGTTTCAACCTTTTGGAGCAAATTGGGTAAGATCATCCCAGCATTATGTACTATACTGTTTATCTTATGTTCAGAGCTAATCAGGTCAGCTGCTTCTTTGGTTAGCTTCTCGTTCGTAAGGTCAGCTTTATAGCCATATAAATTTTTATGTTTCCAATTTGGTATCTCTAAACCAAGTGTTATTACCGTTTCATTCTTAGCCAAAAGACCTTTTGCTATCGCAGCACCTATACCCGAACTGCCTCCAGTGATCAATGTTGTTTTTGTTTTCATAACTTTATCCATCAACTAATGCTAATACTCTAAGCGGACTCCCAGAACCTTGTTCTATTTTTAAGGGATTTGCTATAAAAATACTACCAAATGTGGGCAATTTGTCCAAATTTTTCAAACATTGAAGACCGTATCTGCCATTCCCATGAAGAATTGAATGGGCAGGTAGTGGAGGGTCAAAATCAAAAGCTTGCCCTGCATCTGTTCCAATTGTTTCAACTGCTAGCCCCAAGCAATCACGTTCAAAAACTAAAAACTCTACAGCTGATTTATCTGGTCCAGGTGAGTGTGCACCATCTTTCTGCATATTAAGATATTTTTCAGTTCCAACTAATTTATACCAATCAGTCCTTAAAGCTATCCAGTTCTTGGCTGGTATTTTTCCATGGAATTTTTCCCATTCCAACAAGTATTTTTTTGTTATTAAAAAATCTGGATTTGTCGAAGATTCTTTACTTATATCGATCACAACTGCAGGTGCCACAAAGTTTTTTACCGGTATAGATTCCACTGTATTATTTGGGATATCTCTACCAGTAACCCAATGAGCGGGGGCGTCAAAGTGTGTTCCTGTATGTTCATTCATTGAAATGCTATTCCAATACCAAGCTGGGCCATTCTCATCATATTGTGATACGGTTTCCATTTTAAACTGTTCACACTGACCAAATTCGGCCGGCAGGATAATTACAGGAAACTCTGGACTTAAGGTATTAGAAAGATCAATAATTTTTATAGAATCTTCTGATATTGCTTGAGCCAGCTCTGCTAGAATATGCGTTTTTTCTTTCATTGGTTCATTTCCTTAATTGCTAGCAATGGATCTAATTTCCATCTCGAAAGAATGTCTTTCGCAACATTACCAACCGCAGTTATTTCCTGACCATTTATAAGAGATTCAATGGTCGCTCTTGCTATTTGCGTATGTGTGATTTTTGGTGGCAAAATATTTTG